>Ga0268262_10006403_pt1 | contig 11307 bp, 9 predicted proteins | sample TergutNc150P3_FD_190354 | JGI IMG/M metagenome (GOLD analysis project Ga0268262, IMG submission 190354) | Nasutitermes corniger P3 segment gut microbial community from laboratory colony in Florida, USA - Nc150 P3 (SPAdes) (version 2) | ecosystem: Host-associated > Arthropoda: Insects > Digestive...
TTCCCCTGCCTGGTGAGGGTGTCGTCAATGTCCATCAGAAAATACCGTACGCCCAGGGCTTCTTCGGCTGTCATTTCCGCTATTGGTTTCATTGTTCAATATTATTGAGAATAATTGCGTTTGTCAGTACCATTAGATTTAATGAAGCTTAAACCTTTCGATATTCCTGTATTTATATTGGCAGCGGCCTTAACAGTGATTACAGGATTAAAAGCTTATGGCCGTGGGACAGATTCATTAAGCGTAGTAGTGAAGGGTCCGGACAAAACCTGGATATTCCCCCTTGAAGCGGAAGAGCGCGTTTCTGTTGCCGGCCCGCTCGGAGAAACTTTGGTGGAGATTCACAATGGCCGGACAGCGATTGTCTCATCCCCCTGCAATGGGCAGACTTGCGTAGCTGCCGGAGAGTTAAGCAAAAACGGACAGTGGGCAGCCTGCCTTCCGAACAGGGTTTTTATTCTTATTGAGGGGGCGGGGGACACTGATGTCATCGATGCGGCTTCCTGGTAAGACCTATCTGGAGAAAGTCTCGCTTTTAGGCGGCCTTTGCTTTTTCCTCTCTACCCTGGAATACATGATTCCCAAACCTCTGCCTTTTATTCGCCTGGGGCTTGCCAATTTTCCTCTGCTTCTGGCTTTGGATATTTTGCCTTTTTCTTATTTTATCCTTCTGGCGGCCTTGAAAGTCGCGGGCCAGGCGCTTGTCTCCGGAACCTTGTTTTCGTATGTGTTTCTTTTTTCTCTGGGCGGCACCGCAGTCTCCTCTCTTTTTATGTACGCCCTGCGTAAAGGCATTGGAAAACGAATGATAAGCCTGGTCGGCGTCAGCGCCGCCGGTGCAATGGTCTTTAACGCGGTTACTTTGGTTATGGCTTATTATTTTGTCTTTGGGAAAAGTATTCGCTATGTGGCAGCTCCTATTCTGGCTCTGGGTATAGTTACGGGAACCCTTTTGGGGTTTCTCTGCGAATATTTTATCACGCGCTCAAAATGGTATTGGTATAGCAATCTCGATATGCAGACCTTCAATGATAGTTTAACTTTTTCTTCTCTGAAATCCGGCACAGAAAATGCCAGGAAAAACTTCTGTGCCAAAACCTTTGGCTCATTGGATCTTGCCATAGCCGGGCTTTGCATGATTCCTGCCTTGCTTTTGAATCCTGACACCTATATGCGCGTGGTTCAGTTTTTGTTTTTCTTTTTCATCGCCTGGCTTTCGGGCAAAAAGATAAATCCTATAATTACATTTTCCATTATGCTTGCGATTGTGTTTTTCAGCCTCCTTGTTCCGTATGGGGAGCTGCTCTTTTCCATCGCCTCGTTAAAAGTTACATCCGGCGCTCTTATGGCTGGATTACAGCGGGCGGTAACCCTTGAAGGGCTTTTTATGCTATCTCGTTGTTGCGTAAGAAGCGATCTTGTTTTACCGGGCGCTTTCGGAAAAATTGCGGGAGAATCATTGCGTTTTTTTTCTCGTTTGATGGAAACAAAAAATCTTTTTAACCGGAAGAATTGGATTGAAGCCCTGGATTGGCTTTTGGCTGGTTATGCCCGGGCCGATCCGGAGGATATAAGATCCGAGGGCGTAAAAAGACATTCGTTGCTGGGGAGAATTATTCTTGTGTTAGTGGTGATGCTTGCCTGGCTGCCTTTGGTTATATGGAAATTGCTTTTGTGAATGTTAGTGAGGATATAGTTATTTAGAGACGCATTAAAAACGGATTTAGAAGAAATTGTTGAAATATACAATTCGACAATTCCTTCCGGCAATAAATGTATAAAAACTATTGACAAAAATTATGATATACAATATTATTTAATGTCGCTAGTTTTTGTATTAAACAAAAACATTTATACAGGAGTTATTAAATGACCGAAAACACTAATTCACGAAAAAATATTCTTGTAGTTGATGATGATGAGGTACACCTTTCAACCACTAAATTATTGCTAAAAGATGAATATGAAGTTTTGATGGCAAAGTCAGGAGAAGAAGCATTGGAATTTCTGAGTAAGAGTCAAATCGTTCCGGATGTAATACTGCTTGACATTTTAATGCCTATGATGGACGGCTGGGTAGTATTCGACAAAATTAGTGGTATTGCGGATTTAAAATTCACTCCAATAATATTTTATACATCATTGGATGAAGAAACTGCAAAAGAAAAGGCATATGAGCTTGGAGTATTTGACTTCATTACTAAACCATGTGCAAAGTCAATTTTATTAAGTAAAATAGGAGACGCATTACAGAAAGCTGAATTGAAAAAACAACAGTACAGCATATAGTGAATGTTTTGGAAGTATCATTGAAATACCTGAGATGGAAATGGGCATGGGATCTGAACTGACAAGTTGTATGCCCGGATTTATTGGAGCAATATTTAAGGTTATAACCGATGAGGCTGTAAAACATACGTCATTAGATAAAAAAGATGTAATTAATATGGTTATTAAAACAGTATATGGAACCGGAAAATTACTGCTGGAAAAGGATATGACATTTGAACAATTAATTAGCAGGGTAGCAACTAAAGGAGGAATAACAGAGGAAGGGACAAAAATAATAGAAACAGAAATGCCCAAAATAGCAAATGAATTGTTTGAAAAGACACTGGAAAAGAGGAAAAAAACCACAGAAAATGCACAAAAAGATTTTGGTGTGTAAAACCGCATAAGATTATAAACAGGATATTGACAATTATCGGGAAAAACTGTAATTTTGGAATATTCAAATTTATTTTCAAAAAGCTTGATCAAAAAGGGGCCATAGACTTTGATTTTTTTTGCGTTTATATATTTTGCTATTTCCTTCCTGGTTCTTTTTCAGGGAGTCTTTCAAATTGTTGGGAAGAATAAGCGCAGTACTTTGAACTGGTACTTTTTTGCTATCTGTATCGTAGTTGCGGTTTCCTCTTTTAGCAATGGCATTATGTTTTATAAAGCTTTTTCAGAAAACGTAGACTTACATGATTCTATTTATATTATTAGCAAACTAAATCTGGTTTTATCGCCAATAAAAATCATGGTTGTTCCGTTTTTTTTCGCATTTATCTTTAATCTTTCAAAAATTAATTCCAAAAGAATCAGAATATTACAGGTTGTCTTGCTTTTTGCCAATACCCTTACTATTTTCGCGATATTTATTATTATGATTGCATATGTTGATGCGATTAGCATCCTTTCTTCCATTTTGTTTAATTCATTGGTTCTTTTGATTGTTATTTTCTCTTTTTGTTGTTTGATATTTCTACAATACAAATGGATAAAAACCGCATCGTTAAAGCGCGATCGTTTACAGGCAAAAACAATATCAATAACTTCTATTGTATCGCTTTTTTCTCTTGTTTACCTATTATTTGCTATTGATTCATATTGGATAGAACTAATTCCTTATATAGGGTTATTGACGCTTATCTTTGTCTGTAACCATTATGCCAACCAATATAACAGTTTTAGCTTTAATATTTCCAATCTTGCCGCTTATGTTTATACAGCTGTTAAATTACCTGTGCTCATTCTGAATGATAAAAGCGATATTATGCTCTGCAATACGGCCTCGGAAAGTTTTTTCAAGAAAAATACTGAACAGCTTACCAAACTAAAATTATTTGACTTATTTGATTTTGGAAACATATCGTTATCATTACAGCGCCAAAAAAAAGACGCATCTGTTTTCAGCTGCGACGCTGTTTGCCGTGTAGAAGGGCAGAAATGCCAAATTTCGCTAAATTATGTTTATGATAAATTTGACGAAATGATCTGTACTGTTGTGATAGTAACCGACATCACAGAAAAAGAAGATTTGATACGGCAGCTTAATGAATCCAATGCTAAAATCGAGCGTTTTAACAGGGAACTACAGTCCGAGGTTGATCGGCAAACTGAAAGTATACGCAATCTTCAAAAGGCCATTGTATATTCGATGAGCGATTTGATAGAAAAAAAGGACGGTTACACAGGGGTACACACCAGGCGTGTAAGCGAATATGTGGCAATTTTGCTGCGCGAATTGGCAAGGCGCGGCCATCAACTGACCGAATCGGAAATCCAAAGAATAGCGGAGTCTTCCCTGTTGCACGATATGGGAAAAATCGCAATAGCGGACAGTATCCTTCTCAAAAACGGGGAATTGACCGATGATGAGTTTGATGTAATGAAAAGCCATAGCACGACGGGGGCGGATTCTTTGCAAAAGTCTATGCATTTTGCAAAAGACGATGACTTTTTAAAAAATGCGTTTATAATGGCCAAGCATCATCATGAAAAATGGAACGGCAGCGGCTATCCTGACGGTAAAAAAGAAAAGGACATACCCATTCTTGCCCGTGTAATCGCCATTGCCGATGTTTATGACGCATTGCGTTCGGAACGCTCGTATAAATCACCGTTCAGCCGCGAGAAAGCAAAATCGATCATATTGGAAGAAAACGGACGCCAATTCGATCCTGAACTGGTCGATGTCTTTTTAGCGGTAGAGCCGGAGTTTAACGAGTTCTGTGAATCTGTCAAAAGGGAAAGATAAACCTGCAACATAGTGTATTCAAGGAGTAAAAATTATAATAAAATTATGTTATGGAAGCGAACGTTATAGAGATTGAGAATATTCAGTATTCTTATAACAAAAAAAGCATAGTATTAACTGATTTTTCCCTGAATATTAAACGCGGCGGCATAATCGCCATACTTGGGCATAATGGTGCAGGGAAGACAACATTGCTCAGGCTTCTTGGGAAACTTATTGCGCCAAATGCGGGCATTGTTAAATGGAATTTGTTGCCAAATGAAAAAATCGGGTATATGCCGGAAGGCTTGGGGCTTTATCCAAAGTTGTCAGGCTATGAAAACGTAAGATTGCAGCTTTTAAGCGCAAATAAAAAGCCGGATCACGAAACGATATTGTCAATTATAAATAAAATTGACCTTGGGGAACATACAAAAAAGTTGGCGGGCTATTATTCGACCGGAATGAAACGGCGGCTGTCTTTGGCTTGCACATTGGTAACAACTCCTGAATTATTGCTAATGGACGAGCCGTTTTTGGGTATTGACCCTGTAAGTCAAAAAATAATGATTGACATGATACATGAGTACAGGAAACAAGATTCAACCGCTATTATAACTACCAATGATCTTAATCTGGTACGCAATATTTGCGACAGTTTTGTTATTATACAAAACGGAAAGGTTGTTTATACATCCGCCGAGAATGAGGATGTAAATAATATTGAAACTATTTATTTTCAATACGCGGGAAAATAATATGGGCTATTTTTGGGGACTGGTTAAAAAGGAATTTATCGAAATACGGTACTCGTATAAACAATTAATTTTGTATGCAGGTTTTTTGGGGGTTGGTATATATGCTTTAAACTCAATAATTAATCCCATAACCCTAATTAATCCTATAGTTCCTGTTAATTGGAATAGTGCCGGATATTTTGTTTTAGTTTTCTTCAGTTCTCTTTTGCCGAGCAATTTTTTAATGGAATCAATTTTATCTGATAAAAATAACCAGACCTTTGAACGGTATTTCGTTTCAGGAAATATTAAAAATATAATGTTGGCTAAACTTTTCGCTATGGGTATACTTGGTATAGTGCCATTTTATATATATAACGTTTATTTCCTGATAAATGGTATTAACATTATCAATACAGTTTATTTGGCAATAAATACACCGTTTTATTTTTGGATAGCCTTATGTGCAGTAATGATTTTTACGTTTCCCTTCAGTGATGAAAAATCTGTATCATTAGCTTGTATACCGAGTTTACTTATTATAGTGGGAATTTTTATTGTAAATGATTATATAGCGGCTAATCTTCATCCTGTATTGAGTTGTGTCATAACGATAGTGTGCACGATTGTTGTGACTTTTATTGCGTATAAGTTTTATAAAACGACAAAGTATTTTCTAAAAATATAAGGTATTGGGAGTTGGTATGGAAACGTTTTTGCAATGGTGGGGCGGAATTGGCTATTTATTGTCCAAGATATTTATTGTCCGCTCGGAGTTTCTGGAAAACGGCAAAAATAGCCGCCTTATTGGCTGGTTTGCGTATTTGGTGGGAATGCCAGCGTGGATCATTTTATTGTTAAGCAGGCAAAACTGGATTGCCTCGGCAGTTGAAATAGCGGGGATACCATCAGTAATTCTGGGAATAGTTTTGACCTGGAAACAAAACAACAATCCAAATAAATATATCGATGGGTCAATCAGGGTCTTTATCGCTCTGGTGATTTTATTGGGAGTAGTAACAAGTATTTATACATTTGGCGGGATAAAAACTTTCTCGCAAGTTTTGGAAATATTAATTATATTTGGTATTCTCATAAGCAATTATTTACTGGCACGAAAGAATCCGTTTGGATGGCTTACCTTTACGCTGGGGCTTACAAGCACGAGTATTTTGATGTATATACAAAATAAACCGATATTATGTATTCAGCAGTTGGTTTCCTTAATTCCTGTGATAATTGGATTTATAGTGTGTATGAAGAAAGCAAAAATAAACGTCAAGTTATGTGTCGTTGCTTTATTTGCGGCATTATCTTTCTCGAATTGCGCGACAATACGTCAAAAGGATTTTTCCCAGTATGATTTTTCATTGAATAACACGTTATCTATATTCCTGATAGATAATAAAAAAGCCCCTTATTTTTGTATACCTGTTCAGTATGGTGGTGATTATCAAATTGGAAGGTTCGACTTTGTTGATGGCAACATACTAATTGGCAATTACGATATTATACTGAAAAGGGACGAGATAAATATTTCTGTGTATTTAAACGAAGTGGCAGATGAGGACGGAAGCGCAATTGAGGGATTTAACCTAGTCTATCTGGAAAATAATGGCAGGGTATCTGTCTCGAAAATGGCGGAACCTTTAACGGCCAAAAACGACCCTGATTATCAAAACCATTACTATATTTTTATTGAAAGATACCTGACAGATAACGAGATGAAAAATATAGTCAGTGAGTATAAGAAAGGAAACATTTATTCCACGATGTCTATTTGGTATGATCTCACCATTGATAATGAGGAGCAAAACGGATCCGGAATTTTGGATAATTTTGAGCTTTATGACGGACCGGGTATTGATCCTGCCTGGTTTCCTCCCAACCTAAATTTTTTTAAGGCCAAATATTTAAAGTGAATAGCCACCTTGACAACGCCTCTCTGATATGTTATAAAAGATTATCACATTTAAGGAGACACCAATGAAAGCTACTATTAACAATAATCAAACTCTAACTCTTAAGTGGACAAGAACTTGAGCCGGTAAACATCCGGTGTATTTAACCAATTGAACTCCTGCCAATACATTAATTGGTGAAATAATATTTAGGGTATTTCCTCTTCAGGTACTGTCCAGCAAAATCTGTACAAATTCCAACAGGGGGAAATTATGTTTGCTTCATATAAAAAGTTAAAAAAGTTTTTGTCGTTTTATAAACCTTACCACCTGCTCTTAGCGGCGGATATTATCTGCGCTTCAATTACCGTGCTTGCGTCGCTTGCCTTGCCGCTTTGCATACGCTACCTCACCGTAAATGGCCCGGAACTTGAGCCTGCGGAGGCATCCCTTCTCGTTTTCAGAACCGTGTTAGCCATGCTCGCCTTAATTCTTGTTCAGGTTTTTTGCGGAATCTTCTTTGACTATAAAGGCCACGCAATGGGGGCGATGATGGAGCGCGACATGAGAAATGAGCTTTTCAGACACTGCCAGCGGCTCCCGGTGCATTTCTTTGACCGGCAAAGAACAGGAAGCCTTATGTCCCGCATCTCAGGCGATCTTCTTAATATGGCGGAATTTTGCCACCATGGGCCGGAAAACCTGTTCATCTTTCTTTCAACTTTTATCGGCGCTTTTGTTATTCTCTTTCGTATTGACGCACGGCTTACACTGGTTACATTTGCATTTCTTCCGCTCTTGATTATTTACACAGTCTTTTTCCAAGGCAGACTAAGAAAAGCCTATCGTGAAAACCGCGAGAATATAGCGGAACTCAACGCGGATCTGGAAGATACTCTTTCAGGAATCAGGGTGGTAAAATCTTTTACCAACGAAAAAATGGAAGATGAAAAATTCCGAATTGCCAATGAAAGCTTTTCTCAGGGCAGGAAAAATATTTATCGCAACGAGGCTTTTTATTATTCGGCTATGGAATATTTTTTTGCGCCGCTGGTTATTGCCGGAGCTGTAGCGGCTGGCGGTATTTTGATTTCGCGCTCTGTTATTTCCGCGCCCGATCTAATCGTATTTCTGCTTTATATTGGCTATCTGACTTCACCTCTCACCAGAATAGCCCAATGGGTAGGCCAATTTCAGGATGCCATGGCAGGCTTTACCCGTTTTATGGAGATCATGGATATTGAGACGGAACAGCTTTCCAATTCCAAAGATGTCTTAATACAACGATTTAGGGGCCATATTGAATTTGTTAAAGCCAGTTTCAAATATGGGGAAACATTGGAAAATGTCTTTGAAAACATTACCCTTGACGTTCCCGCAGGTACATCTATAGCTCTTGTCGGTTCATCGGGAGTGGGAAAGACAACGCTCTGCTCTCTCATTCCAAGGTTTTATGAGTTAAATTCGGGAAAGATACTCCTTGACGGCATGGACATTCGGGAAATTGATCTTGAAACACTCAGGCAAAATATAGGAGTAGTCGCGCAGGACGTGTATCTTTTTAACGGAACCGTGATTGAAAATATCGCTTACGGAAAACCTTCCGCCAGCCATGAGGAAATAATTCAGGCGGCGAAAATGGCGAAGGCGCACGATTTTATCATGGAACTGCCCAATGCTTATGAAACGAAAATCGGCCAACGCGGCATACGCCTCTCAGGGGGGCAGCGCCAGCGCTTATCTATTGCGAGGGCATTTCTTAAAGACCCGCCTGTGCTGATCCTTGACGAGGCGACCAGCGCCCTTGATTATATCAACGAAAACGCGATTCACGAAAGCCTTGACGGTTTTTTGAAAGACAGAACGGTGTTAATTATCGCTCATCGGCTTTCAACGGTGAAAAAAGCCGGGAGGGTTTTTCGTCTTTCAGAACGCGGCATTGAAGAAACAACCACTTACGGGGACGATGATGCTATATAGCCGCTACAGCAGTTCTCCGTATTTCAGCACAAAGACTTTTTTCATTACCGTCGCAAGGAGCATATACGCGAGGATAATGCAGCCGAGGTAAGGGAAGTAACTATACGGCAAAGGAGTCATATCAAACTGCGATCCAAGCCATGTGTAGGGAAGGAAGGTGCCTGCTGCAATTCCCAGGGTGGTAAACATGGTAACGCGGGATGAAGCGCGGCTCTGGATAAAAGGAATCTTTGGGGTGCGAATCATGTGTATTACCAGAGTTTGAGACCATAGGGATTCCACAAACCATCCTGAATGGAAGAGCATCATAAAAAGAGTTTTCGCGTCGGCGTCAATATTGGCGTATGGACCTCCGGCAAAGCGGGGACAAATTATAAAGAAAAGCAGGCAGTAAGTAACGATGTCAAACACGGAGCTTGTAGGCCCTATCCAGAGCATAAAACGGCTTATTGAAGAAGCGTCCCACTTACGGGGCTTGCGGAGGTAATCCGCATCTACGTTGTCCCAGGGAATGGCTATGCACGAAATGTCGTAAATCAGGTTTAGGACAAGAATGTGGATGGGCAGCATGGGCAGGAACGGAAGGAAAGCGGAGGCGGCCAGTACCGAAAACATATTGCCGAAATTGGAACTGGCCGTCATCTTGATATATTTGATAATGTTGGCGTAGATCTTTCTGCCTTCGATTACCCCTTCTTCCAGCACCATCAAATCTTTCTCCAGAAGAATGATATTGGCCGATTCTTTCGCGATGTCAACCGCGGTGTCTACCGAGATGCCGACATCAGCCGCCCTCATGGCTGCCGCGTCGTTGATACCGTCACCCATGTAGCCAACGGTATGTCCATCATTCCGCAGGGCAGACACAATGCGCGCCTTCTGGCTTGGCGAAAGCTTTGCAAAAATATCCACTTCGTCTACCGTTTTTTTCAAAGCCGTGTCGCTCATGCCTTCGATGTCTGAGCCCAAAAGGATCCGTCCGGCATCAAGGCCGACCGACTGACACACAGTGCGCGTAACGCCGTCGTTGTCTCCGGTGAGCACTTTCACCTTTACGCCGTATTCGCCAAGCACAGTTATGGCCTTCTCCGCGCTTTCCTTGGGAGGGTCAAGGAAGGCAAGGTAGCCGATAAAAGTCATATTGCTTTCATCCTGCGACGAAAGCGCCGCCGGAAGCTTTACTGTCTTTTGCGCCAGCCCCAGCACCCGCATTCCCTTTTCGTTGAGTCTGTGGCACGAGGCAAGGATCTCTTTCCGAAGCTCTCCTGTCAAAGGCTGGACTACCCCTTTGCAGCCTGCCTCGGAAGAGATAGCCAGCATTTCCTCGATAGCACCCTTGGTGATAAGCTCAGCATTTCCCGATGAGTCTTCAACCGCCACGCTCATTCTGCGGCGGTTAAAATCAAATGGAATCTCGTCAACTTTTTTGTAGTCAACCCACAGGGAAGTCAATTCAGCTTTTCTGGCGAACTCAATAATTGATACGTCCATCAGGTTTTTCAATCCGGTTTGATAATAACTGTTGAGGAAAGCCTGGCGCAGCACATCGACATCTTCATCGCCGTTTATGTTGAGGTGGTACTCAAGAATGACCTTGTCCTGGGTAATCGTGCCGGTTTTATCCGTACAAAGAATGTCCATGGCTCCGAAGTTTTGAATTGAATTCAGGTTTTTCACGATAACCTGCTTTTTCGACATGGACACCGCGCCCTTGGCAAGGTTAGCGGAGACGATCATTGGAAGCATCTCAGGGGTCAAGCCGACGGCAACCGAAAGCGCAAAGAGCAAGGCCTGCAGCCAATCGCCTTTGGTAAATCCGTTTACCAAAAGGACAACGGGCACCATGATCATCATGAAGCGAATCAGTACCCACGAAACAGAACTGACTCCCTTTTCAAAGCTGGTGGGCGGCACTTTTACCTGCAATTGCCGCGCAATGGAGCCAAGAACGGTGTCATCGCCGACTGTGATAACCAAAGCAGCAGCCGACCCGGAAATAACGTTAGTCCCCATAAAAGCCAAATTGTTAAACTCAAGGGGATTGCCTCCGGTATTGGATGCCGGAGCGGAAAATTTCTCCACAGGCTCGCTTTCGCCTGTCAGGGCGGACTGGCTTATAAAGAGGTCTTTTGCCTGAATTATCCTGACATCCGCCGGTACCATGTCTCCCGCAGTAAGATAAACC
>Ga0268262_10006404_pt1 | contig 11304 bp, 10 predicted proteins | sample TergutNc150P3_FD_190354 | JGI IMG/M metagenome (GOLD analysis project Ga0268262, IMG submission 190354) | Nasutitermes corniger P3 segment gut microbial community from laboratory colony in Florida, USA - Nc150 P3 (SPAdes) (version 2) | ecosystem: Host-associated > Arthropoda: Insects >...
AACTTTTTTAACAAGCGAAAACGGGATATTTAACGAATTCAAGGGAGCTCTGGCGGAACAATTTGCGCTTCAGGAACTAAAAGCTCTAACTAAATTTCCCGTATTTTATTGGGGTAACGCATCGGGTAAAGCCGAAGTAGATTTTATTGTTCAATATAAAAATGAGATTGTCCCAATAGAAGTTAAATCATCTGTTAATACAAAATCTCAAAGTCTTTCTGTTTATATTGAAAAATATCATCCGGAAAACGCAGTCCGTGTGTCTTTAAAAAATTACGGCGGGGACGGGAAGTTTCTCTCTGTTCCGCTCTACTTGATTGGGAATATTGAGAGTGTGCTTAAGAAAAATTAACCTTAATTTAAACCATTTTCTTTAAAAAAAGTGCAATCACTAAAGGTTTAGTTCAGCTTGAACTAAAAACACTTTCAAGGCTTAACCGAAAGCGCTTTCAAGCCTTGACTTCATCTAGAATCAGGTTGGCATCAGGTTTTTCTATATTTTTATTATAAATCTTATTAATGTCTTTAACTAACTGTAATACGCAGTCCCTGTTGTTTGTATTGTACATCCAATTACTGTCAAATTCTTCGATTGTGCTTTTATTTCCACTATCACCAATCACAAGACTATGAAACTTTGTTTTGTTTTCTTTGGCGACATTAATTTGATTAGTGGTTTGCTCATCAAATCCCGACATTACAAAATCGGAAACCATTATAACATCTGCTTTTTTGTAATCTTCTGTTTCCAACATTCTGAGGGATTCCCGCATGGCAGGAGCGGCATCAGTTCCGCCATGAAAACTCATGGAAAGAAATTCAATAAGTTTATCAAGGTTGTTCTTCAAATCCGTTAGATTGAGTGTTTCAATGGCTGTTGAAAACGAGATTAAATAGCATTTTCGGTTGTCTTTTACCGCCATTTTAAGAAGGGTAAAGCAGAGAGTTTTTGCGACTGTTTCAGGCGTACCATGCATGGAACCGCTGGTATCGACACAAATGATAAAGGGTCCTTTTTTTTCTTTTTCTTTCTGCCGCGTATTATTCTTTTCTTCTTCCTCCCAAGAAAGGACTTTTGCTTGATATTCAAAAGTTTGCAGTTTTTTCTCGGCAAATTTTTTATAAAACAGCAGTTCCATTGTTTCATCGGCAAGTAAGGCGGCTTCGGCAGGAAGCATACTGCTGATGTCATCACTTTCGTGGATACCGACAAGTTCCGACTTGGCGGCGTGTTCGGCTTTCCATGCCGGTTTTATTACCATTTCAGCAAAAATTTCTTCCTCATATTCACGCTCCGCTTGTCGCATTCGTCCTAGCATTTCAGCAAATTCCTGCAAAGATTTATCCCTTTCCAGAAGTTCTGCGTATTTTTTCAAAATATCAAAATTAATCTTCTGCCAACGTCCCTTGCTCATGTCCCACAACCGTCCCAGTTCACTAGTAAAAGGCTCAAGTAATTCATGGAGTTTTTTAAGTTGTTCTATTTGTGTATAAAGTTCTTCGCAGAATTTTTTGCGTTGTTCTTCAATAATATCAAGTTCCCATTTTAGTCTTTTCTGAAAAAGCAAATCGTCCCACTTGTCCGTGAAATGTTCTTTTACACTTTGAAAACTTATACTGTTTTTATCTTTTTTTGATGGAGATATACTTTTTTGAAATTCTTTGTAATAAAACTCTGTATCGAGAGTTTGCGGTTCATAAGTTTCCTGAATAAAAGGGGCTGTTGTTTCCCATGATTTTTCAAAGGAATCTTTATCGGTTTGTCCAAAATTGTTCAGAAGTTTCTGTTCGTTTTCAAATGGGTCTTCTATCCTCTGTATGTACCTTTTTGTCTTATTGATAAAATCAAGAATGTCTGTGGTTATATGTTCTGCAAGGCAATGATCTTTAACGCAGAGTTCCCGCATGGTCTCATTTGAAAGAATATTTTTTATGGATACGGCGAAATTACCGGTATTTTCATTGGATAGATCGAGAGAAACATTTTGCTTCTTTTGTAACTGCTCATAAATTAATGAGGCAATTTCGGCTCTTTTATCCTTGTCGGCGATAGAACCGAAATTGACAAAGCGGTCAAATTTAATATCAGTCATCTAATACAACTTCTTCATCTTTGAGTTTTTTATACCCGTTTTGAATTTCCCTGATTTCCAGTTCAATTTTTTCGATATCTTTTTGTGTTGCGGTTATGTGGGATTCAACAATGTTCGCCAATGCAGGGTCTACGAACAGGTTTGTACGAAGATGCTCCAAGTCTTTATGTCGGTATTGTTCTATCTGATTTCTCATATCGCTGGTATGCTGTAAAAAAACTTTTGCTCGCTCGTCCCAAGCTTTTTCTGTATATTCATTGGGTCTTCTAGTTAACTGTCGTTTTTCACTTTGTGTTGTAGTTTTGAGTGTGTATTCAGTATCATTGATATAAATGCTGAATTTTGAGTCACCATTTCTTACATTATAGGAGGAATAATTTTGAACTCGTTGATAAGAATCATGCCAATAGTATAAACTTATTGATTTATTCTGATTAGACAAATTCTTAAATTCATTCTGATTAATCAAATAGCTGTATTGGTTGGGTGGGTTGAGAATTTCAAAATAATCATTATGCACAGGTTCTAAAACGTCGACTCTTGCATCCTTGACACGTTTTGTATCTTCGTTAATTTCTGTTTTAAAATTAACAATTTCATCAGTTATATTCTTAAAATCAATTTCCTTTGTATAGCCATGTTCCTCAACAGCTTCACTTACGAACTGCCACACTGTATCTATTTGCTCCTCCTCATTCCAGATACAATGCTTTATCAAAAAGCAGTCCATAAGGTCAACTTCTTCCCGCTGATTTAAAAACGCAGAAGTACGCATTAACCGTACTATTTTGCGCCAACGGCGATCTGATACATAGATTTGTTTTTCAGCATTTTCTTCATTTTGGTTATGTTGTTCTATCTTGCTCCTGATAACCTGAATGATATTGAATACATTCTCAGGAACAACAATTTGATCGATTTCTTTGCTCCACTCCTTATACTCGTTATCGGTAATACTTCCATCAACCTTCTGAGTAAATAAAGCCGAAGGCATGGCAATCATCGTATTAAACTTTTCATTATCTTCTATGCCTTCAACCACGAACCTCACCAGAAACCGGTCCCATAAAGCTTCAAGACCTTGATTTTTTTCTGGGAGTTCATTTGAAGCGGAAATAAGGGCTTTCATGGGGACATCTATTTCCTTCTCGCCGTTACGGAATTTCTTTTCGTTCAAAATGGTTAACAGGGCGTTTTGAATGGAAGGTCCCGCTTTCCAGATTTCATCAAGAAAAACTACCTCTGCGTCAGGGAGATAATTATTTATTATGCGGACATATTTATTGGTCCTGAGTTCGGGAATGGAAACAGGGCCGAAAATTTCATCAGGGGTGCTGAAACGGCTCATAAGGTATTCAAAAACTTTTGCGTCCTTATAGGCATATTTAAGCCGCCGGGCAATGAGGCTCTTTGCAACTCCGGGAGGCCCCAGCAGGAAGATGCTTTCCCCGGCGATAGAAGAAAGTAGGGCAAGGGCCATGACATCTTCTTTTTCGTAGATTCCTTTGTTTAGCTGGTTAAGCAACGCTTTGATTTTTTCTTTTACTTCTATTTTATGCTCCTTATGTCTATTAAATAGAATTATACTGTATCTCGAAACCAAGATACAGTATATTTTCATAACTCAAAACCCAACCTTAGCTTCGGTTTTAAATATTGATTCATCGCCGCAAAACGTAATCAATTCTGATAGATCGGGGTCTTTTCCATTTATTATACTCATAATTGCCCTTTTACGGGCAATGTTTTCTATCTGACCTCCTGATAACTCAAAATTTTCTGTAAGTTTCAAAGTTTCTGGCTCTGTTAATTCAGGAATAAGGCTTTTCCATATAGACTGCCTTACTTTAATGTCCGGTTTTTGGAATTCAACCTTGTAAATAAACCTGCGCTCAAAAGCTGTATCAATATTTTCAGTAAGGTTTGTTGTTGCAATCAGGATACCGTCAAGTTTTTCAAGCTGTTCAAGTATAATATTCTGTATGGCGTTTTCGGTTTGTGCAACACTGCTTATTGAAGTATCCTTCCGCTTGTTTATAATTGCGTCGGCTTCATTCAAAAGAAGAATAGGTACGGGAAAATTTCTGTTATTCGCTTTTTTGACCTTGTGATGGTATTGCGTAAAAATATCCTTAATAATCTTCTCGCTCTGACCAAACCAGTGGCTTTTTGTCATTGAGATGTCAATAGGCATAATATCCCTGCCGGATATGCGGGCTATTTGATAGGCGGTTTCAGTTTTCCCTGTTCCCGGAGCCCCAAAAAACAAACAACTAAAACCAGTCCTCATCCCCTTTATTTTTAATCGTTCTCTCACTTTAATAAAATTATTCTCAATAAATAGACCGGTAAGTTGTTCGATTTGTCTTCTGTCGTTTTCATTATAAAACAATTCTTTTTTAAGAATGTTTTCATGATTAATCAACTCCGAACCTTTTTCTGATTTCAACATAGCCTCATTTATACCCAGTAATTCGATGAGAGCTCTATGTGTCAAAACAACACAGTCTTTATCTTGAAAATCATCCCCCCAATATTCAATCAATTTCAGTTCAAGTAGTTTGTTAATATCAATTCTTTCCTCCGCATTACGAGGATTATCAAAGAAATCTATTGCACGAAGTTGAAAAACATCTTCCTGCTCTTTATAAAACTGTGTACAGAGATAGGAAAGAAAAACCATATTCGCTTTTGTTAATGACCATTTATTCATATTTTTTACAAATTCAAGGTGAGTATTGTCATCCAGTAAATTAGTGAAATCCATCAGGAAAATATCATTTGTAATTCTATACCCAGTTTCATAATTTCCCATAAGTTCTGTAAAAAGCTGTTTTAAACGCTTAAAAAATTCGTCCTTTGAAAGACCGCAAAAACGGGGAGGAGTAAATAATTTTCCTTCTCGTATTGCTTGAATAACTTCAAAAGGAATCCAGTAATTGAAATCGGATTCAAATCCTCTGCTTGATTTTTTTATTAAGCGTTTGTTTACTAGCACATCAAGATCATCTAAATATTTAAAGCACTTTACTCTTGTAACTTTAAAAAATTTAGCAAAGTTTTCAAGCATAATTGCACCACTTCTGTTCAGAATATATGAAAAAAGAAGCGCTTGTAATGTGGTAATTCCAAGTATATCCGAACAGACTGTAAGATGCTTATTAAGAATTTCCTGATATTTTGCCTTTTTCTCTATGTCATCAAGATGTTTTTGTATCGAATAATGGATTTTTATTATGCGATCAATACGATCCAAAAGAGTCAAAGAGATATATTGTTCTTCATTTTCAATTTCTTCAATGTCAGATTCTGTAATAAATTCATCATGTTCAAATTCTTCGTATTCAAATGGAACTGTATCTTTTCTCGTTATAACCATAATTTTCTCCTGAAAAATAATAATAAGCCCTCTGTCCAAGCAAGAGGGTAAAGACTTTTACACCGAATTTTAATAGTCCGGCATTTCTTCTTCTCAATTTAACTTCTTAATTATCGTTTTTAGGCAAAAGTTTTCCCCTGCCTGTACCGGATGGATTCCCAGTCGTACTTGGTTTGTTACCGCCGGGTCTCGCAGGAACAAAGCCAACGCCCCCCTTGCCGCCTCTTGGGGCAGAATGCCCGCCGTTTGAACCGCTTCCTTTTGCCATAAGTTCTCTTTGACAATTAAAAATACACCTGCATACGCAAGCGTTAAAAATTTCATCCAACTAACCGTACATTAGCGGCTTTACCACGCTGATCTTTCTTTTCAGGCTGTGTTAAATCCGGTTCTTTGAGAATCTTGAATGTTACCCGTGAACCTTCTGCCATCTTATGACTATTACCTTCGATATCAGAAAGTGAAACATAAAAATCTCCTCGTTCATTTTTTATTAACCCGAAGTGTTTTGGTTTATCAAGTAAAACACCGGTTTCTTCACTGCTAATACCTTCAAGTTTTACAAATTTATCACAAGCTTCCTGCCAGATTGATTTTGACTGTTCTTTTCCTACGCCAATAACATATTTTCCGTTTTCACGCAGCCGTAAAGCCAATCCGTAAAAATCAGCATCGGTAGAGACAATACAGAACGTGTTAATATTAGTGTTATTGATCATCAGTTCTATTGCATCCATAATTATTCGGGTGTCGGTGGCGTTTTTTCCTGAACGGAATTGCTGGTAAATAGTTGCAGGTTCTCTTGCCAGAACGTCTTTCCATTTGTTCATATGGGGAGTTGTCCAATCACCATATACCCGTTTTATCAATATCTCACCATATGTTGAGCCTATCTCCCTAATAACCGGTTCATAATATTTCGTGCAGATGTTATCTCCGTCAACAAAGACAGCAATTTTTTTATTCATGCTCTTTCCTTATTTTTTTTGAGTTTTTTGGAATGTTTTTTGGAATAAGGAGTATTTTGAAAGGCTATCCATGATTGATAACGTCCTTTACAAAAAATACCTAAAAAAGCTTTTACTTTTTCTTCAGATGTTTCAGGTATTAAAGGTTTATCTTCAGGTTTCGATTTTTTTGTTTTACTATCATCGTACAGTAAATTGTACAATTCTTTATTCATGAGAAGCGGTTTCTTGTCTGTCATATCATTTATCCCCTTATAAAAGATATTTATACCCGTATATACAGGTACTGCAAATTTCATACAGCAAGCCGTACAAATGTGAGAGTGAGAAACACAGAAGTTGATTACCAAAAGCAACGCCTTTCTGTGTTTTTGAGATTTAATTCTTGCTAGGGATTAACGAGATTTTAATTCCTGAGCAAGCTGTGAATAATCAGGCAGTGGAAGACCGCGAGATTCGTAGAAAGCATCGTGAAACTGATTTAGTTGGTTGCTGTGATTCTCCTTAGCGGCGGCATAAGCCTCGCTATTCGGATTATGCGCATTTGCATAATCATCAAGTTGTGCTTGAGTGTGGGTAAGACTACTTACTTTTCTTGCCATATTGGCCTCCTGAAAATTAGGTTTTCAAGCTAAACATTGGGTATGTTTAGGTGGTAACGACCTAATAAGGTCTGATCACTGTAATTATATATATCGCATTTAGATAATTTTGTCAATAAAAATAATAAAAAATTTGTTTTTTATCTCCATTCTTTAATTCGCTGTTCCAGTGCTTTTTTACTGTCAATTTTACCGCCTAAAGAAAGCATATGTGCGCTCTTAAGCCACCAAAAAGCTTCAAAAAGACATTTTTTATGATTGGCTCCTGAATACCCCTTACGAATTACGTCAAGTTTCTCCATAACCTTTTTAGCCGCTGATTTCACGTCTACTGAAGGGTCTTTTCCCGATACATTTTCAAGTATTTTTTGGAAATAATGTCCTCGCTTATCGGTTTTTATACCCAAATCACCCAATGCACGAACGTATGCATAACGCCAGTAGGAGTTTGGCTCTGTGTAAGAAAGATCAAAACCCTCGGTTTCTCTTTCTGTTTGTGTGTATTTTTCCAGTAGCCTTTCATTTTTAGCAGGTTTTAAGTATTCGGCAAAATCATTTGCCATATTGTAACGTAGTTCCTTTAGTTTTTCTTGATCCTCTATAGTAAAAAAATAAATTATCTTATTTAATAGAAAATCAGATAAATCATTATTGTGGTTTAAGTTAAGCGATTCGTTGAGTAGTATGTATTTCGATGCCCTGAATGCAAGAATTAATGGTTTTAATGCTTTCCAGATATTCCCTGTTTTTCCATATACAAAATTTGACGCAATATTAATATAACTTAAATATTTAAAAAATGTAAGTTTATCTTCGGGATTTATTTTAAGTTCAATGTTATTTTTAAATTTATTTAACATTTTACTGCATCGGGTGATAAGAGCATTGTTAATATCTGTATGTATTTCTAGTACCAAATCTATTTGATTAAGGAAACTATCATAAATTCCTAAAAATATGTAAAGTTTTGTATAAGAATCTTCATTTTCTTGTGCCGCTCGTTCACAGAATTTAATAAAAAATGATGCCATTTCTATCGATTCTGTAAAAAAGTATTTAATAAACTTTTCTATTTCAGAAAATTTAGATAAATTTTCATAATTCTTATCTATATAACAAGAGACATAATCAGACACTTTTTCAAAAACAATTTGTTTTTTTAATATACTTTTTTTACATGCTTCTTGAATAAGCTCAAGATTATATAATTCTTTATTATCCCAATGGCTTGGGCTTGGATTTTTTAAACTAAACAAAAAATTAAGAAATTCTTGTTGTACAATTTCATAATGGCTGTAATTATACCTTATAAGATAAAGCGGAAATTGTTCTTCAGCGCTATGGAAACTTTTTAGTATACCGTCATACTGCTCACTACTAACTGCCACAGACAAATAAAATAAAAATTGCTTAGCTTCATATTTTTCCTTATCTGTTGGTAATTCACTAGGAATTTTATATGACCGAATGAATTCTGCTATCTTATCAGGGAAGATTATTTTTTTCCCATGTAATAATTTTTTAGATGCTTCTGTAAACACATTTGAATTATATTCATCTTTGCTTTGATAAAGAACCCAACATGCAAGGTAATATGGAGCAAAAAAAGAATCTCTATGAAAATTTTGCGGTATAGACAAAAAACGGTAAATAAAATCTTCATTATTAATAAATTTTAGAAAGACTTTTTCATAAAGAAACGCTTCTTTATTTATTGGTTCGTAACGATACTTAGACTTTGCAGGTATTGCACCAAAATTTTTAGAATGATAATATCTTTTAAACCAGAATTTTGTTATAAACAGAGCATCTTCAGTATTTTCTAATACAAGCATATTGTAATATTGTTTAAAAACAGCAAGTTCATGATCATTTGGATGATTTGTTAAGAAATTTCGTTGATATTCTTCTGATAAGAACATTTCCATGGGGTATTTTGCCGCTCCTTTTGCGATCACATTAACAAATTCTTCATATAAAGCATCGGCATCTTTTTGACGATCAGAAAATCTCCTTTCGCCTTGAATTCTTTCTCGTTCAATAAAAGTTAAAATATCTTTTATAGTTTTATCTCTAATAGCCCAAAATTTGTTTATTTTAGGATAATTGTTCATTCCTCTTTGAGAATGCAATCCCTGGAACAGACCAAGTTTATCTTTAGGCGCGGAATTGGATAATTTATCAATATAATCAAGAAAAAAACGGCTTTTTTGAAAGTGTATTTCATGTGGGTCGTTTGTACTAGTTGTCAATGCCCAATCAAGATACTCAATTTCAGTTCGAATCGGTTCAATAACATCAGAATATTCGCCTTTTAATAACGGACCATATATCGAATTAACATGATCCTCAATATATTCAAAAAAAATGTAGGGTATATCAATAGCATTGACTCCTTGGAAAATTTTATCCAGAATCAAACTGGAAGTATCCTCAATATTGTATGATCGAGCAAGATTATTTACATTTTGAGCAATGTGAAAAAAAACTTCGTGTATATAATTATTCTCACTCCAACGAGGGATATTTATTTGAGCAATTTCATCATTAGAAAACGGTTGCGGTGAAGTTTTTTTTAAAGATAGAAGTATTTTGTGTACGCAAGTATACAATTCCTTGCCGCAGACTATAAAAGGAAACGCTAAAATATTATATCTTGGAATAAATGTTTCGGGATAGAAAGAAAATAAATATAATTCATTTTCATACATTATTTCAAGTTCGGCAATCAATCTTACCGAGTAAGGCATGTTTAAAAGATATTTTTCCTCAAAATCAAAAAAAGAATTTATTTCTTCTTGTGAAGGCGGTTTTTCGTTTTCTTTATAAGTACGTTTGGGCAAATTTTGAAAAACTAGTTTTACATAATATACAGCTCTCTCTTCAAAAGAAGAATTAGTCCGAATTTCCTGTAAATTTTTTTGATATGCATCTTTGAAATATTTATCTTTTTTTGCATAATCTCGTATTCCATCCAAAATATTTACAACGTACGCTTGAAAAATTTCAGGTTTGCCATTCTGTTTTTGAGTAAACAGTTCAGGAATTATATTTATCAGCTCAAGCAATAGTTTGTCATTATCAAAACAGTCAGAAAGAAGAGAAAGTATTCCATAATAATCAAATAAAAAAAAAGCCTTGAATGAATGTGAACCTGCTTCATCGCTTTTTTTGACAAGTTCTTCAATAAAATATTCGAAATCAGACTGTATTTCATTCGGTATTTCGTTTTTTAGAAGCAAACTGTATAGCCATTCTTTGTTTTCAGATGAAACAGGAAATTTATCTAAAATGTCAGAAATAGGAAATGTTTGTTGTACACTAGATTCTTCAGGTTCTATGAAATTCAATGACATACCTTTCTCCTTGATGTGGCTTCAAGGCTAAATACAAACCATGTTCATATTTAGGGATTATCTGTAAGTAAAATTACCTGACAGATAAGGTGGACTAAAAAGTCCTTACATTCTCTACTTTTAATTTACTGCAAGTTGCTATTTTTGTCCACTTTTTTCAATAAAAAAATAAGGATTTGTGATTAATCATCATAATGTCCTTTACATTGCAAAATTTCAATGGAGTCATCTTTAATTTGATAAACAAGTCTATGAACATCATTAATTCGCCGACTCCAACCGGCACGATATTTTAAAGGTTCCGGCTTCCCTATTCCTTCATTCCCATTTCTAATAATATCATTAAGCAACAAATTCAAACGTTTGAGCATTTTCTTGTCGGTTTTTTCCAGTATAGATAATCTTCCCATGCTTGTTCGGCAAAAATCAGCCTACTCATTTGCCAGTTTCTCTAATTCATCTATTGTTTTTATTACAACACGCCCCTGTTCAATTTGTCCGGCTGCCTCGTTAATTGCGGCCATATTTTGTTTACTGTAAAAGTTGTCTATTGATACATCAAAAGGTATTCGCTGCTCACGGCTTACTTTTTTTGCAAAAATAGTAAACGCTGTAGTCATATTCATTCCTAATGTACGGCAAGTATGCTCCATTGATTTTTTCAAATCTTCATCCATACGTATATTAACTAAAACCTGTGCCATTTTATATTCTCCTTTTTTTAATAATACATGAATGTAAATATATTGTAAATACAATGTAACAAGATAAATACACTGCGTAGTGCCTCACGTAAAAATCAAACCGAAAGGGCTGATGCCTCACGTTAAAAAATCAAACCATAGGAACCGAAGCGCAACGGCTTCATGTTAGGTTTAGAAACAAACTCAGGAACAGGGTCAGCGA
>Ga0268262_10006405_pt1 | contig 11304 bp, 11 predicted proteins | sample TergutNc150P3_FD_190354 | JGI IMG/M metagenome (GOLD analysis project Ga0268262, IMG submission 190354) | Nasutitermes corniger P3 segment gut microbial community from laboratory colony in Florida, USA - Nc150 P3 (SPAdes) (version 2) | ecosystem: Host-associated > Arthropoda: Insects >...
ATAAGTTTGTATTTAAGGTCGAAGCCTTCCCGCCTGTTATCTTTTAAACCTTCCGCAGCTGCCTTAAGATTATTCAGCAAGCCGTTAAATATTCCCTTTCCCATACTTTATTATCGAGGCTTTGTAGGGCAATGTTATCGGTTTGTTCCTATCAATCTTGAGATCTGTGGCTAAACTTTAAATTGCTGATCGGATTAGGGATGGGGTTCCTTTATTTTGTCGAACTCACGTTACTATATCACCCACGGGCTGCGTGTTGATTTTCGGCGGCTCAGCGTTGTTGCCTACATATACACGTACAGCCTTACTGGGTATTGATGTTGAGGCCGGGCTTTCTTCCTTATCGTTGGTTATCATTACATAGTAGTAAGTAGTTCCTTCCGTTCCCGTGGGCGGCATGTAGCTTTTTGATGTCGCGCCGGAAATCATGGTACCCCCGGAATTGCTGTCCGTTGTGTTTTTGTACCACTGATACTTAAGCGTTCCGCCATCGTCCGGCGGGTCAGCAACGACTATCATTTCCTTCGCTGTCGCTCCAACGTGATAGGCATTGTCCTGTGGTTGTTCACTGATGACAGGCGGGTTCGTATTCCTGGCGTCATAGGCGTCAACATAAACAAAATTACCTTTCGCTTTTATTTCCACGGGGTTGTACTCCGCTACGCCCCTCGCGTAAATTAGGTTATCTGACACAGTGTAGATATCCATCGTTACCTTGTAGTGCCCTATATCAATATTGCCCTTGAATTCGCTGCTTCCTGTCGCCGTGAAGGTCTTTGCCGTTCCGTTTTTCAGAGGTGTAAATTTAACAACGAATTTAAGATCTTTTATTGCAGGGTTTCCCGGATTAGACCCCGCAATGTTAGGGGGATATGCCGCTGCCCGGCTATTATTAGCTTTTACATTGTTGCTTCCTACACTAATCGTAAAAGTCCCTTGTTCTTCTTCTTCCGATGCGAATGGGTTTGAACACGCTATCTGCGTGGTTGCCAGTACAATAAAGGAAAAAACCGTCGCTAAACGCAGAATCTTTTTAAAGCCAATTTTCATAACTTACTCCTTTTCCCTTGATTGGGAAAATTTGGAAAATAATTTGTAGTGGAAATACTCTATATATGGTGTCGCTCTTGGCGAATACATGCCTATCTGTGGGGGGGGGGGGTAATGTTGACCAAAGAACCGAAGGCAGGCGCCTTTTCATGTTGAAATTCTATCCCTGAAAAAATAATTTGTCGTGAGTAATTTACGCACGGTTTTTTTCTGTTCTTTGTTCACATCTCCAACAATTCTTCCCGTGAAGCGGCGCCGGTTTTAAGATAAATATGCGAGAGGTGATTTTCCACAGTACGGATAGTGATACACAGGCGTTTGGCGATCTGTTTGCTGCTCATGTTCTGTTTTATAAGGGCTACGATTTCATTCTCACGGTGGGTTAGTTTGGGCCACGGTTGTTTTGGCGCTTTTTCCCTGCACCTGGGATTGATATAAACACCGTCTTTCAAAAGCGTGTCTATGGCCGCAAGGATTTCTCCCGGCTCCGCGGATTTTGGGACGTAAGCGCGTGCCCCGGAATCTATGGCCCGCTGTACCAAAAAGGGGTCTTCGTACATCGAGCAAACCAGAATGTCCGGCATGGGGGCGTTTCTCCTGGCGCAGATTTCTTTCAGTATTGGGATAAAATCAAGGCCGTCTTCAGGCCCAAGGGAAATATCAAGGATGATAATATCCGGCAGGTTTTCAAGTTTCTCCGTAAGCGCAGCCGCTTCGGTCAGGCTTTTCGCCGCGCCCGAAACTACGAAGCGGTCGGTTCCGTTCAGCCATGCGCCTATCCCGTTGATTGCCAGGGGGTGGTCGTCTATGAGCACGATGGAGATCATTTTATTCATATTGTGAAGATTCGCTGGGCAACATTCAATAATTGCAGTAAGAAATTCGAAGGGACTTTTTCTATAAATTGGAAAGACCGGGCTTTATAATCAAGAGTTATCAATTGATCAAGCAAAACAGTCCCCTTGGTATTAAGGCTGTCAGGTAAATCAAAGTAAAGCGGAAGCCTGCGCTGGGTAGTTGATATAGGCGCTGCAATGACAACATTGGCATATAGGGGAACGATGTTATTACTCAAAACAATTACCGGACGAAAACCTTGCTGCTCATGCCCTAAACGGGGATTGAGGTTAAGCTTTATAATATCGCCTTGCTGTGGAACTCCGTCTACCACCGTTCATTCCCAACAGCTTCCCCAAAATCAACAATCGGCTCTCGAATTCCGTCGTCTTTATAATCCTTAAAAAGATATGCCAGAGAGCCGTCATCGACAGATTTGTCGGACGATGGAGAATCCAGAAAAGTTACTATAACGTCACATTCATGGGTTACCGGTATTCTATCCAAAGTAACCGTCGTTCCGTTGTATTTACCTTTGACAGCAATCATGCAGGCCTCTTCTATATATCATATACCAATAGAATATCAAATTTCAATGTTCTATTTATCCATTGCCCTTTGTTATTGGTATTTGCAAGGTTACCATAGTTCCTTCTCCGGCGTTGCTGTCAAAAGTTAAAGTGCCGTAAATGGACGCGGCGCGTTCATAGATGCTCCACAACCCGTAATGCCCACCGGCGCGCAGTTTCCGGCAGGAATCCCTGTCTGGCGGGGAAAAGCCTTTGCCGTTATCTGAAACGCAGATCACAAGCTCCCCATTGTTATTGCCGTGAACAAGCACCGATGTTTCAGTGGCTTCCGCGTGCTTCTCGATGTTCGTCAAACATTCCTGCACAATGCGGAAACATTGAAGCTGCGTATCGTCGTTCAGGGGACCGCTCAGGATTTTATCCTGAATGCCAAGCTGACATTCGATGCCGGTGCGCTGTTCAAAACTGTAGCAAAGGTTCCGCAGCGCGTCGTCAAAACGCCTGCGCTGGAAATCCGGTGGGATAAGGTTGTCGCAAATGCTTCTGACCCGCTGCATAATTTCCTTCTGCCCTTTTACGACTTCCCTGCACAGCCTGCTCCGCTCCGCGCTTTCCGCGGCTTTATCCATGCTTTCTGTCTGAAACGAAAGCCGCCATAAATCCTGCGCTACCGTATCGTGCAATTCACGGGCTATCCGCGAGCGCTCCTGTTCCTGGGCAATTATGGTTTCCCGCGAAAAATCAAGGCTTTGCCGTTCCCTGCTTTCCGCCTTTTCTAACCTGCCGTAAAGAATCCATAAGGCAAGGATTATAATTATGATAAACAAACAGAAGAAAAAGAAAAGAAAAAAGTAGTTCCATTGGCTGGCATCCGAGAGAATTTTTTCATTAAGCTGTAACTGCCCAATGTTTGAATCTATTTCCAGCATAATTGGAAATACCTCCGGGCCCCCGCCTTCTTTGAGCGCAATGTTAAGCCGCCCGGCAGCAGAATCAACATCCGAAAGTGATTGTGTATACTCCGGTTTGTATACCTTGTAAAAAACACCGATTGGCGAAGAGGAAAATTCGTTAAGGGTCTGACGGAAGCCCTCTATTCGGTCTTCAAAACCCCGGCCCTTAAAATCGGGTGTTGATGTTATTGTATTTATCACATCGGACTTCAACTCCAGCCACGAGAGGGAGATGGCGGAAATTGATGGGTAGCCGCCATCTTTGGCGCAGCCTGCCATACTCAGAATTGCCGCGCAAAGGAATCCCGCAAAGAACCGTTTCATTATCCTGATTATATGGTACAATGGGGAATTAATGCACCGTACACAGTTCTGGAAAATTGGCGCTCTATGTTTGGTATCCGCTTTTGGTAACGCCGTTGTCAGCCACTTTTTCAACAATATAGCTGGAATCCCATTGTATCTGGATACGATATTTAACGCTGCAATGTGTTTCTGCGCGGGCCTCTTGCCAGGCCTCATAACCGGGGCTCTGCTTTCTCCAATAATGTACTTTTTGGTATGCAAGTTCCTTCTGGGGCTTTCGGCTGAATTGGGCCTTTTCAGAAATATCTGGGTAATTTGCATAGCCGTCGAAATACTTTTGGTCTGGTTTTTTCATGGCAGGATGAAAAAGAGGGAAGCCGCTTTTCTTGAAAAGCCTTCTCTTCAATCTTTTATAGGCGTAGCCGCCCAGTTGCTGGTACTGGCTGTCCTTGACTGCCTCGTTGTCAGCGTTTCAGGCGGCATTATAGACTTTGCGCTTACCGTCCTTAAAGCGCCCCGCACTTTTTCCCCAGAAGACAGTTTCAAACTTGGCCTTTTGCAGAACAATGTACCGCTTCTTCCAACAGCCATTCTTTCCCGCATACCCATCAATATAATCGACCGCTTTATTGTTATTTTTGGCGGCTTTGGGATTTCATTGCTTTACAGAAAGTGGCTTGCGCAAGGCGTAAAATAATTTACTTTCATAGCATATCTATTCATTTCGCGTAAAAACCGTTAACATACTACTATTGTATGAAATTCACTGATCTAAACCTGCATCCCGATCTAGGCCGGGGATTGAACGAAGGGGGGTATATTACATGTATGCCTGTCCAGGAACAGGTGCTTGAACACGCTTTTAGCGGCAAGGATCTTTATGTCCAATCACAAACCGGGACGGGAAAGACTGCGGCTTTTTTGGTTGTAATTTTTCAGCGTCTTCTTACCGAGGACATGCTCAACGGGAAAAAGGCGATCATAATGGCGCCGACCAGGGAGCTTGCGGTTCAGATTGAGGAAGAGGCCAAATTAATCGGGAAGTACCTGCCTATCAAAATCGGAAGTTTCTATGGCGGGGTTGGATATACCCAGCAGACTGCCATGCTCAAGGACAATGTGCAGGTAATGGTAGGTACTCCGGGGCGCGTGCTGGATCTGAACCAGAGCGGGCAGATGAATTTAATGGATATCGCGTTTCTGATTCTGGATGAAGCGGATCGTATGTTCGACATGGGGTTTTACCCCGATCTTAGAAAGCTCATACACAGGGTTCCGCCGGCGGATCGGCGTCAAACCATGCTGTTCAGCGCAACCCTCAACGCCTGGGTAAAAAACCTTGCCTGGGAGTACACGAAGAACCCCTTCGAAATCGCCATTGAGCCGGAAACTGTTACTCTGGATGAAGTAGAGCAGATTCTCTACCATGTGTCTTCAGGCGACAAGATGAAGCTGCTTTTGGGGATCCTTAAACGCGAAAATCCTGAAAGCGTTATTATTTTTTGCAACACAAAGCGCTATTCGGAAATCGTGGCTAAGCGGCTCAGGCTAAACGGATTTGATTGTGAGTTTATTATGGGGGATCTGCCCCAGAAAAAGCGCTTAAAAGTTATCGATGATATCAAGGCGGGAAAACTACACCTGCTTGTTGCTACCGACGTTGCGGCCCGCGGCCTGGACATTGAAGGCCTCGCCATGGTGGTAAATTACGACCTCCCGAACGAATCTGAAAATTATGTTCACCGTATAGGCCGTACTGCCAGAGCCGGAAAGACCGGCAAAGCCGTAACCCTTGCCAGTGAGCAGGATGTCTACGCCCTGCCCGGAATTGAACGTTACATAGGCCAAAAGATTCCTTCAGAGACCGCTGCGGCTGACCTCTTTGCCGAGGATAAAAGCGAAGGCAAGCATATCCACACGGAGTTTTACGAGGATCGGGGCGGCCATAAAGCCGATGACCGTTCCCGCCACCGGGCTAGCGACAGTAAAAAACATGAAGCAGGCCGCCATGTTAAGAAAGATCGCCGCGGTCCCCCTTCTGCTTCTATAGAACAAAAACGGGGCGAAAAGAAAAGCAGGGCCGGGGAGCATGGCCGGAATTCACAAAATCCGCCGGGAGATTTCCAAAAGGGCGTGAAGCTTTCGGAGCTTTCCCTGGAAGAACGGATGGCTTATTACAGGCAGAAGTATGACAAGAGCGTAACAGCTGGCGGCAATAAAACTGCCGGCGGCAGCAAAGCTGCCGATGTCGGTTCGAAAAAGGTTGTACCTGCCGCCGAGCCTGTAAAGCGGGATACCGGAGGGGAACCTCGCCCTGCGGGCTTGGCGGAAAGAACCCATCCGGAGCATAAAAAACCAAAAGATAAATCTCAGCGGAAACAAAAAAAACACAGGCCGGCCAAACCTCAGCAGAGCGCGGAAAGTATCGGCGTTTCTCAGGCAGCGGCGGTTGAGCAGAAAGCTCCAAAAAAGGGAATTCTGTCCAGGATTTTGGGTGTGTTCAAAAAATGATCACCGTTACTGATCTAAGCCTTGGCTTTGGAGAGCGAAGCCTTTTTAAAGATGTAAACCTGAAATTTACCCCCGGTAACTGCTATGGTATTATTGGAGCCAACGGCGCGGGCAAATCTACTTTCCTGAAAATCCTTGCGGGGGAAACAGAACATGACAAAGGCGAAGTTTCCATTAGCAAGGGGGAAAGAATTGCCGTACTAAAGCAGGATCATTTTGCCTATGACAACAACTCTGTACTTGAAACGGTGATAATGGGTTTCGACAAGCTCTACAAAATTCAAAAGGAACGGGAAGAGATCTACGCCAAAGAAGATTTTTCGGAGGCGGACGGACTAAGGGCAAGTGAGCTTGAAGCGGACTTTGCGGAACTGGGCGGCTGGGAAGCCGAAGCCCAGGCGGGTCAGCTCCTTTCGGGCCTGGGGCTTGACGAGGGGGATCACGAAAAGCTCATGGCGGAGCTGGACGAAAACCGGAAGGTTCGAGTGCTTCTGGCCCAGGCTTTGTTTGGCAATCCTGAGATACTTTTGTTGGACGAGCCGACAAACGGCCTCGATCTTGAATCAATCTCCTGGCTTGAAGAATTTTTGATGGACTTTCCAAACACGGTGATTGTGGTCTCGCACGATCGCCATTTTTTAAACGCGGTTTGTACTCATATCTGCGACATTGACTTTGGCAGAATTACCCTTTATTCGGGGAACTACGATTTCTGGTACCAGATGAGCCAGATGCTCCAAAGGCAGGCGAGGGATCAACAAAAAAAGAACGAGGAAAAAGCAAGGGAACTTAGGGAGTTTATCCAGAGGTTTGCCAGCAACGCCAGCAAAAGCAGGCAGGCCACGAGCCGAAAAAAAGTTCTGGAAAAACTCGACCTGGAAAATGTGCATATAACGAGCCGAAAGTTCCCTTACGCCGGTTTTAAGCCGGGCAGGGAAATCGGCAACAATGTGCTGCGCGTCGAAAAACTCTGCTACAATTTTGAGGGCGTTCCGGTTTTAAAAGATTTCAGCCTGACTGTAAACCGGAAGGACAAAATCGCCTTCGTGGGAATAGAACATGTTTCCAAGTCAGCGGTCTTTGACATCATCGCCGAAACAAAAAAAGCCGATTCAGGGGATTGCTACTGGGGACAGACCGTAAGCTTTTCTTACTTCCCAAAAGAGAATTCCTCTTTTTTTGATTCAACCCTTTCAATAACGGACTGGCTAAGGCAGTTTTCCCAGGACGAAGACGAGACCTACATCCGCAGTTTTCTTGGACGTATGCTGTTTTCAGGCGACGAAGCGCTGAAGCCTGTCAACGTTCTTTCAGGCGGTGAAAAAGTCCGTTGCATGCTGTCAAAGATGATGCTTTCAGGCGCTAATGTGCTGATTTTTGACGAGCCGACCAACCACCTCGACCTTGAAGCCATTACCGCCCTTAACCAGGGGCTGGAAGCGTTTCCAGGTGTGATCCTTTTTAACTCCCACGATCACGAGTTCATCAACTCTATAGCGAACCGGATTGTTGAAATAATACCCGGAAGCGAAAACGCCCCCGGCGCGATCATCGACAGGATGATGATGTTCGACGACTATCTGAAGGATGATTCGGTAAAGGGGATGCGCTCTGCGGCCTATCACCATGTCGAAAGATTGAGAATTTAACGCACCTTAATTACAGTTATCATAAAATTGCATCAAACCAAAGCGTATTCCATTTCGGGGCAGTATATGGTTGGAGGCGTTTATGTATGATTAAAATTAAGCTCCGTTTTCTTATTACCCTGCCTATATGCGGTCTTTCGGTTATTATCCTTGCCTGCATGGCGTTGCCTTATGTCAGGGAAGCAGGTTACACCCCTGGCACATACGAAGGAACCGGCAGCGGGTACAGAGGCCCGATTCATGTTCGCGTACAAACATCCACTACAGGGATCGAAGATATCGCCATTGTCAGCCATCAGGAATCAAACTTTCCCGGTTTGGCGGCAATGGAAGAGCTTCTGGAACAGGCGCTTGAAACTGGAGAAACCGATATTGACGCCATTTCCGGGGCAACTTATTCCAGCAGGGGCTTTCTGCAGGCGGTGGAAGACGCCCTGGAAAAAGCCGCAGTTACGGCAAATTAGCACGCGGACTGTTCAAACGGGGGATTTCTGGTTTTTCGGATATGTGATACAATATACCCATGAGCGACTGTATTTTTTGTAAAATCGCAAGCGGGGAGATCCCATCACAGAAAGTATACGAGGACGATGAGTTTCTGGCCTTTAAGGACCTGAACCCCCAGGCGCCTGTGCATTTTCTCTTAATTCCCAAAAAGCACATTAAGAGTATCATGGAACTGGAAACCGCCGACACGGCCCTTATGGGGCGCTTTCTTTTTAAAGCCCAGGAACTTGCAAAAAGCAACGGCTGCGCAGAAAATGGCGCCCGCTTTGTGATTAACTGTAAGTCCCACGGCGGGCAGACTGTCGATCACCTGCACTGTCATATTTTGGGCGGTCGTTTTATGGTCTGGCCCCCGGGCTGAGAACCGTACGCGGCTTTTGCTGGTCAGTTGTTCCGATATATAGGTCTTTACCCGCAAAGTTTTACGCCGTACTCAATGGCATTTAACAAACTTGATTCATTGGCTGTGCCCTGCCACGCCTGGTCAAAGGCAGTCCCGTGATCAACCGAGCTTCTGACAATGGGAAGCCCAAGAGTAATATTAACCCCGCTGATTGACTGCCATTTTCCAGCCGATTTGTCGTAGCGAAAACCCAGCGTTTTGAGTGGAATATGGCCCTGATCGTGGTACATGGCAATTACAATGTCATACATGCCCCCCAGGGCTTTGGCAAAAACCGTGTCCGGCGGAATGGGGCCAATGGTATCGATGCCTTTTGATTGGGCGGCCTCTATTGCCGGCGTGATTTCCTCGATCTCCTCCTGCCCGAACAACCCCCCCTCTCCGGCGTGGGGGTTAAGTCCAGCCACCGCTACTCTGGGCTTGCTTATGCCGAAGCTCCTGCACGCGTTATACGCCAGTTCAATCACCTTAAGAACCCTGTCTTTTTTGACCCGATTGCAGGCTTCCCGCAGGGAGACATGGGTTGAAACGTGCGCCACCCGGAGTTCCCCGTCCGCAAGCATCATGGCATAATCCCTTGTCTTTGTGAGATCGGCGTATATTTCAGTGTGGCCTGCGTAGTGATGCCCTGCCAGATTAAGGGCTTCTTTGTTCAGGGGATTGGTAACAGTTGCGTCAATATCGCCTGCCAGGGCAAGTTCAATTGTTTTTTTTACCGAGCTAAAAGCCGCCTCACCCGAAGCGGCGTCTACTTTGCCGATTTTGAGGTTCTGCGCCACGATATTGCGCAGATCATACACGTCGATGGTTCCGGGCCTGAAAAGACATTCCCCAACCGAGGACACCGGATGAATGGCGATGTTCTGCCGCTTAAGCGCTTCGCGTGCGGCCCTTTCCATTACTCCCGCATCCCCGATGATAAGTGGACGGCAGATTTCGTAGACTTTCGCCTGATCCAGCGCCTTAACGCTTATCTCAGGACCTATGCCCGAGGGATCTCCCATGGTAATTCCCAGAATAGGCTTCTTGTTCATTTCATACTCCATTATTCTTTAATCGAAAATTTCTACAAGGGAACCGGGGTTCCCGAACCTTCCGCTTTTTGTAACAATAAAACGCCCGTTATAATTTCCGCCTACGATTCGTCCCAGCGGGATGCCGGGGCAAATTTCAGCCAACGGTTCTATGGCGCTTACCCCCAGGCGGCTGCAAACCGCCAGGGTCGTATCGCCACCGGTAGTGAGAAGCATCGGAAACTCGAACGAGTCCATCAGTTTTTCAGCGAGAACGCCAAGGGCCTTGCATATAACGGCGCTTGTTTTATCGCCTTCGGCATAAACGCCGGATGTTGCAGTGAACATGCTGTCAACGGCGATTATGCAGGAACAGGGGTTTTCTTTCATACGGCGCGAAGCCTCATCAAAAGCTCCGGTTATCGCATTTTCGGTATTGCCGCCGGTAACCATCGCAGCGTCAAAACGAACAAGCGCGGCGGCAGGGAATTTTTTGCAAAGAGTATCGATCTGGGCGGCGGTTTCACCCTGCCTGGTACCGGCGATTATCAGCGCCGGAGACAATGTGGCGGGTTTCCGGAACGGAACCGCTCTCGTCTTGCCAAGGCTGCGGGCCAGTTGATTAGCCAATCCGGCAGAACCCGCAAGCACATGGGGCTTTGCAAGAGAAGCCGAAGCTTTGCAAATAATTTCAATATCGTCATCCGTTACGGCATCGGCTAGAAAGACCTGGATTCCTTCAATCGAAGACTCAATGGAATTGATAAAAGCCATAACCTCGTCAGCGCCCTTTCTGATCTTTTCCAGCGGGATATTTTTCGTTTTTTTCCCGCTTCCGTTTGCAAAGACCAGCGTCGCGTCGGTTCCGTTTGAGAGCACGCCATTTTCAATTACACTGCGGTTTGCCGGAAAAGAAGGGGCCGCCAAACCCAGGGGAATATCAAGGGCGTCCATTACGGCGGCAAGTTCCTGTCCGGGATTTCCTCTAAGTACGGAATCCACTTTCTTGTAAACAAAAGAAGCGGCCTCAAAATGTTTTGCGATCTTGTAAACAGCGCTGTACGCTTCATCGGCGTTTAATCTGCGGCTGTCGCAATTGACGGAGATGACATCGTAGCTGCCAAAAAGACCGGCATTTGTCGAATCGGCTTTGATAACGACCAGGCTTGAGAACCCCTGCTTAACAAATTGAATTGCCGTGTCGTTTGCGCCGGTAAGATCGTCGGCTAAAATAAGGATTCCACTCATAGTGTCATTGTAATACATTGCAATCCGTTTATGATAAAAGTCAAGTTGGGAAAAACCATCAGAATCACAGAGTATTTTGCGGATGCTGAGACTATAAAAGAACACAACGGCTATTTTTGCAGCGTGAGGGAAGCGCTAACGGCCTTGATACCCGGTTCTTTGTGCGGTCTAAGAAACGCCAGCCAAATCAGCCAATGGGCAGCCAACGAGCGGGTTAAGGGCCTTTTAGCCGAGCGCTTTCTCATAGAAAGAATACCGTGTTATTATTGGCCGTTGTGCTTACTCGCTCTAATTAAA
>Ga0268262_10006406_pt1 | contig 11304 bp, 22 predicted proteins | sample TergutNc150P3_FD_190354 | JGI IMG/M metagenome (GOLD analysis project Ga0268262, IMG submission 190354) | Nasutitermes corniger P3 segment gut microbial community from laboratory colony in Florida, USA - Nc150 P3 (SPAdes) (version 2) | ecosystem: Host-associated > Arthropoda: Insects >...
CGGCCTGTTAAAGCCGAAAACTCCGGCATATCAATAGAAAATATAAACGTCAAAAGGGCGGTTGACAAAGCGGTTTCAAAAATGCGGAAAGAAATCAGGGGGGTATAAATGAATGAAAAAATTAACCGCAATCTTATTATTACTGTCGTTATCCTGTCCGTTGTACTCACAGTCTCTGTCGGATTTAATATCGGACTTGGAGGATGTTTCACGGATAATCGGCGACTTGGAGAGCAGCAACGAGAGCTTGAAAGAACGGTTGAACGACTTACAACGGAACGAGACAGAGAGAGAGAAATGGTTGGAGAACTTAGAAATCTCGATAGAGAAGCGAGAGGAATTATTGGCGGAATTATCGAAACAATTGAAACAAATGGAACAAACCTCTCAGCGGCAAATAAAATCTTACGACAGGTTATCACTGCGCTTCAAAGTCTTGACTTATTGTACCGTGGGGATAACCGTGGCGGGGGTAACGGGCTGGATACTTTGGGCGGTTAAATAAGGATCTGTTATGCCCCAAGATAAAATGACGCAGGATGAAATTGACAATCTCTTGAACAGTCTTAACGCAGGGAGCATGGAGATTGTTACCGACAGTCTTTACGAATCCCCTTTAAACCCCGAAGAAGTCAAATACAAGTTTAACGACATAACCGCCTGCAAGGCGAGATACGATTTCGCTTTAAGAAACGAATCCTTTGAAAACATAAAGGAAGCGGCCAGAAACTTGCACCGCGCCGCTTTCGCCAACTGGTTATTCAAACACGGTTTGGACAAGGCGGGGTATTGCAAATTAATGAACCGCGAAGCCAAAAAAAGGGGGATGCCCCCGCCATTCAAAGAAGTCGTTTAAGGCCGTTGGAATAATCATACTATTTATTTGATGCTGTTGTTCCGCGAAACAAATAATGAAACGTCCTACTCAAAATTAACCGAACGGCTGGGATACCGCGGCGCGGGAATCGCGCTTTTCCGCGAAGAACCCAAGGGGAAATTCAGCGTTTTAATAGGAAAACGCGCATACAATCCGGGAAAGGGGAAATGGTCGTTTCCGGGAGGGGGCGCGGAAAAAGGCGAACCGCCGATTAAAACCGCCACGCGGGAGTTTTGGGAAGAAACGTCCATTTGGATAAACAATTTAAGACCGCAGTACATAAGCCATATAAAAGTGAACGTCCCGTTATTTGAGTGGGACACTTTCATCTTTCTGACCAATTCCCACATAAGATTTAAAATAGGGCATGAGTTCACCAAACTCGGCTGGGCTTCGGAAGCGACGTTTAAAAAATTGGATTTGCATTTCGGGGTCAGGGAAGCCTACGAAATTTACCAAAAATACAGGAAAGAAAAATTTGGGCTAGGTTGAGTCGAACAACCGCGAGCCGGTTCAAAGCCGGCGGCCCTGCCGTTAGGCGATAGCCCATTAATTTACGGGTTATCTTCCGGCGTGTCCGGTTGTTCGTCGCCAATCGCCAATCCGTCGGTTTCGCCCAACCCTTCTTCCTCAGCCTCAGCGTCCCGCCCCAAATCGGGGAAAAATGAATACGCTTCTTCCGTATCGGGTTCCCTTTCATTTTCATTGTTCGGCGATTTGTTTTCCGGCTCTTTCCATCTCAAGAACGTGACCGCCATTCTTTCAAATTTTATCCGTACCAGCGTGTATTTTCTCGCCGTATCGCCGTCAAAATATTCCCCATATTCCTCGATATGCTTAATGTCTTTGAAAGGGTTCGCCACAAACGAAACTTGGGTTTTCCCCTTGGGTATGAGGGAAGGGTCTTCCTGATTTATGGAGAGCATGAGTTTCGGATAACGGGAATTCCTGTCAAGAATTTTTAAAACAATCGGATTTTCGGCGTTACCGTAAGCTTGCAAGGAAAATGATTCTTCCGGCAAAGAAAAACTGACGGCGGGTATCTCAATTTCATCGGGCATATCCGTAAACCTGTCGTCATAACCGCCGAGTTCCCTCAAATGCTGGATAACCTGGAACACGCCCCTCGACTGCTTAATCGGAAGACCGCCGGTAAATAAATTAATCATCTCGTTTTATTCTCCATACGCATAAATAGGTCCTGTTCATTTTTCATCTCACGTTTATACTTGAAACACAGGCAATCATCCTCATAAAACGTCTTCGCCTGTTCCGGCGTTATCTGGCCGCCCGAAGCCTCTATATGACCGCCGAATATCCCCAAATCAGTGCAATAAAAATCCCCGCCCCTGCGGGAACGAACGCTGAGTTTCCCAAACTCGTCACGGTAATCCTGGACGGCGATGACGTAATCAAAATTTTCGTCGGTGTCATATAACAGGCGGCTCGCGCTAATTGATATTTTGCCCCACGCGAGAAACACCCCGAACTTCCTGCCCCAATGGTCACGCCTGATTTTTAAAGTTTCCTTCGCCCTTTGAAAAGCGTCCTCCTCTTTCTCCTTCGCCTCCTCGATATACCTGAGTTCCGTGGGCGTAAATTTGAATTCCGCGTCATTTTCAAGGCGGCGCAAAATGGAAATGATGAACCTGTCGTGTTTGTCCGTGAATTTTTCAGCGTTCCAAGCCGCATATTTGTACATTACGCGGTTTAAATCCAACGCCTTGCCCCACAGAGGATCTTCAAACCGCCATAAATCGTACACGTTTATCAAATCAATGAAATCGTCCACGATTGGACGGTATCTGCCGATTAAAGGCTTCACGTATCCGTCGAAGAAAATTTTCGTCCCGCAACGTTCCATGTCCACCACGCAGTCGGGCATCCCGGTTAAAGGTTTCGCCGTTTCATGATGATCGAATACCCATACCCTTATGCCGGTGGTTTTCCACCAACTGTATTGCATTTCCGAACAGCACATGTCGGCGAAAACTATCTCGTTGAATTGGGACAGTTCCGTAATTAATTCATGGTCTTCTTCCCAGCCGTAGTCGATGTTAAAAACTTTATCAAAGCCGAGCAGTTTGCGGTAAAGTATTTCCAGGACGATAGGCCCCAAACCGTCCAAATCCACATGGCTCACCAACGCTTTTTTCACCCGCGCCCCTTAGTTTTAATTCCGAAATTAACAGTAATTTACTCCGAACACGGAGCTTGCAATTTCCCTCGCTTTGACGATATTCAGCCTTACCTTAGTGAACCCGCAACCCATTTCCTCGGCGATTTCCTGCACGGTTTTTCCCGCCCTCCTGAGTTGGAGAATCGTTATCTGCAAAAGCGACAACTGGTTCATGAGTTCGTTTTCACGTTCGTCAAGGGACACGTCCATTTCCCGCATAACATACGCTTCCGGCGAATATTTTTCGTTAAACTCTGACGGGTTCAATTCTATCAATTTTGTGGGAACCAGTATTTCCGAATTGTCAAGGTTGCTGACGCTCACATTCAAACCGTAATTCACGCTGGCTTCCATAGCTTCCTTCTTTTGAATGTCTTTCTCGGCGGCCAATTTCGCCGCCTTGGATTTTCTGGTGTTCTTGGCCAACAAATTGCTCCTGCCTTCCTTTATCGAATGCTTGATTATTTTATCCACTTCGTTTTTCGCGCCGCCCACCAGCATATAGGAGAACGTCCAATCCTTCGGCTGTTTGCGAACTTTTTCGGGTTTGAACAATTCGAGTTTTCTTGCGAACACGAGGGCGGCTTCGCTCACCCTTTCGTCTTCCGTCGTAAGGTTTTTGCAATGGCGGAACATCGGCACCAATATATCCTTATACTTGCCCCAAAGTTTTTTCGCCGCCGCCACGTCGCCCGTCTTCGCCCGAATCACCAACATAAACTCGCATTCGGGATCTATCCCCGCATATGAGTTGGGGTTCAAAACCGTACAATCGTCGGTCTGGACTGGCTTTTCTTCCGTCCCTTCGGTTAAATTGACGGTTTCCGCCGCCCGTCCCGATTCCCCGGCGACGGGTTCTTCAACGGTGACGGGTTCCCCGTTTTCGGGCTTGCCGTTCTGATCATCATCCGATTCGCCGCCGTTATCTGACGATGACAGCGATCTGACGTATTTGGCCGTCAGTTTCGCGGGCGAATCTTTCGCGGCTTTTTTGCCTTTATCCGTCAAACAATATTCCGTCCCGCTTTTGCGGATAAGTTCCTTATTCTTCAAATTAATGAGCGCCCAGCCCACGCGGTTCTTGTATTTGCTCGCGCCGTATTTGAGTTTTTCCTTCATCTCCGAATCCGTTACGCCAAACTCCGCGGCGGTCGCTTCGATGATTTCCTTTTTACCGTGCAATTCCCCGTCGGCGAGCGTCTTTAACACGCCCGGCATCAATTCCATTATGGAAGGGATCATATCTGCCTCCTCTCTCCTTTTTTAAGCTCCCACCGGCACATACGCCGCATGGAGGTAGTCTTCTATGTCGGCGGTATCGAACAGGTAATTGCCGTCAATGTACCAGTAGGGGATCGGGTTATTCCCCGCCTTGCACCGGCGTTGAAGAAATTGATCCGTCATCCCCATTTTGGGACCCGCGACGGAAGCCTTAACCAACTCCCCCCTCGGCAAATTCTTCTTATCAACGGCCACTTGTTCCATACCGCACCCGCCCGGATTTAACTGGTCGCTTCCGCTTCCTTCAAACCCTGTTCCCTGATGACTTCCCGAACCGCTTTAATCGCTTCGGCAAGATTCACTTTCGTTTCTTCGACGGTTTCAAACTCGGCGGTCGCCCCCCATTGGACCAAACCTTTCGCCGTCGTTGAAACGTTGATACGAACTCTTTTGTTTGACTGTTCCATAAACAATCCTCCGTTTAATTTATTGGCTAAAAACTCCAATCGCTCGCCTACAATAATAATTCTGGATTTTATGTCGGGGGGATTACCTTCCCCTTCCCTTATTTGACGAAGCCGTCCAATTACTCGAACACGTCTCCCTTTATAATTTATCCCCGACTCCGCAGCCTCTTTCATATCCTTTTTAACCATATTGATTAATTTCTTGCTATAAATTCTTACAATAAAATAATTTACTTCCTTCTCGTTCTCGGCGGGATAAAAATTATTCGCGATAGTCAGTTTACAAATATCTTTGCCTTCATGCTCAATAAAATAAAAATCAGGATCATAAAAGATATTGCCTTCCACGGTTATAGAATTTTCATAATTCCTGTTTCCCATGTTCACACCGCCATCCTTAATTCCGCGTCGTACCTGTCCCCCGTGCGGATAATCTTCAATTCGGGAAACTTTGAAACGTAAGGTTTCACTTTCGCGATTTCGGTTTTCGGAACATACCCTATGCAATAACTTTTTTCCGCGCCGTCAACCAGCACTTTTACCGCAATCGCGTTTTCATCGTAGGGATTTTCGGGTTCGGGAACCAACGACGTTAATATTTCCTCCGGCGCGTAATGGGTCAGTCTTTCCAAGGCTTTCTGCCGATTATTAAAAGTTGTTCCCGCGACTTTTACGCTGATTATTTCCTCGCCCCTGTTCAGTACGTTTTCAATATCCTCGTCTGAAACTCCGAGGGCTTTTAACTTGCCGGGGATCACGTCGTGATATTTTTCCGTTTCGCCGAAGTAAGTGACCAGCCACTTTAGCCCGTATTTGCGGAGGAGCCATTTTTGAAAAGTTAATCCCCAAATTCTTTGGGGCGGGTTGTAAACGTCGATTTCACCGGCCGCGTCCATGCTGTCGAGCAACACGAATTCATTGTTGGTTAAATTCTTTTCACGCCGTTCCAATTGGGAATGCGTCGCTTTTGACAGGGATTTTAATTCGCTGTTCGGATGCCATTTTCCCTTGGTTTTCATTACTTCGACGGTTGAACTGTTCATAAAACCTCCAGATAAAAAATTACCCGCCTCGGTAGTAGTAGATACCTTAGCGGGCGGCTGCCGTCTAAAGCCGCCACATCGTCTACTACCCCGATGCGGAGGCTCTCTCTTTTCTCTGTCTAATTTAAATATATAGTAAAATTACTATCTATGTCAATAGAATATCGTAATATTTCTAAAATATTTTTTATTTTTACTAAAGCTTTGTGTAGTAAAATCCGTATTTTTTCAGTATTATTCAATAAATATCTTAAATTTGCCGATAAAAGATTTATGGAAGTTCTGACAGGCATAACAATAGATGGAATTGCCCATGAATTAAATATTCCCTGGAAAACGGCGCATAAACGCCTTGAACAATTGGGGATAGAACCTTTGACCCGCAAAGCGTTATACGATCTTTCCGTAGTGGATAAAATCCGTGAGATTCCAAGGAAAGGAAGTCCGAAAAAAAATATCGAATTAATCTTGGGCAATCCGATGAAAGAAAAAGTAAACTTATTTTTTAATTGCGCCAAAGCGGTTTTAAAAGGATATTTGATCGCAAGAAAAAAATTCAATATACGCTTAAATGTTTTATCGGCCGTTGAAACGCCCAGCAAATCAACGAATAAAGAATACACGAAAATCGCCGAAACTTTTAAAAAATTATTTAAGAAACAGGGGAACGGCAATTTACCGTTAAAGGAAATTTTACAATTCCTTAAAAACGCCGCATCCGACAACGGGGAAGACGAATTGCTAAATATGATAGAAGAAATAGAATCCTCCTTATAAAAAAGCGCGGTGACTTTTAGCCGGTAGTTCCTGGAGTTACGGTCCAGAAACGAAGCCAAAAAAGCCATCGCGCTTTTAACACTGCCGTACCAATGCCCTACAACAAAAGTTGTATATTAACAAACTAATACAACTATAGTTGTATTGTCAATACTTTTTACAAAATTCGTTGTAGATTTTCACAGCTTTTGACGAAAATTAAATATGTTGGAATGTTGGGAAAGAATGTATAATTTAATGGACAGGAGGGGGTTAAATTTAACCGAAGTGGCCCGAAAAACGGGAATTTTACAGCAAACCCTTCACAAACAGGTAAAAAGCGATACCCTGCCCAATATTGAACAGGCTTACGAACTATGCCGTTTCTTTGAAATCAGCATGGAAAATTTCACGAAAGGCGTTGAACCCGTATTGCCGAGAATATCCAAAATTTCAATGGAGATAGCGTATGCCGCCGAAAACCTCAGCGAGGAAGGGCGGCAAATAGCCCTTAACACAATAAAGGGGCTTGAACTGTCCTACCCTTTCGGAGATTATGGCTCGTCAAACCTGTCTGACGTTTCATCAAAATAACCCGCGAAAATTAGGCCGGCCTGATTTGCACCGTGTACTTCCCCCGCATCGTCAATGAAAGAGCTTGGTAATTGGTATCGGTATTCTCGGCGAGTTTGGCGGATACTATGTCTTTCGCGGCCAGCCAATAAAAATTGAAAGGGGTGCGGGTGTCAAGTAATTTCAGTTGCGCCCCTTCAAATTTTATTTTGTTATATAAACCGCCGATTATCGTATAATCCGCGATGTCAAAAGACATATATGTTATCAATTTATAATTTTTCTTTTTCCACTCGATAATTTTAGCCCATACGCCTTTTTTGTCAATATCCGTATAAGCGAGTTCAAAGCTTTCCTCTATAATGGAAGATTTTGTTTTTTCTTTGAGTATAAACATACATAAATAGGGGGTCACGAAACAAAGACCAGCCTATTTCTTCATGAGCATTGACAGAATCCCCGTCGGGGCGTTGGTGGAAATCTTCAACAGAAGGGGCGAACCCGTAGCGTCGGGGGCGTTACTCGAAGAATGGACGGTATCCACCGGCTCCTCATACAAACAGGTTATAACGGATAAAGCGCCTGACGCGCTCAATTACCTTGGGGCCGTTATGGCGCAAATAAGCGACGGGCGGTTCGGGTTTTCGGCCGAATTTAAACAATTCGGCGCCGCTTTATGGGAAAGCACCGAAGTAGCGACTTTTAATTTTTCCCTCGAATTCGCCATGACTTACAGCGGGCTGGAGGAAGTTTCAAAGCCCATCGCCAGATTACAGAGGCTGGTGGTGCCTGCGGAGGGAAACTTCGGGAATTTAATTCCCCCAGGACCAACCATATTAGATGCTTTAGAGTTAAAGGACTACGTTACCCCAAGCCAACGCGCACCAGACCCCGATAAAGTGACCGTTTCCCGTGAAAACAACTATAACCAATACGAGAGTCTTCTGTCAATCAGGGTGGGAAATATGCTTTTTGACAAAGTGGTCATAAAATCGGCCGAATCAACGTTGTCGAAGTTTACCGACGACAACGGATACCCCATATACGGGCGCGTCGCCCTCGTAGCCCAAACAATGTTCATCCCCACGAAGAAAAACGTCGGCAACTGGTTCGGCTCCTAATTCTTTAAAGCGCGTGCGACCCTGCCGTCAGAATCCGTTTTGCCGGTGTCCAGATATAATTTAATGACCTCATCCAAGTTTTTATTGCGGAACCAAAAATCTTCCGGCAATTTATTGTATACGTCGGAATTTGTAATGCCGTATATTTCTTTCAATGGGATAATTTTATCCGCGACCAATTTATAGGGCATATTAATATTTCCCATATTCGATTTATAAATTACTTTTTTATCTGCCCTGGTTAATAAAATAAGAACTTTATCGTTCCCTTTATTTATATCGGTAATTTCTTGGGCTTGGGCGGCGGTCATTTCAATAATAATCAAACTGCCGGAACCGTTTGAAAGCCAGTAAGTGAATCCGTCACTTTCCTGCCGAAGTCTGCCGTCGCCGTCTGCATTAACGGCGTATTTAAATATCTTGGGCTGTTCCACATTGAGAACGGTTCCTTTGATTTCACGGTAATAGAAAGACACCAGCGTATAATCTTTTAAATTCTGCCCGAACAGGAAAACGGTTAAAAAAACGAAAACCACGGAAAATATAATCTTTTTCATAAATCCCCCTTATCCCGAAATTTTATACCCTGTTGGAATAACTTGTCAAGCTGTGTATTTCGTTTGCGGAAAGACCAATAAAAGATTATAATTAAATTTACGGCTTAATATGACCAAACCAAAATTCCCCCTGAGCGTCGCGGCGAAGAAGAAATTACACGAAGAATGGAGCGAGCTTGCAACCGGCGATAAAAACGGCTTGGATTTTGACCCGAAAAGCCCCGTTTTCTCAGACGGCGTGGATTTGTCACCCATTACCCACGCCTACGGCAGACAAGGGTATGAAATACACATCAGAAGCGGAATTTACTACGCCGCTTTTTCCTTGATGAACAAAAAAGATAAGGTCATTGAAGAAAAAGAACTGCCTTTGTTCCAGGCGAGATCAAAGAGACTGAACTTCCCGTACAAATTCAAAATAAAAGGCAGAAACAAAATATTTACTGAGGCGGAGTTTCGGGAAATAGAGGCGGCGTTACATTCAAACCTACGAGAAATTTATAAAAAATAAAAATAATCCGATAATAAATCAGGAGGATATTATGCCAGCAACAAAAAAGGCTCCGGCCAAAAAGACCACAGCGAAAAAGCCTGCCGCAAAAAAACCCGTAACAAAAAAGAAATAAGCCGTAAGGCTTGGGCTTGAATGAAAACCTCCCCGAATAACGGGGAGGTTTTTTACGCCTGCTTAACCGTTTCTTTCGCTTTATTGATTATTTTCGATACGGCGCGGGAAAATTCCTCCTTTGTAATTTTCTTTTCAAGGCTGCCGAGATATATTTCAGTATCAATGTCAATGATAAGTTTTTTATAATGGGTTATTTGAAACACGTCACACAAAATACGGCAGTTTACGCCGTTCCCCGTATCCCAAACATCCGTAATCTTTTTAACGTGGACGTAGGCGAACCAGCCCTTCTTTTCATCGTAACAATCCTTATACCTCCAGTAAGTGCCGTTATATTTTCTCTCAAATATTAATTTGGTTTCCGTTTTAAGTATTTTATTAATTTTTGTTTTAACGTCAAAAAGTTGGTATTCGAGGCTTAATTTTTCTTTTTCAAGCTGTTCTTTTTCCGTCATTTTCATTTGGAATACTCCTTCTTATACCCTAACGGGCATCTGCCGAACAATTGCCCTACGGGACACCCGTCGCAATAAGTTTTGTTTTTGCTTTCTTTGGCGCAACCCGTAAATAAAGCAAAATGCGCCCTATCATTTTCAACGTACCATTTCACGTCATTAAAATAACGCCTAATCCGTTCTGGAAGATTTTCTTTTAATTGCCGGTATTCTTGAAGTTCTTCCATGTCTTTTAAGTACTGGGCGTATTCGCCCTCAGACATCGTATGCGTCATTCCTTTACCCCCGCAAATTCAAATTTTAACCCGACCAAGGGTATACCGATATATAAAATTTTCTTTTTGGTATCAATAAAAATTCCAAACCAAAGATCGTACCATCTGAAATATGGTCTTATTTTCATTTTTTTACCTACGCCTTAGTCCAAGATAAAAATCTATTATCCGTCAATTGATCATTATAAAAATTACATTCTATTAACGCGTCGCTGAAATCAAAAGATAAACCTTTTTTAATCGCCTTTTTAATTTTAGGAACGTAAAATTTCCACGCATAAAAACCAAGCCAGTTTTTATATACTTCTCCAACGCAGTCATTTGAATATTCTCGCCGATATAACAATTTCATTATTTAACCTCCTCAAGAAACTTAACCGCGAAACCGCCCTTGTACCCTTCCAGCAGAACAACCCAATTACCGCCAACCTGCCAAGGTTCGCTCGCAATTACCCATACGCGGTCTTTGTAGTTTTCCGCTTCCAAACAATTTACCATTCTTACCTTAGTTCCTATTTTCATTTCTCCTTTCCTCCATCCGTTTGTCGATAAAATCTTTAATGTCGCCCAAACAGTTCGCGTCAAATACCAATCCTGCGGAACCGGCGAAATAACAATATTTGCGCCACGGGCCGTACCATTTCACATAACCCAGCAAATCGCCGCAGAGCTTGTTCCTGACTTCAAACACTTTCGTTTTTGTTTTACCGGCTTGCTCGACAAAAGAAAGAAACGCATAATCCCCCATTTATTTTATTCTTATCTCCTTTATTTTTTTAGCGTCTTTTTCTGGCAAAAACATTTCGTTTAAATAACCAACCTTTTTATTATTGGTTTTTAATAATAAAGTCCCGTTTTCAATGTTTAAAAACTTCAAGGAATGTGTTTCTTCTTTTCCGTCCTTATAAAGGATTGTGATTTTTTTCATGCCTATAACCTTCCCTACATTTTCATTTCGTATAACTTTTTAGCAACTCTTTTTAATTCTTCTAATACAGACTTTTCGTCTTCCGGTAAAACATTTTTTCTCGTTACAGTGGAAATAAATATATCCTCAACATTTTCCCCATCTTTAAATGCCTCTGGAAAATCAGCGTCTATCAACACTGTAACAGCCATCCCAATAAATAAATCATTCGGTACTTTTTTCCA
>Ga0268262_10006407_pt1 | contig 11300 bp, 10 predicted proteins | sample TergutNc150P3_FD_190354 | JGI IMG/M metagenome (GOLD analysis project Ga0268262, IMG submission 190354) | Nasutitermes corniger P3 segment gut microbial community from laboratory colony in Florida, USA - Nc150 P3 (SPAdes) (version 2) | ecosystem: Host-associated > Arthropoda: Insects >...
TGAATGATAGAGAAATTCTAAAGGGAATCGGGAAAATATCTACAAAACTAGCAAGGGAACACGCCGAAAAAGAATATGAAATTTTCAGAATAAAACAATCGCAAATTCCATATAACACCGATTTTGAAGAATTTGCTGGAATTTTAGAAAAATGAATCTCCTCTCCTTGTTCCTCGCTCTTCTTTGGCGGTTTGGCTATTTGATAGATTCCAAAACGCGGCTTGCGCCTAAAAAGAAAATATATTTCAAAACTCCGCTCATTGGTGTTGGAAGCTTGCTCGCAGGTGGAGCAGGAAAAACGCCATATACTGCTTTTTTGGCAAAAGAGTTGAGAGAGCGGGGTTTTAAACTTGCCATTTTGTGCAAAAACACAGGAGACGAAAATTTGTGGTTTGAAAATATGGGGTTTGAGGTTTTTACTGGAAATCGCTTTGAGATGTGCAAAAAATTGGATGGCAAATATGATGTTTTAATCAGTGATGATGGCTTGGAAGATCGCAGACTAGGCCACGCATTTTGGGTTTGCTTAACTTGGGGAGAGAGAGCGGAAAATTTATTTGATATTATTCCCTGCGGAAATTGTCGCAGCCTTTGGAGAGACCATCCAGAAATTGCCTGCGTAAAAAAATGCGCAATGGAATGGGAAGAAAATGCAAAAACAGCAGACTTGGTTTTTAGAATTGGAAAACCAAAAAATTATTGCGGAGAAATTTTACCAGAAAATTCAGAAATAATAGCCCTTGCAGGCATAGCGCGTTCGCATAGATTTTTTGAGGGCTTGCAAAAAAAATATTCCATCGCAAAAAAAATAAAATGCAAAGACCATTCAAAAAATATTCAAAAAATGGTAATACAAGTTTTGAAAATAGGACTCCCCATAGTTATAACGGAAAAAGATTTAGTTAAATTGAGCAAAGATGTTTTGTTGAATAAAAGTATATTTGTGGCGGAGTTAAAACTTTAATATGCCATCTCTATATATTCACGTTCCATTTTGTGCTTCTATATGTGGCTACTGCGATTTTTGTGCAATGCCTGTACCGGAGAGGCTGCATAATGAATATGTGGATTTGGTTTTGAGGGAATTGGAATTAAGAGCAAAAGATGGACTTGCAAATTTTGAAACAGCATATTTGGGCGGCGGTTCTCCTTCTGTTTTGAGTGCAGCAAATTTGCGAAAATTGCTTGCAGGTTTGCAAGAACAGGGTTTGAGAAAAAGCGAACTAAAAGAATTTTCAATGGAATGGAATCCAGAACAAGTCAGCGAAGAAAAAATAAATATAGCCTTGGAGTTTGGAATAAATCGCTTTAGCCTTGGAATCCAAAGTTTGAATGATGATTTATTGAAAATACTTGGAAGAAAGCACACTGCAAAAAATGCTTTGGAAGCTTTTGAAAAGTTGAATTCCGCTTTTGGCACTGGAAACTGCGATTTGATGTTTTGCTTGCCAAACCAAAGCACAGAAAATTTTTTGAGCGATGTTAAAACCTTGGTGATCCTTGGGGTAAAACACATAAGTTTTTATGGGCTCACTTTGGAAAAAGAAAAAAAACTCCCCCCACAGCCAGAAGACTTATACCCCGAAATGTATTTAAAAGCCGCACAAATTTTAAGCGAAGCAAAATTGGATAGATACGAAGTCTCAAATTTTGCCTTGCCTGACCATGAGAGCAAGCATAATATGGTTTATTGGAAAAGGGGTTCTTATTTGGGTGCAGGCCCTTCGGCTCACAGTTATTTGAACGGAATTCGCAGTTATGTTGAGGGAAAATATGTTCCTTGGAAAAAATGGGTTATTGGCGATTGCCCGCAAAACGGTTTAACAGAAGATATTCCAAGTGCAGAAGGCAAGGAAATGGAGGCCATTTGGCTAGCTTTGAGAACAAGGGAAGGGTTATCGCTAAAAGACTATGAGAGGGAGTTTGGGAAAGAATTTGAACTCAAAAAAGCAAAGCCTTTTATAGAAAAAAAATGGCTTGAATTAAACGGAGATTATATTAGGCTAAGTGGCGAAGGTTGGCTATGGCTTGATAAAATTTTTCTATATTCACTCCCATGAGTGAAGATAATCAAGAAATGCGCCGCAGATTGGTGGTTCTTTTTAAGAATCATGCCGAAATGGCAGATGCCTATATTTCAAAATTTGGCATGGAAATAAATATGAAGAATGTGCAAGCCATAAGAGCCGAATTCCCCGGCGTTGGCGATGCTATTCCCGCCGCGCCAGTTGCAGAAGGAGTTGAAATGGAGCCAGCTCCAAAAGATGCAACTGATGTGGTTTTCAAATTTAATTCCAAAGCCCTCACAACTCCACCAGTTGACCCGACTTTGGAGTCCCCGCTTTATCCTAGAATTGTAGATTGTCCGGTTTGCAAAAAATGGGGCATAAATTCACAGGAATTAAGGGCAAAATCGCTTTCCACGTTAAGCGATCCTTTTCTCGCCCCTGTTTATGCTACTACCGGCAAATTCCAAAGCATCAATTACCTGCTCGCAGGTGTCACGATATGCCACGGTTGCTTCCTTGCAAGCCCAGATAGAAAAGATTTTGTGCTTTACAACAGAACCACAAGGCAAAATCAAGAGAGCCAGCTTCCACCTCAAGTGATCAGGGAGTTAAAAGAGACAATTGAGAAACGAAAGGCTTTTTTTGATAAAACTGGAATTGGTGAGGAGTTGTTCAACATTCCAAGAAGCTATGCCGCCGCCATAGTTGCATATCAGTTTGCAGACATAAGGGCAGAAATAGAGGGTAACGCAAAAGTTTTGGGTGCATATTACAAACGCGGAAATTACTGGACCCGCATAGCACTCCTTTGCAGGCAAGCCGGAATGGACGATAAAAGGGCACTCTCAATAGCCGCTGACCATTTCAAAAACGCATTTATGCTATCTGATTTTCCAAAAATGGATTTGGAATTCCAAACCATATATATTTTGTTCAACATCTTTATGTATTTTGACAAACAAAAAGATGCGCGTGATTATCTCGCCGTTTTGGATAAAACACGTCAAGAATTGGAAAAGAAAGATGCTCCACCCGAAGTCCAAGCGGCTGCAAGAAAGTGGCTGGAAATGGGCAAGAATCGCTGGGACGATAGGGATAATCCAAACTTCTGGAAAACTCCCGGTCTATGAATCTTTGCTATTATGCAATTGGTTCCTGCAAGGCGGAGAGTTATGAATTGGAGAGTTTTAATCTTTTTGAGGCTGGAATCACAACCTTAGAAGAGATAGAATCAGAAAAAGATTCGGATGTTGCGTTTAAGTTTTACACAAATTCAAAAGAGGAGCGGGATCGCATAGTTGCGGAGTTTCCCCATTTGAATTTTGAATGTGGAGAAGAAGAGGCGAAAGACTGGGATTTGTGGTGGAGAGAGAGGCAAACACCAGTTAAAGTTAGCGAGAGCCTTTGGGTACGGCCTCCTTGGATAAATTTTTCTGCGCCAAATTCCAGCGATGTAGTGTTGGCACTAGAAGCTAAAACAGCCTTTGGCACGGGCGAGCACAGCAGCACGGCTTTGGCGGTGCAACTGATGGAAGGCGTGGATTTCAAAGGAAAAAGCGTGCTGGATATTGGGTCGGGAACAGGCATTTTATCTCTGTTCGCATTGAAGAGGGGTGCAAAATTTGCAGTCCAAACCGAAATTGATTTTTTAACGGTTCCCTGCATTGTTGAAAATTTTGAGCAAAACGGAGAAGGCAGTCCAAATGCGGTTTTAGGACTTTTGAATTCCTTTAACGAAAAAGCAAAATTCAATGTAATAGTTTGCAATATGCTTCGCACCGAAGTTTTGCCCTTGCGCCCTGATATTGAACGGCTGCTGGCAGCAAACGGAGAATTTATTTTAAGCGGGCAACTGGAATACGAAAAGCATTTTATTTTGGATTGGTTCAAAGAAGCTGGCTTTAGTGTTTGCAAGGAATTGGTTAGCGATGAATGGTGGGCTGTAATTTCTAAATTATCTCCGAGGTGAAATATGTCTAATAAATGGAAATTTTTTTGGATTGCTTCTTTTGCCGCAGTAGTTTTCTTTCAGGCTTGCGGTATGCATAGCTGGGAAGAATTGTTTGTGAGCACCACAGACGAAAAGAAAATGGGACGTGAATTTGACAGCCTTGTTAGGGATAGGCATAAAGATGTTATGCAGTCTGGCGAAGAGCTTTTCACTCCGCAAAACGAGGCGCAGCAAGAACTTTATGATTATTACAGGGCAAGAGGAAAGGAAATTGTAAATGCAATAGACAAAAAAGATATTGAGGCTCTTTTGCCAAGTGCAAAACTTTGTCGCAATAATACAGATAATAGGAGTGAGAAGGTTACTTGCACTAAAGATAATTTTTTTGAATTTAAAATCATAAAGAGCAAGCAATTAAATGCTTTTGCGGTTCCGGGTGGTTATGTATATTTTTACACCGAAATTTTAAAAGAAAATAACACTAAAAGAAATGGTTTTAAAAGTGAGAGCGAGCTTATGAGTGTTTTGGGGCACGAAGTTGGGCACGTGGTGTTGCACCACAGCAGGGAAAGCATAGTCAAGCAAGCTGCCGCCGCCGGAGTTATAGGCATTCTTTTGGGTGATGGCATTGGTGCGGTTTTAGCATCACTGGGTGCAAATTTTTGGCTTTTGGGAAATAGCCGTGATAACGAAGCAGAAGCAGATGTAAAGGGTTTTGAATACACAAATAAAATAGGTATATCTTCGGAAGGATTGAGCGATTTTTTTGCCAGAGGGCTTAAGAGCTATGACCCTGCTACAGGAAAATGCTCCGAAGAAAAGGAGAGCTCTGTTTTGGATGCATTCAGCACACATCCTCCATCTTGCGAGAGGGTGAATAACAATAGAAAAAGAATGGAAGCTGCAAATCAGAATTTTCCAAAAGACAGACCTGGTGTAAAATTTACAGATCTTGTTAAAGCGGCAGGAATTTGAAACTTTACTTTGACTCAAACTGCGCTGTTTGCCGTTCATTTGCTAAACTTTTGCAAAAGCATTTGAGTGGCGAAGTGGATATTATTCCATTTCCGCAAGGCGAAGGGGCCAAAGATTTTAAACTGGAACTTTCAAATGGCGAATTTTTATACGGCAAAGAAGCGATAGATGCTTTGGAAAAAGAAGTTCCAAAAGTGAAGGATTTTTTTTGGATGCTTCCAGATTCTTACAGGGGAAAAGCATTGCACAAAACTTATGCCTTTGGAAAATTTTTGCGCCGACTTTCTTATTTTTTTGGTAGAAGAAATTGTGGGGGGTGTTCGTAGCGTGATTTGAAAATTTCTATATTCCCATACAAAAGAACCCAAAACGACCCGTGAGTACAGGGTATAAACAATAGGATTTTTGAACTATGGCGTTGTCACATACGTATATTGATATATTTGCTGGTTGTGGCGGATTGTCTCTTGGATTGTATAATGCAGGCTGGAAAGGGCTTTTCGCCATTGAAAAAAGCCCTCAGGCATTTGACACCCTCTCTCATAACTTAATTGATAAGAAAAATCATTTCGAATGGCCAGATTGGCTTAAAAAACAAGAATGGGACATTGATGATGTTATTAAGGATTACTCGGAGCAATTAAAAAATTTGCAGGGAAAGGTTAATATGATTGTCGGTGGCCCACCGTGTCAGGGTTTTTCTATAGCGGGGCAGCGAAATGAAAAAGATAAGCGAAACAAATTGATTAACTCATATATAAAATTTGTGAATTTGGTGAAACCAGATATGATCTTTTTTGAGAATGTGAAAGGGTTTACTATGGAATTTCGCAACAATGCTAAAAAAGGGAAAAAATATTCTCAAATTGTAACTTCAAAATTAGATTCTGTAGGTTATTACGTGTTTGGAAAGCTAATCAATTTCGGTGATTATGGTATTCCTCAAAAACGAACTCGCTTTATTCTTGTAGGAATTAGAAAAGATATTAAAAATTCGAGTGTAGATAAAGCAAAATTATTTTTTGAAAAATTAGAAACAAATAAATTCAATTTTCTCCAAGAAAAAGGACTTAAAGAAAGCCCAACCGTTAAGGATGCTTTGTCCGATTTACTAAGTAGAAAGGACACAATTGAAACTCCCGATAGAAAAGGATTTAAAAGTAGTTCCTATCGCACAGCAAAATCTAATTATCAACAATATGCGAGAGAAGATGTGATTAATAAATATCCTAATAGCCATAGTTTTGCAAAACATACTGAAAAACTTATAGAAAGATTTAAAAAAGTGCAGTCAGTTACGCATAAATGCAAAAACATTAGTGAGGAATTAAAACAGCAGTTAGGTATTCACACACAAGTTTTAGCTCCTCTAAAGCCTAAGGAACAAGCTCCAACCTTAACTTCTATTCCTGATGATATGTTGCATTATAGTGAGCCGAGGATATTAACTGTTCGAGAATGCGCGCGTTTGCAGAGTTTCCCTGATTGGTTTGAGTTTAAAAGTAAATATACAACTGGAGGAAAACTTCGTAGAAAAGAGGTTCCAAGATATACACAGGTAGGCAATGCGATTCCGCCTTTGTTTGGTGAGCAAGCGGGTTTGATTTTAAAAGAATTACGAAACGAGGATGCTTCGTGTGCAAGATTTACTATATTACCAAAAATAATATTGGGATTATAGTTGATGATGAGTAAAAATCTGAGGTTTATAGATTTGTTTGCTGGTGCTGGTGGCTTGTCAGAAGGATTTATTCGTGCAGGTTTTGAACCTATTGCACATATTGAAATGGATAAATATGCTTGTGACACTTTGAAAACCAGATCGGCTTATCATTATCTGAAGAAACTAGATAAACTAGAGATTTATAAGAACTATTTACGAGAAAAACAAGAAAAAGAGGACGGTAGCAAACTTTGGAATAAGGTTCCAGAAAATGTTATCAATTCCGTTATAAATTCTACAATTGGTGAAGATACTTTAGAGGATATTTTTGTCAAGGTTGATAAACTAAAAGGTAATGAATTAGTAGATTTAATTATAGGCGGACCGCCTTGCCAAGCATACTCTGTTGTTGGCAGAGCTAGAATAGGCAAATCTGTGGAAAACGATCCGCGTAATGAGCTTTACAAATACTATGTAAAATTTTTAGAGCGATACGAACCCAGAATGTTCGTGTTTGAAAATGTTACTGGCATTAAAACTGCAAAGGGTGGTAAGCCGTTGGAAGACCTCAATCATCTAGTAAAAAAACTTGGCTATGAAATGGAATTAAGGATACAAAATGCTTCGGAGCATAGAGTTTTACAAAACCGTAAAAGAGTTATTATAGTAGGATGGAAAATAAAAGATGAAAAAGGAAAGCAAACTAAATTTTGTTATCCTGATTTAAAAAAAGAAGAAAATTCATATAAGGTTCTTAAAGATTTATTTTCGGATTTACCAAATATAAAAGCTGGCGAAGGTGAATTGTGCAAATTTGTAAAATATAATAAGCCATTATCAGAAATGCAATATTTAAAAGAAGCTGGCATTCGTAACGGTAAATTTGATTTTACTACACAGCATATTGCTCGACCAAGCAATGAAAATGACAGGGAAATATACCGTAGGGCAGTAGAATTGTGGCTTAATAATAAAAAAAGGATAAACTATGCTAATTTACCAAAAAAATTACAAAGGCACAAAAATAAAGAATCTTTTCTAAACCGTTTTCAGGTAATAGATCCATATGGTTGCAGCCATACAGTTGTTGCTCATATCGCAATGGATGGACATTATTATATTTATCCGATTGAAGAACCTAGTCTTGAAGATATGCGTTCAATAACTATTAGAGAAGCTGCCCGTTTGCAATCTTTTCCCGATGATTATTTTTTTGAAGGTTGCAGAACCTCCATATTTAAACAAATCGGAAATGCCGTACCAGTGGTATTAGCTCATAAAATTGCAGAAGAAATCAGGAAAATATTATGAGCAATGAAAAAGGAGATTTTGTTTTTAAGCCAAAAGCTAGAATTATTAAAACTATCGGTGAAGAACTTATTAGCAATGATAATGTTGCAATTGTTGAATTGGTAAAAAATAGTTATGATGCAGAGTCACAAATTGTAGAGATTATTTTTGATGGGATAGTTAAGCAAATAGAGGTAGATGAAAAGAAAAATGAATCAAAAAAGAAAAAGAAAGAAGAAAAATTAGAGAAAAAATATATTGCAAAAAATAATGCCTCCATAACGATTTATGACGAAGGCAAAGGAATGAATTTTGAAATTATCAGAGATGTGTGGATGGAACCGGCTACAAATTTTAAAAAGCAAGAAAAAAATCAAAATACTAAACGAAAATTTACAGGAGAAAAAGGTATCGGTCGTTTTGCATCGGCTAAATTGGCTTCAAAATTAATCTTGGTTACGAAACAAAAAGAAGGTGAAGAAATTGTTGTTGAATTTAATTGGGATGATTTTTCAAATGAAGACAACTATTTAGAAAATATAAAAGTCAGTTGGGAAAGAAGACCTACTGCAATAGAAATAAAAAATAGCGGAACGATACTTAAATTGACAAACTTAAAGAGCGATTGGGACGAAGATAAAATTGGAGAATTGCGAGTTGCATTATCAAGATTATTAAATCCTATTGTTCCTACGGAAGATTTTCTGATAGACATAAAATTTCCGAAGGGTTTAGAAAATTTAAGTGGAATAATAGAAAGGCCGGAAACATTAAACAGACCAGACTATTATATAAAAGGTTCCATTACAGAAAAAGGACGACCAGATAATTTTGTTTTTTTTAGTAAGAGTAAGAAGCAAGAGGAGAAATTAATTTTTTCAGACAATGAATTTTTGTTAAAAGATCCTAAAAGAGAATCTATAGCTGGCAAATTTGATTTTGAATTTAAGATTTGGAATAGAGATTCAGAAAATATAAAGAATTTATCGCAAGAAATAAATTCAACCACAAAAAATGTCCGAAAAGACTTGGACGATTTAGCAGGCATAAGTATTTACAGAGATAATTTTAGAGTTTTACCTTATGGTAATAATAATAATGACTGGATAAGATTGGATTTTCGAAGAGTTAATAACCCTACCAAAATGTTAAGCAATAACCAAATTATCGGTTATATTTCCATAAGTACGGAATCTAACCCTAAATTAAAAGACCAAAGTAACAGAGAGGGAATTATAGAAGGACAAGCGTTTGAAGATATAAAAGGGTTGATTAAACTGATTCTTAATGAGGTTGAACAAAGAAGATATACTGAACGTCATGGGGAGAATGAAAAATTTTTGATAACAAAAGAAAGTTTATTTGAGAGATTTTCTTTAGATTCAATTTCTGCTTTGGTAAGAAAGGATATTCCCGATAATAAAGTAATTATAGATGCGGTTGAGAAAAAAGATTTAGAAATTAAGGAAGGTATTGTAAAAGTTCAAGAAATTATTTCGCGATACAGAAGATTAACAACTTTGGGTACTCTTATAGATGTAATTATCCATGATGGAAGAAATTATTTGGGGAAAATAGACACCAAAATGCATATAATATCCGATATTGTAGAAAATAGTGATTTCAATAAATCTGAATTATTAGAATATATAGGTCAAGTACAAAATATAAGGAAAGATTTTGCTCAATTATTTAAGCGGATAGGACCTTTTAGCGGAAAAAAAAGAGGAAGACCAAAAACTATAATTCTTGAAGATATAATTAAAAATCAATTTATGCTTTGCCATGCTGATTTAGAACGATTGAATATTCTATATGAAATTTCTGACACCAGCAGTTCAGTGACTATGGACGAAGCTGAAGTTGGAATTATTTTTATGAATTTAATTCAAAATTCCATATATTGGCTGGAAAATGTGAACACGGAAAGAAAAATAATGGTACAAATAGATAGTGTTGAAACGAATGAATTATCTATTATTTTTAGTGATAGTGGCCCAGGCATAAAAAATGGAACGGAGAATGATATTTTTAAGCCATATTTTAGTACAAGACCAGATGGCATAGGATTAGGTTTATCTATTGTAGGAGAATTGGTATCGGAATATGATGGAGAATTTATGTTGATAAACAATGAAGTTTTGGATGGCGCTGCATTTAAAATAATTCTTAGGAGTAGAATATGAAAGAATTAAAATTATTGTATGTTGAAGATGAAGAAGAACATCGTAAAGATGTTTCTACTTCATTAAATAATAAAAAAATCTGTAATGATAATTTAAAAATAAGCATTGAAGCGGTTGAAACATTTGATAATGCAATGGAAAAAATACTATCGACTCCTTACCATATTATCATTTTAGATATTTTTAAAGGATCGCCAAATGATGGTGAGAAAATTGGGTTAGAAATTTTACAAAAAGTTAAAGAAAAATGTTTTGTACCTATTATATTTTATTCGGGCAGTACTGAAAATGTACAAGAATTAAAATCCCAAATTGTTGGAGTTGCTACGAAGGGTGATGATGGCATAGATGGATTAAAAAATGAAATAGAGAGACTCGTAAAATTTAATCTGCCTTTTGTAAAAGAAAATATTCATAATTATTTGGACAAAGAATTTATAAAATATTTTTGGAATATCATTCATGAAGAAAATAATAAATTTTCTGTAGATAAGAGTGATTTTTCCCTAGGATATTTAATGCTGAGAAATTTTGGTAATTCTCTTTCGAAAACAAAAATATCTGAAATTTTGGAAGATAATACTTTAAAAGAAAATAAAGTTCATCCAATGGAATTTTACATATATCCAACGATGAAAACTGAGTATAAAAGCGGAGAAATACTTAAAAAGGATAATGATGTTTTTGTTATTTTGACTCCCAATTGTGATTTCATTGAAAGATTTGATAAAAGTGATAAGAGTTTAGGAAGAAAAGTAGGAAAAGTATTACTTACAAAAACAAGATTACTCTCTGAAATGGAAGATTATATTAAATATTCTCAAAATAAAAATAAAGATAATAAAAATAACCTTTTAGAATTGATAAAATCAAGAAAAGGCGACAGATATTTCTTTCTTCCCCAAACGCCATTTATTGAAAATCGAGTTATTGATTTTCAAATAAAAGAAATGGTTGACTATGAAAATCTTAAAGATTATACTAGATTGGCAAAATTAGACAGCCCATTTGCAGAATCTATGATTTCATCTTTTATTAGATATTATAATAGAATAGGAACGCCTGATATTGATAGCGATTTGGTAATTAATTCTCTTTCATAGGTTGCATTATGCTCAAATCCGCCCTAGACTACAATAAATTTCTCGCAGAGCTTGTACAAAACAACATAAACGAAGCAAAGAGCGGCTACTCCTTAAATTTCGTAGGAAAGGATTATGCAAAAC
>Ga0268262_10006408_pt1 | contig 11298 bp, 13 predicted proteins | sample TergutNc150P3_FD_190354 | JGI IMG/M metagenome (GOLD analysis project Ga0268262, IMG submission 190354) | Nasutitermes corniger P3 segment gut microbial community from laboratory colony in Florida, USA - Nc150 P3 (SPAdes) (version 2) | ecosystem: Host-associated > Arthropoda: Insects >...
GCCATCGGCTTGCATATGCATGTGGGCGAGACCCCCGCCCTGGCCGACTTGCGCGCCCTCGCGCGTGCCATGGCGCAATTGCTCGAGGACTGCGTCACCCCCGGCGTGATGTCCCCCTTGCTCGAGAGCGTGCGCACGGCGGGCAGCTCCGTCTTGCTATTGGACAAGCCCGTGGACTTCGTCAGCTATTCCGGCGGCGTGGCCGACTGCATTTACAAAACCGGGCACGGGCGCTTCGCCTTCGGGGACTTCGGCGTGCTGCTGGGCGAGGCGGTGCGCGCGGGCGCGGGCTTCGTGCCGGGGCGCGTGCTTGAGCCCGCGGAGACCATACGCGCCACGGTGATCGGCGCGGGGCTGCACAGCGTGCGGCTCTCGGGCAGCACCGTGCGCTGCGGCGACGAGGGCCTGTTCCCGCTGAAGAACCTGCCCGTCTTCTGCCCGGCGAAAGAAATTCTCGAGGACCCACAGGCCCTCGCCGAGCAATTCACTTGGTTCCTGCGGCAAAACGACGCCTCCCGCGCGGTGCTCTTCCTCGAGGGCAGCCCCAGCCCGGGCTACGCAGCCCTGAAGGCCCTGGCGCAGTGCCTCGCCCGTGCCCTCGACGCCGCCCTGCCCCCCGGCGAGCCCATCCTGCTGCTGGCGTACCACGACATCGGCAAGGCGCTGGGGCAGCTGATGGCGTCCCAGGCCCCGGGGCGCGCGTCAATCTCCCTGGACGGCCTGCGCGCCGGGCCCAACGATTTTCTCGACTTCGGCAAGCCCGTGATGAACGGCCTGGCGGTGCCCGTGGCAATCAAAACGCTGATTTTCGGCTGAAAGGGGCTCCTATGACCCTCGCGACCACACTGCTGGGCCAGCGCTTCTCCTTCCGCGACGTAAAGGAGGTGCTGGCGAAGGCCAACGAGGAAAAGTCCGGCGACCGCCTGGCGGGCCTGGCCGCGTCCAGCGATTTGGAGCGCGTGGCCGCCAAGGAGGTGCTCTCGAACCTGCTGGTGAGCGACCTGCGGGAGCGCCCCGCCGTGCCCTACGAAGCCGACGACGTCACGCGCATCATCCAGGACGGCGTGAACGAGCGGGTATATAGCGAAATCCGCAACTGGAGCCTCGCCGAGCTGCGCGAATGGCTCCTTGATTCCAATACAACCGAGGCAATGATCAAGCGAGTCTCTGCCGGCCTCACGGCGGAGGTCATCGCCGGGGTGTGCAAGCTCATGGGCAACCTCGATTTGGTTTTGGCCGCGAGCAAGCTGCGCGTGACCGCTACTTGTAATACCACCATCGGCCTGCGGGGAACCCTCGCCACCCGCCTCCAGCCCAACCACCCGACGGATCACGTGGAGGGCGTCACGGCCTCGCTGCTGGAGGGCCTGTGCTACGGCTGCGGCGACGCCCTCATCGGCCTGAATCCCGTGAACGATACGTCAAGCAGCATGACGGCCCTGCTCGAGCGCTTCGACGAGATCAAGCGCAAGTACGATATCCCCACGCAGATTTGCGTGCTGGGGCACATCAACACGCAGGTCGCCGCGCTGCGCCAGGGCGCGCCCATGGACATGATCTTCCAGTCCATCGCGGGCAGCCAGAAGGGCAACGAGGCCTTCGGCTTCACCACGGAGACAATCCAAGAGGCGCAGGCGCTGCTCAAGCAGCAGGGCACCGCCACGGGGCCGAACGTGCTCTACTTCGAGACCGGGCAGGGCAGCGAGCTCTCCAGCGGCGCGCACCACGAGGCCGACCAGGTGACCATGGAGGCCCGCTGCTACGGCTACGCAAGGCATTTCGCGCCCTTCATGGTGAACACCGTGGTGGGCTTCATCGGCCCGGAGTACCTCTACGACAGCCGCCAGGTCATACGCGCGGGATTAGAAGATCATTTCATGGGCAAGCTCACAGGCGTCCCCATGGGCTGCGACTGCTGCTACACCAACCACATGCAGGCCGACCAGAACGACATCGAGAACCTGGCACTGCTGCTGAGCGCGGCGGGGGTGAACTACATCATCGGCGTGCCCGCGGGCGACGACGTGATGCTCAACTACCAGACCAACGCCTATCATGACGCCGCGGCCATCCGCGAGGTGCTGGGGTTGCGGCCGCTGCCGGAGTTCGAGGCGTGGCTGGAGAAGATGGGCCTCATGGCCCATGGAAAGCTGACGGGGAAAACGCTATGACAGAGGAAATGGTTGAAAAAATCGTCGCGGCGGTGGTGCAGGCCATACAAAATACTTCGGACGAGCCGCAGCCCGCCCCCATAGACGCCAGCGCAACCCCCGCCCGCATCGCCATCGGCCATGCCGGCCCGCGCCTGCGCACCCAAACCTACCTGCAATTCCGCGCCGATCACGCGATCGCCCGCGATGCCGTGCTGCAGGATGTGCCGCAGGAATACTTGGGCAAGCTGCAATTGCCGATATTCAAAACTAGGTGCGGCGACAAGAACGAATTTCTCACCCGGCCCGATTTGGGCCGCCAGCTGGACGACGCAACCCTGCGGGCGCTCAAGCAGCACAACCCCTCGCCCTGCGACGCGCTGATCTACGCCGCCGACGGCCTGAGCTCACGCGCCGTCACGGCGAACCTGGAGGACATCCTGCCCATCCTCGCCGACGGCCTGCGGGCGCAAAGCATCGGCATGGGCAAGCCCTTCTTCCTGCAATATGGCCGCGTGGGCAGCATGGACGCCATCGGCCCGGCGCTCGGCGCGAAGGTGGTGTGCGTGCTCCTGGGCGAGCGCCCGGGCCTGGGCAGCGCCGAGAGCATGAGCGCCTACGTAGCTTATGAGCCCACGCCCGGCATGCCCGAGGCCCGGCGCACCGTGGTGTCGAACATCTACGCCGGGGGGCTGAATGCCGTGGAGGCCGGGGCATACCTGGCGGAGCTGATCGGGAAGATATATCACGCGAGGAAAAGCGGGGTGGAATTGGGTGACCGGTGACCGCATCCAAACGCATATCTTGTCCGTGCGCATCCTCCCCAACGCCGACCCGGCGCTTCTTGAAGCCATCGGCGCGCGTGAAGGCGAGCGCAGCCTCGGCATTTTCACCACCGACTGCGACGACGTCTCCTACGCCGCGCTGGATGAGGCCACCAAGAAGGCCCAGGTGCGCGTGGTGTATGCGAGAAGCATGTACGCCGGCTCCTCCAACGCCAGCACGAAACTGGCGGGCGAGTTCATCGGCATCCTCGCCGGGCCGGAGCCCGAGCAGGTGCGCGCCGGCCTGGACGCCGCGGCGGCCTATATCGCCAACGACGCCGCCTTCTACAGCGCCGACGACGCTGATGACGTCGTATATTTCGCGCACTGCATCTCCCGCACGGGCTCGTATCTGTCTGAGCAGGCCGACGTCCCCCCCGGCACGGCCATGGCCTACCTGATTGCCCCGCCGCTGGAGGCCACCGTAGGCCTCGACGCCGCGCTGAAGGCCGCCGCCGTGGAGCTGCGGGTGTACTACGGCCCGCCCAGCGAGACCAACTTCGCGGGCGCTTTGCTCACCGGCGAGCAGGCCGCCTGCCGTGCCGCCTGCGAGGCCTTCGCGGCGGAGGTGTGCCGCGTGGCGGCGGCGCCGATGGGGTGAGGAGATAAAGCAATGGACTTCTGGCAAGCCCTGGACCTCCTTGTCGCCGAGCACGACCTTGTCATCGACCGCCCGCGCGGCACGGCCCACCCGCGCTACCCCGATTGCATCTATCCCCTGGACTATGGGTATTTGCGCGGCACATCCTCGAGCGACGGCGGCGGCATCGACGTCTGGCGCGGTTCTTCTGACGCGGGCGTCGTCGCCATCATGGTCACAGTCGATATGCTCAAGCGCGACTCTGAAATCAAGATTTTGCTGGGCTGCACCGAGGAAGAGATCGAGATCGTAAACCGGGAGCACAACAGCTCGGAATACATGAAGGGCCTATTGATCAGGCGGGAAGGAAAATCATCATGACCCTTGACCACGACCTGCAATCCATCCAGTCCGCGCGGGAGATCATCCGCAACGCCCGCGCGGCGGCGGATCAGCTTGCCGAATTTTCGCAGGCCCAGCTGGACGCCATCTGTGCCGAGATCGCCAAGGACGGCGAGGCCCACGCCCGTCCTTTGGCCGAACTCGCCGTGGAGGAAACCGGCTTCGGCCGCGCGGACGATAAAGTCCTCAAGAACCTGCTGGGCAGCAAGCTCACCTGGGGGGCCTGGAAGGGCGTGCCCGTGGTGGGCGTGCTGAGCGAAGACAAGGCGCAAGGCCTCATGGAGGTCGGCGTGCCGGTGGGCGTCGTCGCGGCGCTCATCCCCTCCACCAACCCCACGAGCACCACGCTCTACAAGGCGATCATCTCGCTCAAGGCGGGCAACGCGGTGGTTTTCAGCCCGCACCCCAACGCCAAGCGCTGCATCCTCGAGACCGTGCGGCTCATCCAAGCCGCCGCCAAGCGCGCCGGCGCGCCCGAGCACGCCGTGCAGAGCCTGGAGCTCCTCACCATGCAGGCCACCGAAACCCTCATGAAGCATCCCGGCGTCGGCGTGATCCTCGCCACGGGGGGCGAGGCCATGGTGCGCGCGGCGTACAGCTCGGGCAACCCGGCCATCGGCGTGGGCCCCGGCAACGGCCCCGCCTTCATCGAGCGCAGCGCGGACATCCCCCGCGCCGTGCGCCACATCATCGAGTCGAAGACCTTCGACAACGGCGTCATCTGCGCCTCGGAGCAGAGCATCGTCACAGAGCAGTGCATTGCGCAGAAGGTCGAGGACGAGCTCAAGCGCCAGAATTGCTATTTCCTCACGGAGGGCGAGAGCGCGGCCCTGGCAAAGCTGCTGCTGCGCGCCAACGGCACCATGAACCCGCAAATCGTGGGCAAAACGGCCCTGGAGATCGCCGCCATGGCGGGCGTCACCGCGCCGCAGGGCACGCGGGTGCTGCTTTCGCGGCAGGAGAGCGTCAGCCCGCAGATCGCCTACTGCCATGAAAAACTCTGCCCGGTGCTGGCGTACTACGTGGAGCCGGGCTGGGAGGCCGCCTGCCAGCGGTGCCTCGCGCTGCTGGGCGTGGAGGGCGCGGGCCACACGATGGCCATCCACTCGCAGGACGAGCGGGTGATCCGCGAATTCGCCATGAAAAAGCCCGTTTCCCGCCTGCTGGTGAACACCCCGGCGGCCCTTGGCGGCGTGGGGGCCACCACGGGCCTGGCCCCGGCGCTTACGCTGGGCTGCGGCTCGGTGGGGGGCAGCGCCACCTCGGACAACGTGGGCCCGCTGCATTTACGGGATATCCGCCGCGTGGCCTGGGGCGTGCGGGAGTTGGATTCGCTGCGGCCCGCGCAACCTGTAGGGGCGGTTAGCAAGCCGCCCGCACCGACAGAAAACATCACCCAATCCGACATCGCCGCCATCACCCGCAAGGTGATGGAGCGGCTGAAGCTGTAGATCACAGGCGTCTGACGTCTGATGTCTGATATCTAAAATCTAAATTCGGAGGACACGACAATGGCAACGATTCTGCAAGCACTCGGCATGGTGGAGACCAAGGGCCTGGTGGGCTCGATTGAGGCGGCGGACGCCATGGTGAAGGCGGCCAACGTGAGCCTGCTGGGCAAGGTGCACGTGGGCGGCGGCCTGGTGACCGTGATGGTGCGCGGCGACGTGGGCGCCGTGAAGGCCGCCACCGACGCCGGCGCGGCCGCGGCCTCGCGCGTGGGCGAGCTGGTGAGCGTGCACGTGATCCCGCGCCCGCACAACGAGGTGGAGATGATCCTCCCCACCCTCGAGACCAGCGATAAGAACTGATGGCTGAACAGAAAAAGGTTCTCACGGAGGCAATGCTGCGCGCGCTGTGCCTGCCCCGGGGGGCTTGCGTGCCGGTGCCGGCGGGCACGGCGCTCACCCCCCTGGCGCGGGAGTATGTGCGCGAGCAGGGCCTGGCGCTCACGGAATGCCCATCCGCGGACGCCGAAGGCAATTTCAAGCCCGAGCACATGACCCACCTGCATGGCTCCGTCCTCGTGCCCAAGACGCACCCGCGTATCCAGCTGCGCGGCAAGCTCGATAGCCTCGAGGCCCTGCTGCTGCAAGCCCAATGGCTGGCGCGGGAGCAGGGCAGGGGCGAGGCCGCGCAGGCCCTGGGCGAGGTTTACGGCCTGGCGCAGCGCATCCTCGCCGCCGAGGTGAAGGGGGAGCCGCTCGGGCCCTTCACCCTCATGGGGATGGACAGCGCGGCCCTGCGGGCGCAGTCCCACGACCCGAAGGGCTTCGCCGGGCTGGACGCCCACCCCGTGCCGCACATCGGCTTGGGGCGCCTTTGCCTTGCGCTGAATTTCCTGCGCACGCAGGTGCGGGAGACCGAGCTTGCCGCGGCTAACGCCTTCTGCTTGGAGGGTGGCGCCGTGGAGCGCCCCGACCTGCTGGAGGCACTCAACCGCATGAGCAGCGCGGTATACCTGCTGTTCCTGAAGGAGCTATCATGAACATTCCTGTCGAATCCAGCGCCCGCCACGTGCACCTCACGCGGGAGGCCGTGGAGGCGCTCTTCGGCCCGGGGGCGGCGCTGACGAAAAAACGCGCGCTCTCGCAGCCGGGGGAGTTCCTCTCCGAGCAGCGGGTGAAGCTCGTCACCACCGCTGGCGAGCTCGCCAATGTGGCCGTGCTGGGCCCGGCGCGCGCCGCCGTGCAGGCGGAGATTTCCCTGACCGACGCGTGCGTGCTGGGTGTCAACGCGCCGATCCGCCTCTCGGGCGACCTTCGCGGCGCGGCGGACGTGGTGCTCATCGGCCCGGCGGGGACCCTCGTGGCCCCCGGCAGCGCCATTGTAGCCCAGGCCCACGTGCACATGTCCCCGGCCGATGCGCGGCGCTTCGGCGTCTGCGACGGGCAAGCCCTGTCTGTGCGCGTCAACTCGGCCCGGCCCGTCACCTTCGGGAACGTCATCGCCCGGGTGAGCGAGCGCTTCGCCCTGGCCATGCACATCGATTTCGACGAGGCCAACGCCTGCGCGCTTGCCTCCGGGGACATGGGCCAACTGGTTGGCCAATGTACAATGAACAATGAACAATGCACAATTGACGAGAAGCTGATCACGGAAGAGCTTGCGAAACGTCTCGCGAAGCAGGGAAAACTCATTCTGCGCAAGGGCGCGATCCTCACCCCCGCGGCGCGGGATGTCTTCACGCAGGCGAAAACAACGATTGAATTTGTATAGAAAGAGGGTGCTCGCATGATCATCTGCCAGGTGGTGGGCCACGTGTGGGCCACAAAAAAAGAGGAGAGCCTCGCGGGGCTCAAGCTCATGGTGGTGCGGGAGGTTGATGCGCGGGCGCGCACCTTCGTCGCCGCCGACGTGGTGGGCGCGGGCATCGGCGAGCGCGTGCTGGTGGTGTCCGGCTCCACGGCGAGACGCGCGCTCGGGCGGGACAATACCTCCGCCGACTGCGCTATCGTGGGCATCATCGACAGCTTAGAGGTCGATCGGGAGACAGTACAAAAATGAACCTGCTCGAACAGATTCAGTCCGCCGGGGTGGTGGGCTGCGGCGGGGCGGGCTTCCCCACGCACGTGAAGCTCGCCGCGAAGGATGTCGACACCTTCCTCGTCAACGGGGCCGAGTGCGAGCCCCTGCTGGGCACCGACCGCTGGCTCATGCGCAACAAGGCAAGCGAGATCGTGAGCGCCGTGGGCGCCGTGCGGTTGCACCTCGGCGCGGCCCGCGCGGTGATCGCCCTGAAGGAGACTTATACCGACGAGATTGCCGCCCTGCGTGCCGCGATCGAGGCCGCGTCCTCGCCCGTGGAGCTCTTCCTCCTCAAGGGATTCTATCCCGCCGGGGACGAGCAGGTGCAGGTGCTCGAGGTCACGGGGCGCGTGGTGCCGCCGGGGGGCATCCCCCTGGACGTCGGCTGCGTGGTGTCCAACGCCGCCACGATGTACGCCGCCTACCACGCCCTGCGGGACAGGCCCTTCACGCAGAAATACCTCACCGTCACCGGGGCGGTGGCTTTGCCCTGCGTGATCAAAGCCCCCGTCGGCACGGGCTTCGCCGAATGCCTCGCGCTGGCAGGCGGCGCTGAAACCGAGCATTGCGTCGTCGTCAGCGGCGGCCCCATGATGGGCCAACCCATGACCATGGCCGAGGCCCTGGCCTCCCACGTGACGAAAACCACCTCGGGCTATCTGGTCCTGCCGGAGCACGCCCGGCTGTGGCAGAAGCACGTCACCGAGCCGCGGTTTACGCTGAACCGCGCGCGCACCGCCTGCGTGCAGTGCAGCTTTTGCACGCAGCTGTGCCCCCGCTGGCTGCTGGGCCATCCCCTGGAGCCCCATAAAATCATGCGGCGCATGGGCGGCGAGCCCGGTTGGCGCGACAGCCTGGACGACCCCGTGCTGCGCGCCGCGCAATACTGCTGCGAATGCGGCGTGTGCGAGCTCGTCGCCTGCCCGATGGAGCTGCGCCCCCGCGCCGTGAACGTTATGGTGAAGCAGGCCCTGGCCGAGCGGGGCTTGCGCCCCATCAAGGGCACGGGCGAATACGCCCCCCGCGAGTTCCGCGACGAGCGCGCCATCCCCACGGCGAAAGCCGCCGCCCGCGCGGGTGCCGGGCCCTGGTATCACACGGAGCCCTCCCGCTACGCCGAGGCCGCCCCCCGGGAGGTCCGCATCGCGTTGAACAGCCACATCGGCGCGCCCGCCGTGCCGATCGTGAAAGCGGGCGAGCATGTCGATTTCGGCCAATGCATCGCCGCGCCCCCAGAGGGCAAGCTGGGCGCGCGGTATCACGCGTCCATCGCGGGGACTGTGACGGAGGCGGGGGAAAGCGTGGTGATTCGTCAATGAAAAATATCGACAATATCGTCGCCCAAAACCAACAGGAATGGGAAGACAACGTCGCCTCGGCGGATCAGTATACAATCCCGTGGCTGGACCTCGACATGGACGCCGTGCGCGATTTTGCTGAGGGCAGGCTGTCTGGCTTTCATGAACCTAGCGGCCCGATAGATATCCCCATGCTGCGCACAATACGCAGGCTGCTTTACGGGAACCTGAAGGGGAAGAAGGTTCTGTGCCTGGCGTCGGGCGGCGGCCAGCAGTCGGCGGTGTTCGCGCTGCTCGGGGCCGATGTGACCGTGGCCGATATCTCGCAGGGCCAACTGAACGGTGACCTCAAGGCCGCGCGGCACTATGGCTATGAGATCAAAACCGTCCAGTGCAGCATGATGGACCTGTCTATGTTCGAGCCCGAAACGTTCGATATTGTATATCAGCCGGTCTCTATCGTCTTCGTCCCGGATGTCCTGCCCGTCTATGAGCAGGTGTACAGGGTGCTTAAATCTGGCGGCCTGTATTCCGTGGGCCACATCAACCCCTCCACATACCCCGTGGATTTCGACAACGGCATCGACGGCTGGGACGGCACGGGCTACAGGATCGCCACGCCGTATCTCGGCGGCGCGCTGCGCGTTGACGCAAACGGTAACGAGAACATGACCGACGGCGAGCCCGTCGGGGAGTTTCGCCACCTGTTCATCGACATGTTCTGCGGCCTGACGCAGGCCGGGTTCACCATCAGGTACGTCTCCGAGGAGCCCAGGAATTTTGTCCGCTCGGAAGGACCGTTTTCCGTCGTGCAGAAATACATTGATATTCTATCCGTAAAATAGCCATTGGAGGCCCACCCATGGAAAGCATAGGATTCCTGGAGTTCAGCTCCATCGCCCGGGGCATTGAGGCCGCCGACGCCGTGGGCAAGGCGGCGCGGGTGCGCATCATTTTTGCCCGCGCGGGCTGTCCGGGGAAGTACTACTTGCTCTTCGGCGGCGAGGTCGCGGCCGTGCAGGCCTCGCTCGACGCCGGGGCGGCGCTGGGCGGCGGCTTCGTGGTGGATTCCTGCGTGATCCCCCGGCCGCACCCGCAGGTGACCCGCGCCATCGCCAACACGGCCCAGCCGCCCGAGCACGGGTCGCTGGGCGTGATGGAGTTCTATTCGGTCACCGCCGCGATTTTCGCCGCCGACGCCGCCGTCAAGGCCGCCGACGTGGAGCTGACCGACCTGCGGCTGGCCGTGGGCATCGGCGGCAAGTCCTACGCCATCCTCACGGGCGAGGTCGCCGCCGTGCAGGAGGCCGTCAGCTGCGGCGTGGGCGCGCAGGAATGCCAAGGCATGGCCCTGGCCCACGTGGTGATCCCCAGGCCGGGGCGCGAAGTGTTCGAGAGCCTGTGGTGATTAAAACGCCATCCATATCCACCCGAAGCACACAATCAGCAAAATCCAGTTCCAGAAGTCGCTCTTCAAATAGGTCGTGGTCTTGCCCCACAGCTTGAAATATGCCGAGTCGTCCACGGGAATTTTCACCCAAACGGTGCTGGTGCCGTCCGTGTAGGTGCGATAGCCCGTTTTGGTGGTGGGGGTTGTGTAATCCGCGGCGGTTTTGACTGTGCCCTCAAGGTCGATATATGTCCCACTAGCCGTCAGTGTTCCATTGATGGTTATTTTGCCGCCAAACCCGGCATATGCGCCCCTGGTAGCGCTTGTCACGTTGCCGTAGACGATTACTTCACTGCCGCCGAATGCCGCCACCACACAAGCATCTTCATCGCCAGTATAAGCCACATTGGTTACATAGACTGCGGAATCGGGTTCAGCATCCACAAAGTCCACATTAAATTGGCCGCTGGCAGGGTTGGCCAGCAGAAAGCCGCCGTCTTCAACAACAAGCCCGTTTAACACGTTGAGCGTTTTGCCGCTGAGATCCAGGGTGATGGTTTTGTGCTCGATACTGATTCCGCCGTCGTAGTCGATATTTGCCGTAAGCCGGATGGTATCGCCGTCTGCCGCGTTCGTGATTGCGTTGTGAAACGCCGTTAAGGTGCCGACTTCGATTGTTGTTGCCGCGTGCGCCGTGATGGGCATGACAGCCGCCAAGCCCAGAACCATCACAGCCGCCAGCAGTGCGGATAGTGCTTTTTTCATAAAAAAATCATCCTTTCCCGATTTGTTTTAACCAGTATAAATCAGGAAGGGAGGAAAGTAAATAGGCTTTCGTCATAATCTACAATTCACACAAATAAAGTGCGGGGGGGATAACTTATGTGCGCTTTGTACAAAATATACAAAAACATTTGTGCGGGTGCTCCGCACTACCCCCTCGGTGCTGCGGCACCGGCCCCCCAAGGGGGGCACCCTGGCGAAGCGACAGTTCCCTGCGAAAAGCGCAGTCGAGTGGTGGCACTGCCAAGGTGCCCCCCTTGGGGGGCCGGTGCCCAGCGCCGAGGGGGTAGTGCGGAGCACAAATTCACCGGAACAGCCCCGCCACATAGTCCGTCCCCTTGCC
>Ga0268262_10006409_pt1 | contig 11294 bp, 11 predicted proteins | sample TergutNc150P3_FD_190354 | JGI IMG/M metagenome (GOLD analysis project Ga0268262, IMG submission 190354) | Nasutitermes corniger P3 segment gut microbial community from laboratory colony in Florida, USA - Nc150 P3 (SPAdes) (version 2) | ecosystem: Host-associated > Arthropoda: Insects >...
GCATGGCGGTTTTTTCCGCCTCTTGCAAAAACGATAAAATCGGCTCTGTAGAAAGGGAAGACCTTTTTAAACTTGAAATTGGTCCTATGGAAGATCAGATAGCTCTTTATAAATTGGACGGAACAAGGGGTATAAGGCGCACCGCTTTTACAATGCGCGACGGCTTGTTTTTTATATCGGACGGCAACAGCGGAAAAATTGTACGTTATAACTCCTACGGCAATTTACTGTTTATGATTTATAACGAAGAAACCAATCCTGCGCCAATCACCCTAAAAACCAACATTCAGGAAGACGAGCAGGCGACGCGCTGGGCTTTTACATATCCGCTTGAGGAGCCGGGCTGGATAACTGTAGATTCGCGCAAACATATATTTGTGGAAGATAGGCTGTTACAGCAGGATCACCGCATAGACCCCGAGACTAAGGCGGTGCTGGACGGAATAATTTTGCATTTTGATCAAAACGGGCGTTTTATTAATTATCTCGGCAAAGAGGGAATCGGGGGAAGTCCGTTCCCGAGAATAATCGGAATGAGTACGTCGGTCAGGGATGAGATTGTCGTAATCTGCCGTATTCCCGACGGCTGGGATATTTTTTGGTTTAATTCCGCCGGGACGCTTCTGTATCTTGTAAAAATTTCTTCCAGCGTAATACCGACACTGCCGGATTGGGCTGACGCTCATTCCCTTATTGACAGTATTACTCCGGCTCCCGACGCAAGGAGACTTTATATAAAAGTTGATTATTCGCGCGATATTTACGATCAGTCTACAAGCACCAGAACGGGAACCGAGCCTGTAAGCTCTTATTTGTGGATACTTAACGTTGAAGACGGAACTTATATAGGCTCTGTTGAAATCCCTCTTTATGAAGTAATAGAGAACGGGCGGTCTTCCGGCATTAAAGTTTTTTATTCAGTCCTCGGCGCGGCGCGTAACGGGCAGGCGCTTTTTTACTTTCCCGTTGAAGCAGGCTATTCTCTGCTCTTTGTCGATACAAATTCGCGTGAACACCGCAGAGGATTTATTCAGTTTTCCATGGATGAATTGCGGTATAACGATTTTTTCCTGTCTGTGGACGGAATCTTGTCCGCTATGCTTGCGGATAACTTTAACGTAAAACTTGTTTGGTGGCGCACAGATAAACTCTTAGGAGTAATGCCTTGAGCGATTCAACCGATTCAGACGACGAAAAAAAAAGACCTAACGCGAATTATAAATTAAGCAAGCCCGACGATGCCGTTGTTCCTGAAAGCGAATTGACTTTTTACTATAACCGCGAGCACAGGCTTTCCAAAGCGCCTAAACATGTTCAGGAACTTTACGAAGAAAAAAAACCGAACCGTTTTGGCTGGCTCGGCTTTGTCGGCGTCCTTGTCGCCGATACGCCGAGAAAAATAATGTTTTTTACTATTATTCTTATGTGCGTTCTTATATGGCTTTTTTCGTTTCTGGGTTTTATTTCTTCGCCGCGCAATCTTGACGGAAATCTGGTAAACGTTTCCGCTTCCTTTTATGAGAATACAACTATTGTCGTGATAAATAAAAAATCAAGAGGCTGGAACGCGTATACGGGAGCCGTGGATATGGCGGTATCCGTTCCGTTTCCTGAGCAGGATGAATCAGACGCGCAGAGCAAAAGCGCCGTTCCGATTTTTTATCACAGAATATTTTTCTCGCAGGAAAAACAAGAGCGGTACAGTTTAGCCGTGCCGTTTGAATCCGATGAACTGCTCATTGTGCTTCAGACCGAAAAAAATTCCATAAAGTTAAAAGTACCCGTAAAATCCATTGACTAATCTTTATTTTTGTGTTATATATGGTTTATGATTCAACTGTATTTTTTATCAATTTTGTGTAACGGATTAACCGGATATTTACTGCTTTCTGAAAAAGAAGGAGAAATTGATAAACCTCAACTGCCGATAAATACCCCTACCTTTTACCTTATTCTGGGCATATTAAGCTCTGTTACCGGAATCTTAAAATTACTGTCGCCGCTCCCGTCAAGCATTAACGCCGTAAGGGGAGTGCTTATATTCGGAGACTTTATCCCTGCCGCCGCCGGAATTGCCGCGGGGATTGTTCTGCTTTTCGGGCTGTACCGCAAGGGGGGAATCGAAAACCTAGGCGACGAAAACCCGGGAAGTCTGGATCGTATCGGAAAAACACTTTTAACCCTGAGAAAGCCGCTTGGTTTGGCTTTAATGGGAGCCGCTTTACTGCATTTTATTTTCGGGGAAATACTTTTTTTATAAAAATAAGGTATCCACCGTTAAAATTAGCTTAATACGGAATTATTAGCCGATAATATGTATTATGATGATGAAGACTAAAAAAACACCCCTTTTTTTATTTGCTGTTTTTTTAATTTTGCTCTGTTCCTGCGAGACTAAAAAAGAAGAAATAAATGTAATCCCTCCCGTTACCCCCCCCCTCTCCGGTGAATATATCGGCTTTGGAGTAATAAAAGAATCCTTTACCCACATCAATACCGACCCATCTCAGGACAGTCCCTCTCTCGGCTACCTAAGGCGCGGTTCTCGGGTAAAAATAGTCAGGCGGCAGATCATTAAGACTCAGGACGGTTATATTTCATGGGTTTTGATTGACGGGCAGCAGCAGGGCTGGCTAAAAGAAGATGTAATGGATATTTACAGCAACGAAAATCAGGCGGTAACCGCTTCCGAGTTATTGTCCCGTTGAAATAACGCCTAACTGTCCGCACGCTCCCATGACAGAGCGCCCCTTATGAAGCCGCATGGTAACTTTTAACCCGTAACTTTCCAGCAAACGTATAAAATCTTCCGTCTCCTTCTTGCCCGGTTCGCAAAGCGGTTTCCCTTCAAACTCAAACCCGGCGACAGGATTCCACGGTATGATATTTACGATGCTGTCTAAACCTTTGGCAAAGTCCGCTATGGATTTCGCGTCTATGTCGCGTGTATTTACCTGCCCCAGCAATGGCACTTCAAGAGTGAGCCTGCCGCCGCTTTTTTTCTGGAAAAGCAGAAGGTTCTCTTTTACTTTCTCAAGGGGGTTTGATTTTGTTATGGGCATCAGTTTTTGGCGCAGAGATTCGTCCGCTGTTGCGAGCGAGAGGGCGAGCCTGGCATAAGGTCCGTTTCGGGCAAGGTCATGAAGACCGCCGCAAATGCCGCAGGTGGAGATTGTGATTCTCCGCAAAGAAAAGTTTATGCCTTTTTTGTCGTTTAACAGTAAAACGGCTTTTCTTAAATTGGGAAGGTTCAAAAGCGGCTCGCCCATGCCCATCACGACAATGTTGTCTATGATGTGCCCGGAGTCTTTGCCTTTCAAGGCAAGCCGCAGGAGTAAAAACTGTTCGATTATTTCCGCGCAGTCAAGGTTGCGTTTAAAGCCCAGCGAACCTGTTTTGCAGAAGACACAGCCTGCGGAACAGCCGGCTTGGGTGGAAAGGCACACGGTAAGGCGGTTTTTCCCGTCGTTTAACAGTACCGATTCAATTTTCGAGCCGTCTTCAAGAGAGAGTACAAATTTCTTTGCGTCTCCGTCTTCATGTACGCTGTCAATCCTGCTTGAGTAAAGACGGAAGTTTGCGTTTAACTCAGCGCGGAGGGATACGGGGATATTTGTCATCTCTTCAAGTGAATTGAGTCCTTTGGCTATCCATTTAAATATCTGCGCGGCGCGGAAACGGGGCAGGGCGGGGAGCAGTTCTTCTATTTCTGAAAGCGTAAGCGCGGAAAGGGAAATCATTACGTATTTGCCGCGTTCGGCTTTTCGCCCTTATGCGATTCATTGAGCGATTCAAGCATTTCCGTAATTTTCTGATTTTTTATCCCGAGTTTTTGGAACGATTCCAGCGTTTCAACCGCGTTTCGTTTGTCGCCTGTTTTGATATAACAATCCGCAAGCTCGGTATAAAGACGGTAATTTTTATTGTCCTGTTGAATTAACCGCTTGAACGAAATAATAGCCTCGTCATACTTACCAATTTCTTTGGCGATAAGGGCAAGCCCCATAACGGCGTATGTGTCAAATTCGATATTTAACGCTCTTTCGTAAAATGATTTTGCGTTGTCAAAATCTTTTAAGTTACGGTATGCGTCTCCGGCGCGTGTAAGAATCATTTTGTTTCTGGGATCCTGTTCAAGAATACGCAGCCAGAAAGAAAGGGAATTGTTTACCTGATTCATGCCGCGGTAACAGTCCGCAAGCCCGAAAAGCGCGTAGAAATTGCTCGGCTCCCTTCCCAGCACTGTCTCAAAAAAAGGTATGCCCTTGTTGAATGTTTTTAGTTTTCTGTGGCAGTTGCCGATCGACGTAAGAACGCGGATATCAACGTCATGATGATTTGCGGACTCTAACATTCTTTCCCAGTATGAAAGCGCGACGCCGTATTCTTTAAAATCGTAGTGCAGATGACCAAGCCCGATAATCGCGTAAGCGTTGGAGCCTTCCATATCCAGAACTTTTAAATAGTTATCTTTTGAATTTTTAAAATCATGAACCTTCCTGTAAGCGTCCGCTATTCTTGTAAGCACTGTTATATTTTTATCGTCATGTACAAGATACTGTTCCCAAATTTCAATCGCCTTTTGATACTGGTTCATCGCCTTGTAACAATCCGCAAGACCGAAAAGCGCGTAATTATTTCCCGGATGGTGGACAAGGCATCTTTGATAATAGTTAACAGCGTCGCGGATTGATCCGTTCTTGCGCGCCGCGTCTCCCATGCCTACAAGCGCATAATTGTTATTTTCATCCAAAAGAAGAATCTTTGAAAAACAATCAATGGCTTCTTCTACGTTATTATCTTTTAATAACTGATACCCGTGTTTTGAGATTTCCGCGATCTTTTGCGATTCAGCGGAATTATAAGTTTCATGATGGTTTTGTATATCTGTCATTTTCTGCTTCCTGCTCCTCCTGAGCCAGCGTATCGCTATCATTTACGGGGTTAACGTCCGTTTCAACGCCCTCGTCCTCAGAGTGGATAATATCCTGTATGAGGAAACTTAATTGCTCTATTAACGGCTGAGCCTTATTCTTATCATGACCCATCCAATACATTCTTAACGCTTCAAGCGGTCTGTCCTTTGACTTGTAATAATCGCCCGTTCTGGAAAGTCCGTCGGAATAACCTGTGGTCATGAAAATCCTTCTGGCTCCTTCAATGTCCCCTTCATTGAATTTTTGGTTTGCTTTGCGGTTTAAAGCGGCTTTGTCGGAACCCTCGACAGGCGAAGGTTCTGTTACTTTTATAAATGCGTTTTTGTCATCAAATTTTTCTAATAATTTTTTGTCCATAAAAAAACCATAACATATTTCTTATGTTACTATAATTATATCACCTTTATTTATAAAAAACACAAGAAAAAATCAACAACTGATCTTCCGTATTCCCTTGAATCTGTCCTCTGTAAATTGGGGATTTCAGCCTTTAAATAGTCCTGTTTCGGTCTGTGGATAAGCACCTTTGTGCCGCTGGATACAAGGGGGGAAACGGCGATTTTAGCGACAAGTTCCCATTTAAATTGATACGGAAAGGGCGGATCAAGGAAAATAATGTTAAATGCGGTTTTTGCCCTTTTTACGTATAACTCCGCAGGCATAAACTTGCAATTTATACGGCACGGGGAAATTGACACATTTTCAATTAATGTCTTGCGTTTTTGTTTATCCTGTTCTACAGCTTCGATATATGACGCTCCGCGTGAAGCGGCTTCCAGGGCAATAATGCCCGACCCTGTAAAAATATCAAGGAAGGAAAGCCCTGTTATATCTCCTAGACAGCCGAAAACAGATTCGCGCATTTTATCCATTGCGGGTCTTATTTCAAAAGCCCCATGCGGAACAGAAATTTTCCTGCCGCTGAGGCTTCCGCCTGTGATTCTCATAAGGTGTTAAATGCTTCCGAGAAGACCGTTTAATTCGGCGTTGCTTACGACAGGCTCGGCGATTACATTATCTGAAGGGACGTATGATTCTTCCACTGATTTTTTCCGTTTTAAACTTTCGCCTCTTAATTTTGCTAAGGTTATCGACATTTCCGGAAAAACAGCAGGCGAGAAGGGACTTGAATTGCCGGATATTTCATTGATTATCTGGCTGAACTGCCATTCGGCGTCAAGAATATTATCCGCTTCAACTTCCCTGTCAAGAAATTTAATGTTTTCAAGAAACTGCGCGATGAGCGTATCTAATACAGAGCTGATAAATTCAAGATCTGCCATTGTCTGGCGGTAGAAAGCGCCGGGCTCAGTATCAAGACGCAGAAGATCGCGGATCATTCTGATCCTGACATTTAAAATGAATAGTGTATCTTCAAAATTTATACGTTTATTCATGGTATCGTTATAATTATCGGTTATAATTTTTAAAAAAAACAGTAAATTACGGCAAGTCTTTACCTATTAAGGAAAGGTTGACATTGTGTCGATAATCTTTCTATAATACTATTTATGGTTTAAAAGAGGGGAAGATGTCCGCGCCGCTTCAACTGACATTCGTTAATTTTGCCGCAAACTCGTATATAATCGTAGAAGGAAAAAGAAACGCGGACAGATTCTTTATAATCCGCTCCGGCAAGGTAAGGCTCTCCAAAGAAGTTCAAGTTGTCGCGGAAGAGCAGGGCGATATGCTTGGTCCCGGCGATTTTTTCGGCGTTGTATCCACAATGTCAAGCCACAGCCACATTGAGACTGCGCAGGCTGTTACGGACGTTACTCTTATCTCAGTTCAAAAAGAGCAGTTCAGCCAGTTAATTCAAGGCAACGTTCCTATCGCAATGAAGATAATTATGCAGTTCTCCAAAAGAATGCGCTATCTGGACGAAGCGCTTACAAGGCTGACGCTGAAAAACAATACTATCGAATCCCCAAGCCATATTTTTACTGTCGGTGAATACTATGTAAAGCGCAACCAGTATAATCAGGCTTTTTACGCGTACCAAAAATATGTTAGATGCTGTCCGGACGGTTCAAACAAAGAAGCCGCTATTGAACGCATGAAAAAAATCGCCCCTTATGTTAAAGACCTTCAGCCGCCGCCGAAACCGGGCGATATGAACCGTTCTTTTAAAAAAGATCAGATTGTTTTCTGCGAGGGCGAACCGGGAGACGAGCTTTATATCATTCAAAAGGGCTCCGTCAAGATAATTAAGATCACCGATGACAACGAGATTTTGCTTGCCGTTTTAAAAGCAGGGGATATTTTCGGGGAAATGTCGCTTCTGGAATCCAAGCCGAGAGCCGCCGGGGCGGTCGCCTACGAGGACTGCCAGCTTATGGCGGTAAACAAGGAAAACTTCCAGCATATGATTAAAACCCAGCCCCAGCTTATAGCCCGTCTTACAACCCTGTTATCGGAGAGGATATGGCTCATTTACAAACAAATTGCGAATACACAGATAAACGACCCCTTGGGCAGAATGTTTGACATGCTTCAGATTCAGCTTGATAAAAAGAAAGTAGATGTTAATAATACGACAAACTATTCGTTTGACTTCGGTGTAAAAGAGCTTGGCAATATGGTAGGCTTATCTCCTGCAGACGCCGCGGTATACGGCAAGAAATTGATGGGAAACCATGCTTTCCAGATAGTAAACGAAAAACTGCTTATTAAAGATTTAAGCGAAATCTCGCGGCAGAACTCATATTTCCGCAAAATGCAGCAGTTAGAAAAATCCCGCATGGGAAAAAAACCGCTAGCATAGAATCTTTCACGAAGAATTTTAAACCACGAACCACACGAACTTTTAGTCCGAAATCTTGTCGTTGTTCGTGCTGGTTCGCGGTTAAAATTTCTTCTTATATTTCGGCATTAAAAATATATCTTATACTTTCATTTATTTTAGTAATATAATTTTTTGGTAACATTGAAACTTGCTCTATCAATCTTGTTTTATCAACAGTTAAAATTTGTGAAAAATTAACTACAGATGTTTTGTTAAGACCGGAAACGCCTTTTTCCAATGTAATGTTACCGGGCATTTGAGATAGTTTCATATTCGATGTAATAACAGCACAAATTGTGGTTCTTATATCACTGCGATTGAATAAATCATTTTGTATTATCAAAACAGGACGGTGTTTTCCCGGCTCAGAACCATAAGGATCATCGGGCAGATTAGCCCACCATACTTCGCCTTTTATCATTACCAGTCATCGCCTTCCAGAACTTCTGTTTGCACTGCCATTACACTTGGATCTAATGATGTATCTACTTCTTTGCAGACTTCATTTATCTTTGCTATTGTTAAATCGTCATTAGAATGTTGGTCTAATGCAAATTTGACAAGGCTCATCTCTGCCAAATTTCTTAATAATTGCACGACCGTAGCGTTTTCAACTTCAAGTGTTATTGTCTGTTTCATGTTTCTATATTAATGCAAAAAAACAGAAAATTCAAGTGAAAAATTGGTCGCGCTTTGGCGCCAGGCACGCAGTTTGCCCTGCCCTGTGTTACTTTATTGGGCATACATCTTTAACGCTCATTAAATTAATGAATGACAATAAAAAATAGCGCCGCTAATTGCTTAACGGCGCTAAGGAGATAAAAACGCTTTCCTGCTTTCTGCGGAGTGGATCATGTCTCCGTTTACTAACAGAAAAGTTTAACTCATCAGCAAAGGGGCAAAGTGCTCTTTTGCTGATGAGCTATTTTAGTTCATCAGGGGCGCACAATCCGCAGTCCGTGGATATCTTCACCGACATTTTTATTGTCAGGGGCGGCTTTTTTCCGATACCCCGAAGCAAAAGAAGTAAAAGTATAAAACTGAAGTGCAGACCCACCACGGAACACACGTTCAGTGCCGGAATTTGGTCCCTTGGGATTAACCTGAGCGGCATTGGAATAATTCCCATACCAATCCCAGACCCATTCATTCACGTTCCCATGCATGTCGAACAAGCCCCACCCATTGCCATCCTTACCGGGAATAACAGGCATTTGTCCCACTTTATGAGTCTTTAAGTTAGAGTTATTAGTCTGTAAATCTGTGTGGTTGCCGCCGCCGCTGCCGAAGTTGTATGATGAGTATGAGGTATCTCCCCACCCTGTATTTGCGGGTAATACCCAACAATACGAAGTACCACCATATAACATATTGCCTGTAACGTAGTTTGTAGTTGTTCCCGCCCGGCACGCATATTCCCATTCCGCCTCGGTCGGTAAACGATACCCATTCTTTGTAAAATCAGCAGTTACCGTCGCGCTGGTTATGGGGTACCCTGTAGCTGGAACTCTATTAGTAATCGTATATACAGGCTGCAAATTACTCTCCAGAGCGGTCAATTTATTGCAGAACTCTACCGCGTCATACCATGTTACATTCTCCACAGGCAGTAAATCAGGAGTTCCTTCTTCATCATCTACAACATTTTTGAAACTGCTTGGATTATAATTGTTACCCATTACCTGTTTCCACAGCCCCTGCGTTACCTCATACTTACCCATCCAAAAACCGCTCAATGTTACCCAGTGAACCGGAGTAGACCCATTACTCGGTAAATATTGATTCCCATCTCCCATGTAAAACGAGCCGCCTTTTACCCATACCATATCTTTGGCTGCCATATTCGCTTTATCGGTATTCTTAATCCATTTAACGTAAAGAATAAAATTCCTGTTTACAACTTTATTAAGATCGTACGGTATTGTCATTGCCTTGTCTTCGTAAAACCAGTCTAGAGTATAGCCAATTCTGGGTGCTTCTGTCTGGTCAGTAGTTAAAGCAAGCTTTTCTCCTTTTGTTGCTAATATTGCAGGAAGGTTAACTTCTTCACCTTCATCATCGTAAATAAACTTTACTTCGGGTGGTCCTGTCATGATCCATGTGCTAGGAAATAATATCGGTCCGGTATCATAGTTTTCGTTTCTCTTGGCGCGCGCCCAAACATAATAAATCCCACTGTTCTCTAAGGAGGCGGTAACGATTGGACCTTCTTGCCATTCCATTATGTAATTGTTCCCGTTTAGCTCAGAGACTACATTGTATTCAACCACTTGCCCTGTCGTAGAAGGGTTAAGAGTTACCGAGTTTATGATAAAGCCGTAGCTCGTGCCAGTCACGGAAAAACCACTTACATTGGCTCCCCTAGCAGTGGAAACGGTTGCCGCGCTTTTTTTAAAAGCTCCGGCTCTGAAGTTGTCGCTTTCTTTGGTACGAGCGTAAAGATAATAATTCGTACCGCCGTTTAAGCCGGTAATGTTAATTGTCGGACTGTCACTCGTCAGCGGATTCCCCCCCCAAATAATTGAATTGTCGTTAACGCCTGCTCCGTATTCAATGCTCTGCTGGGCTTTTTGCAATGAAGTCGCAGTAGTTGAAAAATCTACTTTGTTCACGACAATCGTGAAACTCGTTTGTGTGCTATCAGTATTTACGGTCGGCGCATCCGTTACCCCAGCTCCGTTGACTTTGGCGATAGTCCCTTTCAAATCCGGCGTCTCCAGCATGTATCTATTAGCGGTAGCTCCGGTCAGCTCATGTGTTATTACGACGGGTATGTTAGTTCCGGCGTTAGCCTGTGTAAAATTAACGGTTTTTATATTTATACCTACGCCTAAGACATTTAATCTAGGAGTTCCGACAAGTTCTGCAGTCGTGGTATTGTCGTAAGGTTTTTCCTTTACCGTCACTCCGCTAAGGGTTACAGGCGTTATGCCAACGCCGACATACACCGTAATGGTTTCATCAGTCGCGGATCTTCCCAATTCTGGAAATGCGCGCGGCGTATTTTTAACTATACAATAGTAATAATATATACTTCTAGTTGTACCAACATTATAAGAAGGCGGTATAGGCGTATAACTTTCATTAGTTCCAACCATGGTTTTGTTTTCATCAAGGTCAATTCTCCACCACTCATACGAGAGATCTCCGCCGTCTTCCGATACCGCCCTTACAGTCAGAGGGAGTATGGTTTGGTCTTTATCTTCGTATAACTTTCCGTCTCTTCCGTTGTCTAGACCTTCTATACCATTAATTTTTGGTTTTTTCGCCTCTGCTACTACATTAATTTCAGCAGCAGCGCTTCTCTGCATTCTGCTCTTTATTCCGCCGTCGCCGGGGGCGGTAGTGATTGTGTTCGTAACCTCAACAAAGTAATAAAACGTGCTTTCTGCCGAAACATCCGGCGTGTAGCTTATCCCGTTCGCGCCTTCAATCTCTTCTCCGCCTGCGTTGGTGTTTTCGGTATTCTTATACCACTGGTACGTGAGGTTTCCACCGTCAGGCGAGGTCGCCGATACCGTCAAGTCTTCCGGCTCGTCGCCTTCAATGTACGCCTTGCTCCGCGGTTCTGT
>Ga0268262_10006410_pt1 | contig 11290 bp, 12 predicted proteins | sample TergutNc150P3_FD_190354 | JGI IMG/M metagenome (GOLD analysis project Ga0268262, IMG submission 190354) | Nasutitermes corniger P3 segment gut microbial community from laboratory colony in Florida, USA - Nc150 P3 (SPAdes) (version 2) | ecosystem: Host-associated > Arthropoda: Insects >...
ATGAAATTGGCGTTTATAATTATGCGCTGGTTCAAATTCAAGATTATGAAATGTGGGTTCGTATTGCAAAAAAATATCCAATCTTTGTTATTACAGAAAAACTGACTAATTATAGATGGCTTACTACAGGAGGGAACGCAAGCGCTTCCACTAATACAACAAATATTAGGTCATATTTTGAATTTGCCTATGTTTTATCAAGGTATTTTGATGATTTACCGGATGACGTATTCATCAAAGCCTTTGGCGATGACTTTGTTAAAAAGGGAGTTACCGATGCTAATCACCTGGCATGTGAAAAAATGCTGCTCCTTATTAAACCTTCTTATGGCGGTAATGTGCAGAGAATAGGTGGCATGACCAAGTTTATTGATTTATTAGAATGTAATGAAACCAGGGAAATATTACTTAGGGATTACGGAATTTCACAAAAATATTTTTATGAACTGTCCGCGTCTCCTATACTATATAACCCTTATGTTCCCGAGCTTGACATAGTACCGCGAAAAATTTTATTTAAAAAACTTGTAAGACGTACGTTTTCAAAGCATAAGATTTTATGGTTTTTATTAAGCAAGATATATAAATTTTTTAGATTTGGGAGAGATAAACAGTGAATTTAAAAAAAACAGTTAATATTATTTTAGTTCTTATATTTTTTTTATTAATATTAATACCACTAATTAAAATTAATTTTGCAACAGGAAAAATTTCAGATGCGGAAAATAGGGCATTAGCGCCGCTTCCTAAAATTATTGATACAACAACAGGAAAAATAAAAATTAGTGGACTAAGAAGAGAATTTGAATCGTGGGTAAATGATAATATAGGTTTTAGAGATTTTTTTGTTAAATTAAATGCATATATTAGCTTTAATGTATTTAATACTTCACCTAATGCTCAAATAAAAATTGGAAAAAACGGTTGGTATTTTTATAATTTAGAGCATAACATTGAAATTGCTAACGGAATTTTTCCTTTAACAGAAAATGATTTATTAGAAATAAAAGAAGCGCAGGAATTAATTCAACAAGGTTTAAAAGAAAAAGGAATAGAATATGTTTTAGTTTTAACACCAAGTAAAACCAGCGTATATCCGGAAGAAATTGCCGGTATTTCAAAATATGTTAAAGAGACTCCAATTGATATAGTAACAAAGTACCTGCGTGAAAACACAACTATTAACGTTATTAATACAAAAGATGATTTAATGAATGCAAAAAAAGATGGTCTTGTTTATTTAAAAACTGATACTCATTGGAATGATGAGGGCGCTTATTTAGCATATAAAAGTATTATTTCTAAAATATCAAATTATAATTTTTTTAATAAACAAGAAGTTTCTATTAAAAAAGAGGAAGGTACAAGAAAAGGACAATTTTCAAGTATAATGGGTAATGTTAATCTTTTACCGCCTGAACCAGTTGAAAATTTATATTTAGCAAATTCTAATACAAATCGTTATTATGATAATGAATTGATAAATGTAATTGAAAAATATCAAAAAAGGAATATAAATTTAAGAGCTACAAATTTTTTATTTAACAACAATATTCATAATGGAAAAATAATAATATATGGAGATTCTTTTTTTGATGGATATAATATTGTAGAATTACTAGCCGAACATTTTCAAAAAACAACATTTGTTTTTTCAAATTATATTTCAAATGGTTTATTATCAGAAGTTATGCCCGACTTAGTTATTTATGAAAAAACAGAAAGATATATTCATGAATTAAAACAATCTTTTGATCCATTATTATTACCATTAAAACAACTAAAACAACCTTTAGCCCAAATAATTAATCATGATACCCCCGCTAAAATTATTCCCGGTAAAAAGTATACAATCAATGTAACTGTAAAGAATATAGGGACTGAGAACTGGAATAAAATGATGAAAATTAAATTAGCTGTCTTTCAAAATGGTGAAGATGTTAATTATAGAGTTTCAATACCTGAAGGAATAATAATAAAGCCAGGAGAAAAATATACATTTACAGCAAAAGATTTAATTATAAATGAAGATACTGATAATTTTGAATATATTATGTTACTAGAAGGAATTGGATATTTTGGAGAAAGAAAAATATTCAATATAGAAGATACATTAATTATAGAAGGGGATGATAGAATATTTTCATATAAAGCAAATGATAAAAATAAAGGATGGGAAATCTATAAAATATTCGAAAATTCTTCTAAGTTGGAAAAATTTATTTCAAACGACAAAGTATTAAAAGTAAATCTTGGTAATTATAAATTATTACAAGGACTTGAAATAAAACCTGATAATTTATATAAAACCACACAAGACGATTCTTATATTTACTATGAGTTAGGTAAATATGTAAAACCTGAATATATTCTTCTTAAATTTGAACAAATACCTGAAAACATTGATATGGAAATTCTTTATACGCATGGGGAAGATTATTGGAGTAATTATGGAGAAATAAAATTTAAAGTACTTGCAGATGATGATAACATATATTGTCTGAAATTTAATAAAAAACAAAGTATTAATAGAATTCGACTTAGTTTCAGAAATGTGCCTAACAGAGAATTTATTGTAAAAAATATTAGTATTATTACTAAATAAAAGGAATTATTTATGGTTTTTTCATCAACCCTTTTCCTATTTTGTTTCTTACCATTTACACTTATTGTGTATTATCTCTTAGATATAAAGTATAGGAATATATTTTTATTGCTTGCGTCACTATTTTTTTATGCTTGGGGAGAACCAAGATTTGTCATAATAATGATAGCCTCTATTTTGATAAATTATTTTTGCGGATTGCTTATAGCATATATTAAGACAAAAAATAATTTATTAATGAATAGGTTTGTTTTAATACTAACCGTTGTATTAAATTTATCTTTTTTATTTTATTTTAAATACTATAATTTTTTTATATCTACTGTAGACAATATATTAGGTTTATCTATTTCTCTAAAAAATATTGTTTTACCAATTGGAATTTCATTTTTTACTTTTCAAGGTATGTCCTATACATTGGATTTATATTTGGGGAAAACTCAACTTCAAAAGAACCCAATTAATATTGCATTATATATATCCTTGTTTCCGCAGCTTATTGCAGGCCCAATTGTTCGTTATAGTGATGTTAATCAGCAAATTACCGGAAGAGTGTGTTCTGTTGATAAATTTACAGAAGGTGTTCGTAGATTTGTTATTGGTCTTTCGAAAAAAGTTATTATTGCCAACCAAATGGGTTATGTTGCGGATCAGGTATTTTCTTTACAGGCGAACCAGAATTCTATTGCGACAGCATGGGCAGGCATTATTTGTTACACTTTTCAAATATATTTTGATTTTTCCGGTTATAGTGACATGGCAATTGGATTAGGTAAAATGTTTGGTTTTAACTTTTTAGAAAACTTTAATTATCCGTATATTTCTAAAAGTATCAGGGAATTCTGGCGAAGGTGGCATATTTCTCTGTCTTCCTGGTTTAAGGATTATGTTTATATACCGCTGGGTGGCAATAAAAAAGGAAATGTTTATAATAATTTATTAATTGTATTTTTTGTTACGGGCCTATGGCATGGCGCCTCATGGAATTTTGTTGTATGGGGATTATGGCATGGCATGTTCTTAATTATTGAAAGAGTTTTAGCCGGAAAAAATAAAAAAATATCTCTACCTTCCCCAATAAAATTGTTTTATACAATACTTGTAGTTGTGATAGGCTGGGTATTATTCCGTTCCCCTGATTTAAAATACGCTGTTAAATATTTGGGAATAATGTTTGGCGTTATAAAACCTGTAAATGTTGGTTTTACCATATCTTGGTATTTGGATAGAAAGGTAATTACTATTCTTTGTATTGCTGTTTTAGCCTCTATTAATTGGAAATCTGTTTTCTCTGAACGAATTAAATTTATAGAAAATAAATGGGTATATATTTTTGTAAGCAATATGTCAATTATTTTATTACTATTAATCTCAATAATGATGGTTGTTACATCTACTTATAATCCGTTTATATATTTTAGATTTTAAAGAATTATTTACAAATAAAAAACGTTTTTTACTTAGGAGAATAAAATTTATATGAATAGTATGTTACCGTTATATTTGTTAATTGGATTATTATTAAAATTTTTGTTAATGATACCTAACGAACGTAATTCTGTAATAACTTTGCAAATATTACATCGGGATTATAGAATTATACAAAAATATTTTTATGAACTGTTCGCGTCTCCTATATTGTATAACCCTTATGTTTCTGAGCTTGATATAATACCGCTAAAAACGCTATTATAAAAACTTATTAGCCGTACATTTTCAAAGTATAAGATTTTTTAGTCAATATTATGTAAGATATATAAATTTTTTATAACCATTTTTAACGTTATCAGAACAGAAAAAACAACTTGAATGAAATATATTTATCAGATAAAATAAAAAATGTAATTATTTAAGAGTAAAGAGGAGAATGAGCAAATATGAAAAAAATATTAGACTGTCTGAATAATCCAATTTATTTAATTATAATTTTTATGCTTGTCTCTACATGTTTTGGATTTATTTACAAATATGATAGTGAAACACCAAAAAAAATTGATGTTTTAACTGCTTTACCTGCTGATGAACAATTTTTACGCCAATATCTGGCCTCGTTTTCTATTGAAAATGGAAAGATTAACGCTGATGGTTGGGTGTGCATTTTAGGAGAAGATTATAAGGTACGTAATATTGCGTTTTTAATTAAAAATCTTGATACAAATGATTATTTTAAAATTAAAACTATATCTGTCCAAATGCCAGCTGTTACAAAAGAAATGAATGATGGTTATAATTATGATAATTCTGGCTTTATAACAGAGGGGGTGGTAAAAAAAATCCCCAAAGGTTCTTATGCCCCTTTTTTTCTTTTTACAGCAAGTGATTTAAAACAATATATATTTGAATTTGATGGAAGATATTCCTTGGCAGCTCGTCATATTGACTATTAGAAGATAAAAGAATGTGTAAAATACCAGAGAAATTAATAGTTCCAAATCGCTCTAAGGAGGAAGCAATTGTTTAAAATGTTAAATGTATATATAAAAAATATATATACGGATCGTATAAAACGTGATAACTTTATATTTTTTATAATTATATTTATGCTTGGATATATAATGGTAGCCGAGTATGAGTTTTTTTCAGATGATGTTCATTGGCTGTCACAAGAGATGTATAAAAATCCTATTACATGGATGATGAATGGTGCTAAAAATTATCAACCACGATTAGTAAGTGATTTTTTAGCTTCTTTATTACACACAAATTTAGTTGTTTGGAAAGTATTTAACGCATTATGCCTTGCAATTTCTGTATATTTAACAGCTAACATTTCAATTTCAAATAAAAAATGTAAAAATGAAGATATTAATTATCTACGATTATTTGTTGCTGGCGGTTTGTTTTTTATATATCCAAATGTGTTATCTATGGGTTATTATTGGTATGCAGGATCATTATCGTATAGTATTCCTTATGCTTTTATGCTTATAGCTACTATGCCTTTTATCAAGGCAATGCGTGGAAATTTTGATAATGTTTATTTTAGCGGGATCAGCATATGGAAAACAATTTTATTATTTTTTATTTCTGCTGCCGCTTGTTACACAGAACAAAAAGCTGCGTTTATTATAGTATTTGGTTTTATTGCTATTACTTTTTGTTTGATTAGGAAAATAAAAATTTCAAAAAGTTTATATGTATTATATGGATGGATATTTATTCATAGTGCACTTTTTCTCATTTGGAATGAATTATTTTCACTTCGCAGGGAATGGGAAAAATATAAATGGTATCCAAATTTCGATAGTATTTCGACAGTAGGAAAAATATTTCAATCTGTTAACTATACTAATTTTCATTTTATGTCCCTATCGCTCTTATTTTTAGTGGCTTCTATTTTAATTTGTTATGTATTGTTAAAAAAATATTCAGACATTAAAAAATACTTAGGATTTATTCCTTTGATATATTTACTGAATACTTTTTTACCATTTGAAATGATTTTTTCTCATAATAGCGGTAATCCATATAGTCATGACCCTTCTTTAATATGGCGAAATGATTTATTTTCCGATTTTTATAAAATAGCATCACCAAGTAATTTTAGTGGAGATATTTTTCCGGCAGTGTTAGCATTATTTGTAATATTTGTCTTCGGAATTACATTAATTTATATCTTTGATGATAATACAGAAAAAATATTAGCAATTGTTTTTTATGGAGCAAGTTTATCTTTAGGTTACGTACTTGGTTTCTCTTCAACAATCTTTGCAAGTGGACAAAGAATATTTTACGTCCCTGATTTATTGTTTTTAATATTATTTGGAATGATTGCAAATTATTTTTTAAAAATATCAAGTAAAAATATTAAAGATGTAATCATGTTTATTTTCTTTATAGTTTCAGTTTTAGCAGCAGTAAGAATTTGCTATCTGTTTTTCTTAAACAATAAATTTTATTAATTGTGGAGAACATTATGAACATCCCCGCTAATCGTCTTGATCGCTCATTCCAACTTCATCAACAGGAGTATGAAGATGCTGCTTTACGTGTACTTCGTTCAGGCTGGTATGTGCTTGGTAATGAAGTTTCAGAATTTGAAAAAGAATTTGCCGCTTATACCGGCAGTAAATATTGTGTAGGACTTGCAAGCGGATTGGATGCGCTGTGGATTGCATTTCGTTTGTTAAATATAGGTAAAGGCGATGAAGTAATTGTTCAGGCTAATACATATATAGCCAGTGTAATGGGTATAACAATAAACAATGCAACTCCTGTTTTTATTGAACCTGATAAATATTTTACTCTTGATGTTTCTAAAATTGAAGCGGCGATAACGAATAAAACAAAGGCAATACTTCCTGTTCATTTATACGGTCAGTCTTCAGATATGGAAGCAATAATGAGAATAGCAAAAAAACATAATTTATTTGTCGTTGAAGACTGTGCACAATCTCACGGCGCAAAACAAAATGGAAAAATGACGGGAACTTTTGGAGATATAGGCTGTTTTTCATTTTATCCTTCAAAGAATCTTGGAGCTTTTGGTGATTCTGGCGCGGTTACCATAAATTCCGCTGAACTTGCCGAAAAATTTCGTGTATATCGTAATTATGGAAGTGAGAAAAGATATTACAACAGGGTAGTTGGTACAAATTCAAGACTTGATGAAATTCAAGCTGCTTTGCTTCGTGTTCGACTTAGTCATCTTGATGAATTGAATAAGGAACGTAAAAAAATATGCAATCGGTATCTTGGAGGAATAAAAAATACCGCTATAGAATTACCGGAAATTAATTTAAGTTATGAAACAGTATGGCATCAATTTGTTGTTCGTGTAAGAGACCGTGAGAAATTTATTGAGTATTTGAGATCAAAAGAAATTGGTACAATTATCCATTATCCAATTCCTCCGCATTTATCAGAGGCTTATGCTTATCTTGGTTTTAAAAAAGGGGATTTCCCTATAACAGAAGATTTTGCGGATACGGTTTTATCCCTACCGCTTTATAATGGTATGACGGATAAAGAGCAAGATTATGTTATTGACATGATTAATGATTATAAAGGATAATGTTTCATTAAATGTATTTTTGAAATTGAACTTGATAATCGTAAAAATAGAATAGTTTTTATTCTTAAATAAAAAGGAGAAATAGTTATGGATATACAGAATTTTATCGGAAAATTTGCAGAACAATTTGATGAAACCGATGCAAGTGAATTCAAAGCGAATACGGAATTCAGAGAATTAGTTGACTGGAGTTCTATGGTTGCTTTGTCTATTATCGCTATGGTAGATGATGAGTACGGCATCACTATTAAAGGAGATGACATCAGAAAATCTACAACCATTGAAGATTTGTTCAATATTGTAAAGGAATATAAGACCAAGAGTTAAGATGTACAATCCTTTTTCCCTTTCAGAGAAAACAATACTTGTAACAGGTGCATCTTCGGGAATTGGCCGAGCTATAGCCATAGAGTGTTCAAAAATGGGGGCGACTGTTATTTTAACTGCCCGCAATGAGGAACGTTTAAAAGAAACAATATCACAAATGCAGGGAAATAATCAGATAATAGCTGCCGATTTAACACAACAAGATGATTTACGGTCCTTAATAGAAAAAACTCCTATATTAGATGGATTGGTAAATTGCGTTGGACTTGTCAAAACATTACCGGTTCAGTTTATTGATGCTGGTTCTCTGGAAGAAATAATGTCCGTAAATTTTACGGCTCCGGCATTGTTATCTGCACAACTTGTTAAGAAAAAAAAATTGGTAAAAAACAGTTCGATTGTTTTTATTTCGTCAATTTCGGGTGTTGTGTGTGTTGCAGGGGGAAATTCTATGTATTCAGCCTCAAAAGGTGCTATCAATGGCTTAATGAAAAATATGGCATTAGATTTAGCTTCAAAAACCATTAGAGTAAATAGTGTTAATCCTGGAATGGTAGAAACACATATATTCGACGCAGGTACAATTACTTCCGAGCAAATGGAAGAAGATAAAAAACGTTATCCGTTAAAGCGTTACGGAAAACCAGAAGAGGTGGCATACGCCGTTATTTATTTACTTTCTGATGCGAGCGGTTGGGTAACCGGTTCAAGTTTGGTTATAGATGGAGGATTTACATTGTTATGAACAAAGCCTATATCAAAGCTTTAGAATATTATCTGCCGCAAAAAATATTGACTAACGAGGATTTAATTAAAGATTTTCCTGAATGGAGTGTTGATAAGATAGCAGAAAAAGTTGGAATAAATAAACGGCATATTGCGGCAGAAAACGAAACTTCAACTGATTTGGCGATTGAAGCCGCAAAAAAATTATTTGATCAAGGAATTGATAAAGAAAGTATAGATTATATTTTATTTTGTACCCAAAGTCCGGATTATTTTTTACCAGCTTCAGCCTGTATCATACAGGAAAAGTTAGGACTGTCAAAGAATACTGGCGCAATAGATTTTAATCAAGGTTGTTCTGGTTTTGTTTACGGTTTATCTCTTGCAAAAGGACTAATACTGGGAAATATCGCTGAAAATGTTCTTTTACTTACCGCCGAGACATATACCAAAAGGTTACATGTAAGAGATAAAGGCAACCGTACGATTTTTGGTGATGCTGCCACTGCCACAATGATAAGCACTGAAGGTTTTGCTGAAATAGGGGAATTCTGTCTGGGTACTGACGGTTCAGGCATTGAACATCTGATAATGAAAACTGGGGCGGCGCGTAATCCTGAAAAAACCGATAAAGTGGAATTTGATGAAAATAATAATCCGGTTTCTCCAGATTATATATACATGAATGGAAGTGAAATTTTTTCATTTACTTTGGAAGCTGTTCCGAAATTAGTAAAAAAGACTCTGGAAAAAAACAATATAGAAAAGGACGCTATTGATTTATTCATTTTTCATCAAGCTAACAAATATATGCTTGATTTTTTAAGGAAGAAATTAAAAATAGAAGAAAAAATTTTTTACATCTATTTATCTGAAATTGGTAATACTGTGTCATCAACAATTCCAATTGCAATGTGTGAAGCTCTAAAAGATGGGAGTATACAAAAAAATATGAAAGTTCTTTTGGCTGGTTTTGGTGTTGGTTTTTCTTGGGCAGGATGTATGTTGAATATGGGTAATAATTAAAAATGCGGCATAGTTTATCAATAGACGGTTATGGTTATCGTTTACGTCCTATTACTTTTGATGACGCTCAATTTATTATTGATGTGCGAACAGAAAATACAGAGCGTACAAAGTATATTCATAGTATTTCAACGGATATCTCTTTGCAGTTACAATGGCTTGAGAATTATTTTAAAACACCAAATGATTATTATTTTGTAATTGAAAATAAATCTTCCATGAACCTCGAAGGGTTAATATCAATATATAATATTTCAAATAATAAGGGAGAAAGCGGACGTTGGGTAATAAAACAGAATTCTCTTTCTGCTGTAGAGAGTTGGTATCTTTTGTATCGCTTGTCTTTTGAAATATTGCTCCTTGAAGAAGTGTTTTGTAAAGTAATTACCGAAAATAAACCCGTTGTCGCTTTTCACAAGTCTGTAAAGCAAAAAATAAGAAAAACAACAACAAAATCATGTATTTTAGATGGTATTGAATATGATGAAATTGAATTCTATATTGATAGAGATTATTTTTTTTCTACGGTTCAGCCAAGGTTAGAAAAAATAACTAAATCCGTATTTGGGAAAAATGAATTAATATCCCCCCCCACGATTAGTTTGCCAATTATTAATATGGATTGATAAGAAAACATTAAATTATTTATGTAAGTGGAGGTCTTATGATACATCCACTCGCTGATGTAAAAGCAATAAAAATAGAGAATAATACAAACATTTGGCAATTTTGTGTTGTTTTAGAAGACGCTAGAATAGGTGATAATTGTAATATATGTATGAATGTACTAATAATGTTACGATAAAATCAGGTGTGCAGTTATGGGATGGGTTAAGAATAGAAGATGATGTTTTTATTTGACCAAATGTTACATTTACCAATGATAAATATCCGCGTTCAAAGAATTATCCGAAAGAATTTCAACAAACAACTATTCAATGTGGAGCATCTATTGGAGCTGGTAGCGTAATTCTTGGAGGCATAACAATAGGAGAAAGAGCTATGATAGGTGCTGGTAGTGTTGTTACAAAGAATATACCATGTGGTGAACTATGGCTTGGGAATCCTACGAAATTTATTAGAAAGATTTCTTTTAATTAATAGTGAGGAGAAATATTAATGAATATTGCACAACAAAAAAATTGGATAAATTTAGGAAAATTTATTGCAATTACAGCTGTAATTGTAGACCATAGTCCGGCTTTACATACGACACCTTATGTGCAATTATTGTCATTTTTTTCTGTTTCTTTATTTATTTTGTTATCTGGAATAACATCCTATTATTCATGTGAACGACATTTTTCTGAGAATAAATTAAAAGAAATATTTCGTAGACTCTGTACAACATTAGTTCCTTATGTTATAGCTACGGCTATATATCAATTTATTAATAATAAAATTTTTGATTTTTCAATTTTTTGGTATAATATTTTTAATTTTAATGCTAGTCCACCATTTTATTTTATACTCTTTTATATTCAATTAATTATTATTTCTCCGTTTTTATTTGATCTTATTCGTTTAATAAATTCAAAAAAACACCCTTTGTTAATACATAGTTTTTTGATTTTTTTTGGGGGGGGGGGGGG
>Ga0268262_10006411_pt1 | contig 11290 bp, 10 predicted proteins | sample TergutNc150P3_FD_190354 | JGI IMG/M metagenome (GOLD analysis project Ga0268262, IMG submission 190354) | Nasutitermes corniger P3 segment gut microbial community from laboratory colony in Florida, USA - Nc150 P3 (SPAdes) (version 2) | ecosystem: Host-associated > Arthropoda: Insects >...
TCCCTTACCTTGGGTGCATTATCCTCGCTTATATGCTCCTTGCGACGATAATGAAAAAAGTTTTTGTATGGAAATACGGGGAACTGCTGTAAGGCGGCGTCATGCCCGCTTAAGTAATTCTTTTGATTGTTCTGGAAACTTTTGCAATAGCCATTTTAAGAGTTCCAGTTGATCGCCATTTGTTGCCCGCCTGACTTGTATTAACAGTTTTTGTAAATCAGGGCGGGTTAATGTTATATTTGAAGCTCCCTCATTACACACAGAGCATATAGCGCGTAAATTTGAAGAATCATCGGTTCCTCCCATGCTCTTGTCAATAATATGCCCGATATGCAAGCGTGTCTTTTTTTCATTGAGTCATAAGGGTGCGGTTCTCCAGCAACAGCCCCGCACATTTGGCAAGTAAATCCGTTTCTATCCAGCACATAAGCCCTGGTCTCTTTTGAAATTCCACGGTCAAATGCCGGTTGTGGCTTATCTGTTTCCAAAAGGTATTCGCCTGGTTTCAAATTGCTTCTATCATGATGGGTTAAAATTTGATAGCCTTCCTCGTCACGCAATTCACGGACACGGCGAGCCCATTCCGAAGTTCCGGCAATTTCACGTAACTCGTCTGAATTCATTGTTTTGCCAATATTTGCTAAGAAATATATTCTCAACTTTGCCCGCGAGCCTTTTTGTCCTTTAGCCATTATGCCAAATTCCTTTCCGGCAAAGTATGTTCAACAAATATCGAGTACAATTCCAGAGCCTTTTTTATTTGTAAACCTATCGCCTCTGCAACTGGCGGGGGAAACGCATTGCCAATCTGCCGGTACTTGTTGGTTTTGCTGCCGGTAAAAATCCAATCGGATGGGAACCCTTGAATCCGTGCAACCATTTCTATAGTAAGTCTTGGTAAACCTTCAAAATCTTTTTCCGGTGAATCATTGGCGATGCCTTTCCCGTCAACTCCCAGTGAGGCCCACGCTTTTCTCGCCCGTGTTGGCCCTAAATCCGGCCCGCCGTGCTTTTTGCTTCCGCCGACAATAGTCGGTGCAATATCACAGGCGGTTTTCTTCCATTGGTCGGCATTTTTCCATCCGTTTTTTGACATTAAGTCATATAATAATTCACCAACAGCGTGGGGACTATCTTCTTTAGGGTTAGGCCAAAAAAAATAAGAAGCTATTTCCTTTTTAATGCCAATAAAAACTACCCTTGGACGCAGTTGAGAAACGCCATAATCAGAAGCATTCAGCAAACGCCAATCTGCGGTATATCCTAATTCTTCAAGTTGCCGGATAATTTTAGTGCGATATTCGTCAAAAACAGCATCCAATAATCCACGGACATTTTCCAGCATTACAGCTTTTGGTTTCAGTTCCGTAACCAGCCGTAAAGCTTCCGGAAATAAATCCCGTTCATCATTTGAACCTAATTGTTTCCCTGCCACAGAAAAAGGTGGGCATGGAACGCCGCCGGCCAATAAATCAACTTTTATAGAAGGTTTTGGAAAATAACCCCGTATGTCTCCTTCTATTATGTTCCATGCAGGGCGGTTATAACGCAGCGTATTGCAGGCATAATGGTCTATTTCGATAAGCTCAACATGCTTAAAACCGGCCTTTTCAAGCCCCAATGCTTGTCCCCCGGCACCGGCACATAATTCTATGGAATAATAATCCATTCTGCCCCTCTTCCTTGGCAAACTATTTTACCGGATTTTTCAGGACATTACAATCAACAACCTTTCCCTCTACACATAGCTTGAATCGCGCTTATACATCATCATCCCCATAACTGGCCGTTTCTTCGATGCCGTGTTCCGAGAGACGAAAAACCCTCCCGGCTTTTTTTACAGTTGAAAGCCGGTGGGCGATTATAAATACCGTTCTGTTTTTGATAAAGCTGTCAAGGCTTTCGTGGATGGCGTTTTCGTTTTCGTAGTCAAGGGCGCTGGTTGCTTCGTCAAGGATTAAAACAGGCGGGTCTTTAAGAAATGCCCGCGCAATAGATAAGCGCTGGCGTTGTCCTCCTGAAAGGCGTATGCCGCGTTGACCGATTTTCGTCTCATATGCATCGGGCAGTTCCATGATAAAATCGTGCGCTTTTGCCCTTTTCGCCGCTTGAATTATTTCTTCATTGCTGGCGGAAGGTTTTCCGTAAGCGATGTTTTCCATTACGGTTCCGTTAAAAAGGTATACGTCTTGCGCGACCACTCCTATATTTTGTCGTAAGGTCTCAAGATCAATTTCCCGAACGTCTTTGCCGTCTATTAGTATCTTTCCCGAATTTAACTCATAAAACCTTGGAATTAGGGAGCAGAGCGTTGTCTTTCCCACTCCCGATGAACCGACAAGGGCAATGGATGTACCTGTATCCACATCTAGATTAATGTTTTCAAAGACATTCTCCAATGTTTCCCCGTATTTGAAACTCGCGTTAATAAATTCAATATGCCCATGGAATCGTTGTATTACGGCATTTTCAGACTTGGAAAGCGGTTCTTTCTCTATATCCATGATCTCCATGAAACGAGTAAAGCCCGCCATGGCATCCTGATATAATTCCACCCATTGGGCAATTCTGGTAAGAGGTGAAGTCAGATAGCCAATGTAAAGCAGGAATACGATTAGGTCAGACGCGGAAAGGACAGAGCGCGAGATTAAAATTCCGCCTGCCGCTACAGCTCCGACGATCACCAGTGGCGCGAAGAAATATTCCATAGCCGAATAATAAAAAGCCTCGTTGCGATAAATGTTCCTTCTTCCCCCGGAAAAACTTTCATTAGCCACACGGAATTTTTCATCTTCCATTTTTTCGTTTGTAAAAGATTTCACCACCCTGATTCCCGATAGCGTATCTTCCAGATCCGCGTTAAGTTCCGCTATATTCTCGCGGTTTTCGCGATAGGCTTTTCTTAGTCTGCCCTGAAAAAAGATAGTATAAATAATCAGGAGCGGAAGAAATGCGAATGTAACCAGTGTAAGCCGCGCGTCAATGCGGAAAAGAATGACAAAAGCCCCGATAAAAGTTGAAAGAAAAATCAAAAGGTTTTCCGGCCCGTGGTGGCAAAACTCCGCCATGTCTTCGAGATCGCCTGAAATGCGGGACATAAGGTTTCCGGTTCTTTGCCTGTCAAAGAAATGCACCGGGAGTCGCTGGCAGTGCCTGAAAAGTTCGTTTCTCATGTCGCGTTCAATCATTGTTCCCATTGCGTGTCCCTTATAATCATAAAAGATTCCACAGAATACCTGGACAAGAATCAAAGCGAGCATTGCCAGCACAGTTCTGAAAACGAGAAGAGACGCATCTCCTGGCTCAAGTTCCGGCCCGATGACGGTTAGGTAGCGTATACATAGCGGCAAGGCAAGCGAGGCAAGTACGGTAATTGAAGCGCAGATAATATCCGCCGCGAAGAGCAGGCGATAAGGCTTATAAAACGACAAAAATTTTTTTAACTTTTTATATGATGCAGACATAATTTCCCCCTGTTGAAATTTGCAAAGACTTTGCCGGACAGTACCTGAGGAGGAAATACCCTAAAGATTATTTCGCCAATTAATTTATTGGTAGGAGTTCAATTGGTTAAATACGCCGGATGTTTGCCAGCTCAAGTTCTTGCCCACTTAAGAGTTAGAGTTTGGTTATTGTTAATAGTAGCTTTCATTGGTGTCTCCTAAAAGTAAGATAATTCTATGTATCATATCATTGTGGCTTCGTCAAGGGATTATACATCATCGGCTTGTTTATAAACATTTGACCGTTTATTTTCATTTAAATACACGCTTACCCAATATTTTTAATCCGCGTTCCTGCCCGTCAAGCTCCGCAATATTTGGAAGCGTTGCCCAATCTTCGAACTCAAAAGACTTAAACAGTTTTAAACTTGGTTCATTATGTGAAAAAATAAAAGCAAGCAAAGTCTTGATTCCAAATTTTGGGGCGTTGTCAATACAATATTGGAGAATTTGTTTCCCAAATCCTCTGCCTCTTTGTTCTGTCTCCAAATAAATACTTATTTCAACCGTGGCATTATAAGCCGGTCGTCCATAAAATGATTGAAAGCTAACCCATCCAATTATTTCATTTGATTTATTCTCAACAACCCAGAGTGGCCTTTTTGATAAATCATGCTCGTCAAACCATTTTTTTTTGCTTTCCACTGACACAGGTTCTGTGTCAGCCGTAACCATTCTGGAAGGAATTGTCGAATTGTATATTTCAACGATTTTTTCTAAATCTGTTTTTAAAGCGTCCCTGAATTTTAATTCTTCCATACGTGCTCCTTATCAATGGGATTTGATAAACAGGACCGATATAACTAATGGCACCCATGCAAGGATCACCATTGATACAAGAATAATTCTGCCCTTTAGTAAGTGTCTCTTTTTACTTTCGTTTTTTATTTCTCCTTGATTGGCTTGCGCGTAACCAGTCAAAAGACCGTCCAAAGTTTCAACCCAATTCTTTCGGGTAAAAAGTTTTTTTGCTTCCGCTAAACGGGAAAAAACGCGCAGTGATTCCCCCGCAAGCTTTCCGAAAGTACCGGGAAAGGCAAGGTCGCTTCTTATGCAAGAACGGGATAGCAGAAAAAGTCCTTCAAGGATTACCGCCCGGCGCAGTCCGGCCAAAAAAGCACCCGATGTGATTTTGAGCGGGCCAATGGAATAAAGCAGCTCCCCGTACGGAACAAGGAGATTAAAAAAAACAATTGCAAGCATGATTGAAAGCGTGATCAGGGGATTTATTTTTTTCCCTGAGAGCAACGCTATAGAAAAGAAAAACAAAAACTGGATCAGGCGCATATATGTATCCTGATTAAAAAGCAGGGCGGGGATCATGCAAAGCCCGGCTATCGCAAGATCCAAAGAGCTAAAGCTTTTGGCGCAAAACCTCTCCCTGGCGTTCATGGCGCGGGGTTTTAAAGCGGGGATAGCCAAACCTTCATTAGTAATTTGCGTATCCGGATTATTATACCATTTTGAATGCCTGATAAAATATTCGCAGAGAAAACCCAAAATGGTTCCCGTAACTATTCCAAGCGCCAGAATTGGCACAGCCACATAGCCTATACTTTTCCCGAAGACGAAATAATACGCCATTGCCAAAGTAACCGCGTTAAAGGCCATTGCACCGGCGGCGCTGACACCGACAAGGCTGATTATTTTTTTTCCAAGGCATTTACGCAGGGCGTACATTAAAAGAGAGGAGACTGTTGTACCGCCCAGAGAAAAAAGAAACACATAAGAAAATAGAGTCCCCGAGATCAAAGCCTGGCCCGCGATTTTTAAGGCCGCAAGAAGGGCAAAGTAATTAAAGGGCAAAATGTCCAGAGCCAGAAGCAGGGGAAAATTTGCAAGCCCAAGGCGTATAAAAGGCAAAGGCTTTGGAATCATGTACTCAAGGGTAGAAAGGAAAAAGCAAAGGCCGCCCAAAAGCGAAATCTTTTCCAGCAGGGTTTTACCAGGAGGCTGCATCAATGGCATCAGCGTCAGCCGCCCCCTCAATAAGAATAAAAACCCTGTTCGGAAGGCAGGCCGCCCACTGCCCGTTTTTGCTTAATTCTCCGGCGGCCACGCAGGTCTGCCCATTACAGGGAGAAGAAACAATCGCCGCGCGGCCTTCGCGAATCTCTACCACAGTATCTCCGAGGGAACCGGTAACATAAATGCGTTCTTCTGTTTCAATGGGGAAGATCCAGGTTTTGTCCGGGCCCTTCACTACCACGCTTAAGAAATTTGTTCCACGACCATAAGCTTTCAATCCAATAATTACGGTTAAGGCCGTTGCCAGCATAATTACCGGGATATCAAGAGGTTTAAGCTTCATTAAACCAATGGTACTGACAATCGCGATTATTCTCAATAATATTTGCTGATGAAGCCAATTGCGGAGCTAACAGCAGAAGAAGCCCTGAGTGTGCGGTATTTTCTGATGGACATTGACGACACCCTCACCAGGCATGGAAAACTCCTTTCTTCATCCTATTCAGCCTTGTGGAAACTGAAAGAATCCGGGCTTAAGGTAATTCCCGTAACCGGACGCCCCGCTGGCTGGTGCGACCTGATTGCGCGGGAATGGCCTGTCGACGGGGTGGTTGGCGAAAACGGGGCCCTGGCTTTTTGGGAAGAACCGGGGTCAGTGTTAAAAAAAGAATACCATCCCAAGGCGGTTAGAAACGATCACAGCGTTCTTACACAGATCAAAGAAAAAGCTCTCGCGGAATTTCCGGCTCTCAGGCTTGCAAGGGATCAGTTCGCCAGGCTCTTTGATTTAGCCCTGGACTTTGCGGAAGAAGAGCCTGTTCTTCCCCTCAGCGCCGCGCAGCGTATCAGGGAAATCGCGGAAGAAGAAGGCGCCGTTGCCAGGATCTCTTCCATCCATGTAAATATCTGGATGGGAAGCTACAACAAGCTTTCCATGGTTGAACATTTTCTTGCAAGGCGGTTTGGCTGGAAACCCGGCGCAGAGGATCGGGAAGTGGTTTTTGTTGGCGACTCGCCAAACGACGAGCCTATGTTTGCGCGTTTTCCCCTGACCTGCGCCGTATCAAATATTGAGCGTTACGCCGGCTTTATAAAACAAAAGCCGGCATATGTGGCTTCCAAAGAATGCGGCGACGGGTTTGCAGAAATCGCCGGGATCTTCCTTGAAAAGCTCTCTAATTCCCCGTTTCATAATTCTTGTACAAATAGCGCTTGATTTTTTGCTGGGCGTTCTTTTCAAAAGGCTCCTTGCGAATAGTAAAATCGGTAATCTTTTTATACCCGACAAGAGTGCGGTTTATATTTTCAATTTCCTTCTTCAATGTTTCCTTGATGAAAGCGTCTTCATTTTCTTTGCCGGGGAAATCAACGGCAACGTTTTCATAGTTGGGAACCAGCACAGCGAAAACCTGCTCTCCCCCCTTCTCCTTTTCTTTCCGGCCTACAACCATGGCTTCGGCAATCAGTCTTGAATTGGTAAAGTGGGTTTCGATTTCCTCGGGGTAAACATTTTTGCCGCCGGAACTGACGATTAGGTTTTTCCTTCTTCCGTTTATATAGATAAACCCCTCTTTGTCCCTGTAACCCAAATCGCCTGTCAAAAGCCAACCGTCGGAAGTGATGACCTCGGCGGTGGCTTCAGGATTATTGTAATAACCCAGCATGATAGACGGAGACCTTGCCGCAATTTCCCCAATGCCGTCAGCATCAGGATTAACTATCTTAACTTCGGTATTCGCCACCGGAAGGCCGACCGAAGCGTTTCGTTTATGCCAGGGGGTATTAACGCTGATGAGAGGGCTATTCTCGCTTGTTCCGTAGCCGTGAACAATATTAAACCCAAAAGAATCAAAAAAATCAGCTGTTTGCGGGTTGAGCGGGCCGCCCCCTGCAACCATCATCCTGATGGACTGGAGCCCCGCCTTGCGGCGGATTATTTTAAGGAAGAAACGGCCAAACCCTATGCGCCCTCTTTTTGCTTCGGCCAGGGAAATGGCCCTTAACACGTTAAATACGGCTTTTAATATTCCCGGCAGGGCATTGTAGCCTTTTTGAATACCGGCCATTACCTTGTCGTAAAGAAGGGGAACCGCAATTAGGAAGTTTCCCTTTGCGTCCCTGATGTCGTCTAACACCACCGAACCGACAAGTTTTTCCACAATTATAGTGGAAGCCCCTACCAAAAGGGGCGATAAAAAGGAACAGGTCGTGGGGTAAGTATGGTGCAGGGGAAGCACGTTGACGAAAACATCGCTTGGGTATGCCCTAAGGGATAGTATCGCGCCATTACAATTGGCGATGATCCCTTTGTGGCTCAGAGTTACGCCTTTGGCGAAACCTGTAGTACCGGAAGTGAAGACAATAGACGCCGGGTCTTTTTCCGCAATCTCAGCTGTAAGCGAAGTTCCTCCAGCGGATATCCCAAAGGAAGAGAAGGATTCGGAAGTCAGGCTTATTTTTATGGGGATAGACAATCCCCGGGAAGCGAGAGAGTTGACGAAATCCTGTTTTCTTGAAGAATGAAAGAACGCCTTTGCTCCGGTCATGGATAGAATGTTGGCGCACTCTTTTTCAGAGGCCAGGAAATCCACCGGGACTATTACTAGGCCGGCTACTGTCGTGCCCAGCCAAACAGCCATCCATTCAGGACGGTTCTCTGCCCAAAGACAAACACGATCACCCTTTACCATCCCCGCCGCAAGCAAACCCCTTGCGATTCTCCGGCACTCATCTCCAAATTTAATAAATGACCAGTTGGTGAATTCCTTTTTGCCATCGCAACGGTAAAGGATAGCGGTATTTTCCCCCCATTTTGACACTATGCCTTCCAGCAGCTCAGAAAAGTTACGGTAAGGCACATCCGGCCAGTCGGCAATATAATCACTGAATTCCAGCATGATTGTTAAAATATACCATTTTGGGGTTTTTGTCGAGTTACCTCAAAAAACTCTAATTTATCTCATTGAAGTTAAACAACTTCTGCCATAAACCGCTGGTATGGGAATCCGCCCATGCGGCAGCTTACGGTCATGGCGTTGTTGCACGCAGGCTTTGGCCTGGCCTTTACTATCGCACGCCGAGGCTGCCTTATGGGCACCCGTTCCCATACCAGCGGAGAAATAATAGAAGATATTATAATTTTCAATAAAATATTTTAGGTTTTTAAAACGAGGGAAGTTCTGCATATCACCTTATATTTTTGCATTGTCCGCTTTTGCAGAGTGATATGCAAAATTTTTTCTTCAGGAAAACCTGATTTACCGTTTAACAGCCTTAAGTGGGGTTCACCCACACACTTTGCTTTTTATTGTAACTATTTGAGAAATGCTCTGCGATAAATCAGGGTTGTTCGCCTATCGGATTATTACCCAGCTAATTGGTCTCACAGTTCCTCCCTTTAGGTACATACTGCCCTCTACCCGTTCATCCACGAATACAACGGTAAACTCAATTAAATGGCCCTGAAGACTTCTTAGCTCATCTTCGCTTGAGCGGGGGTATACCGCATATTGAGTGCCGTTTGCGTCAACTATTCCCGCAAAAGTATGAGGCTCGTTGCCGTAAATATGGACCATGCCTGTTATTTTTACAGCGTTACCCGCATTGTATAAAACGCCGTCATCGGTACCGCAGGCGAAAGCGCTGAAAGCGGTAAATAACAAAAGTAAAAGCTTCATACCCTACCTCGCCATAAGGTACAGCGTTACGTCAGTATCGGGTTTCTGCACGTTAATGGAGAAATCCCCCGTTTTGTTGGACCATACGTCAGCCGAGTGCAAAAGTATGGAATTGGGTTTCATTTCCTTTTGAGTTAGATCGTAAATATTAGGTTGATTGTAAGGCGATGCATAAATCTTGAAAGTGTTCCATACATCAAAAGCGAGGGAGGTATAGGTAGTCCCGTTTATGGTTTTTGTAACGGTCTTGTTAAAGGTCATGTAGCCGTCCTGCCCCGTAAAAATCAGGGTCTCGCCAAAACGCTTGAGAGCCTTCTTTAAATCCATACCCGCTACCATCTCGTTCAGCTCCGCAGATATAGACGGTTCATTAACCGTATCATTCGCCATGATCCTTTTTAGAAGCTCTGCCCCGCCAAAGTTACGCAAGAGGTAAGCACCAAAGGCATATTCATGCCCGTAATTTTCAGGAAGGCCACTCCAATTCGTTAAACCAACATCATAGCCGCTTAGAAAAAATGGGATTCTCTGCATAATCTTATTCTGGTTATTGCTAAGAGGAATTCCTAAAAGGGAGGACATTACGTCCTCGGTCATAAGGGAAAGCATTTCATTGTACCATGTGTCTGATAATAGGCCTTTTTCAACTTGCTTTTTGTTGAAGTGAATCATGTGCTGGAATTCGTGAGCCAGGGTTGAATAGATAAAGTCCGGTTTCTCCCTAACAACACGCGCGTTTATATAAAAAATTTCCGCATTGTTTGAGTGAGTGTCGTCTGGATAAAAATCTTTATTCCAGAAAAAGCCCGCAAGATTGGTATCATATGTATTATAAACGAGGATCTGGACTTTCGTTTGACCATCTTTTCCCCCGGAACCGTTCGACCCTCCGCCGAATTCGTAGCCTAAAATATTTGTTACAGCGGGGTATATGATGTCAAATTTGGCTGCCAGAGCTTTCGCTTCATCAATATTAATATCGGTACCCACTACCCAAATATTTCCATGAGTTCCTTGTGCCAAAAGGGTTGCCTCCGGTTTTTCCCATGCTGACGTAGTATAACCATCTACCCAGAATGACTTTGTTTCGTTAAGGCTGGATTCCATCCGCTTTCTGGGTAGATTTCGCTTCATTGCATCTGAAATTGGCGGAGGGTTTGCGTTAGACAGATCCGCTCCGGGGTGGCCTGAGCGGAGTGTTTCCAAGGCAGGCGGCGGAGTTTTATTGTTGCCGCTGACTGTGAGCTCAGGAGATTTGACAACAGCGCCGCCTGTATTTCCGGCAGATATTGTATTACCAGATGTATTAACCTTTACCAAATAGATCGTGTTATTGCTTAAATTACAGAAATCTACAACGGCAGTCGTTGCCCCGCCCTCGAAGTTTACCTGCTTTACACGGTCAAAATGAAAATCGTTTGCAACAAAGTTAAAACTGAAAGAGCTTGCCAGATTTCTGTATATATGCAGTATCTCGCTCCGTTCCGCTATTTTCCCGTCATTACTGTGCAGGTGAAATACCACGCGGTAATAGCCTGAGTTAAGGGAGAGCGAACCGGTCTTGTCAACCTTAGGGGTCCCGCCGGTAAAGTAATTAGTGCCAGTCGGCGTTTCGGTTGAGCCTGCGATCCGTGTAAAAGCCATTTTGCCATAGTTAACTGTAGCGGGGTAGTTGATGTTCCAGGCAAATGTTCCAGAACCCGCGTCATTAACCGCCGCGAGCATGACGCTTCCTGTGGTTTTTTCTCCCTGCTTAATAACTATCCCGGCTAGCTTCCCCCATGCCGCCGGTTTGGTTTTTGCCAGGTCCAGGTAGGCGGTAACGCTTAAGTCCATGGTTCCCCCGGGCAGGCTTATCGCCCCCGAAAGGGCAGCAGGGAGCCTGTCCTCGGTGTAAATCAGATTAGCAGTGCCGCTGGCAAAAAACTCAAGGGTAAAAACGGCAAAGCTGTTCAGGCTGGTTCCTGGTACAACGCTCCGCTCCGTATCTGCGGTATCAAGTACAAGCGAAAAAGAGCCTGTTCCCAGGCTGGATTCCTGCCCGGACCGCTCAAGAGGATTCTGGCAGCCAATTAAAGCAAACAGAATCAAAATCAGGATAAAATATCTTCCAAACAGCTCTTTCATTTTTCTTTCCTATTC
>Ga0268262_10006412_pt1 | contig 11288 bp, 5 predicted proteins | sample TergutNc150P3_FD_190354 | JGI IMG/M metagenome (GOLD analysis project Ga0268262, IMG submission 190354) | Nasutitermes corniger P3 segment gut microbial community from laboratory colony in Florida, USA - Nc150 P3 (SPAdes) (version 2) | ecosystem: Host-associated > Arthropoda: Insects > Digestive...
AAGCCCAAACTAAGGTTGTGGTTTCTGATGGAGAAACGGTTGTAATAGGCGGTTTAACTAAAAACGATGAAATAGAGGCAGAAACGGGAATCCCATTATTAAAAGATATTCCTATTTTAGGATATTTATTCAAGCATACTAGAAAAGAAATAAGTAAAAAAGATTTGATTATATTTGTAACTCCGCGCATAATGCGAAATTATTTAGCCGATTTGCCAGAGGCAAAGCTAAGAAACGCAACAAGCACGGAAGACTACGATGATGGCTCGGAATGATATCAGGCGCGATTTATTTAATTTTACCGTTTTTGACTGCTCTGCCAGCCGTCATATCCTTTGTTAAATGGAGAGAATCTTCATTTAGAGGGCAGAGGTCTCTGTTTGAGTTTCTCGGTTTCTTTATATTTTTCTCTCTTAATTTGTTTTTTGTGTATGGAGATTCAAATTCCTATGAATTTTTCAGCTATATATTCAAAATAATAGACCCTTTCTTTTTGCTGTTTTTAATTCAAAGAGATTTGTCTTATACAATGAATAAAAGAAGCCAAAGAAGGCTTTTGATTTTGATTTTTGAAAATATGTTTTTGCAGGTTGTTGTGCATGATTTTTTGAAAACGATTTACATTTACGAGCTTTTGAATTTATTCACACAATTATTTTCTGTTTATGTTGTGCTTAGTATTTGCAAGGAATATTATTTTTCTGCTTATATACCAAAAGTGTCCAGATATTTTCTAATAGTGTCTGTAGTCCCTTGTCTTTTGTTTGAAACTTATGTTTTTAGGTTTATTTATATTTCATTTATTTTTTATGTATGCTTGGAAAATAGGCGCAGCGAACTTTTTAGTTCGGAAAAGGTTATAGAAAATCTTCTAATTGAACAGAGTAGATTTAGAAGTATGATGAATGAAATTTCCAACTCAATTAAAGATTTTTCGGATAAGAAAGAGGCTGCAAAATCTTATTTGGAAAGTTTGTGCCGTTTTTTATCTGCCAAGGGTGCTGCTATTTATGAATGGGATGGAAATAAAAAACATTATTTCTGCGTTGCTGTTTCGGGGCTTTATTTTCCCCCTGGCATAGGCAGCGAAAAATTATTCACAAGAACAGACTTGCTGCTTGAAATGTCTTATAGACATAATATAAGAGATGAAAAATCTTTAATTTGGAGATGCGGGCATAATAATTCTGGAATGCTTTTAAGCCATTCTACAGATAATATGGAATCTATACTTGGGCATTTGTCTCAAGAGGTTCATTCAATAATACTTGTTCCTCTTTTGCAAGAAACAGACCTTCTTGGAGTTCTTGTTTTGGAAAACAAAATTGGGCTTGATTATCTTACAGAAACCGATTTTAATATGGCTAGAAATTTTGCTAATTTTGCCGCCATAATTTTGAACACCAGCCGCATAGCGGCGCAGAAACATGAAAATTTGAGAATGTCAACGGAACTCAATTCTGGAAATTTGCTTCAGAGTTCTCTGTTTTTGCAAAATGTTCCCAAGATATCTGGAATAAATGTTTCGTTCTTTATGTCGCCAGCAAAGGAGATTGGCGGCGACTATTACGATTTTTTTGAAAAGGGCGATAAACTAGCACTGACCATAGCCGATGTGAGCGGAAAGGGTGTTTCTGCGGGCATTATAGTTGCTATTGTGCAAACATATTTGCAAAATCAATATAAAAGAGAAAATGATTTGAAAAAACTCATAGTTGATTTGAATAAGTATTTATCCAATAAAATAACCACTGGAATGTTTTTTGTGACATTGCTGTTTTTTGAATGGGATTCCAAGCAAAAAAAATTGCATTATGTGAGTTGCGGGCATGAGCATATCTTGCACTATCATGCAAAAAACGGGACAATTGAAAGCATTCGCTCCGGAGGGCTTGCCCTTATGATGGATTCCGATATGGACCCCTACATAAAAGACAAAGAGCTTGTTGTTGAAAAAGGGGATTCGGTAATTTTATACACCGATGGCATAACAGAAACTTTTAATCCCGAAAGAGAAATTTATGGGCTTGAGAGACTTGTGGAATTTTTTGAGAAAAACCCTGTAAACAAACATTCAATAGAAAAACTGCTGCCGCAAACCCTTGAAAATTGGCGTGGCAATCCAAACCAAACAGACGATATCACTTGTATGCTTATGCAGTTTTAACGAAATTTTCTATATTCAAGCCACCGGAGGATTTTGATGACCGACAAACTAGCCAAACATTTAATAGCCGGCTTTGCAGCCTTAATCGCTTTAATAACCTATTTCATAACGGTTGCTCCCACTGTTAGCTTTTGGGATTGCGGCGAGTTTATAGCCAGCGCACACACCTTGGGCATACCGCACCCGCCCGGAAGACCCTTTTTCATTCTATTTGTACGCGCAATAATGATATGCCTGCCAATGGTAGAAGAAATAGCCAAAAGAGCAAATTACATATCAGCTTTTGCTTCGTCTGCAGCAGTTTATTTAATAGTGCTTTTTGTTTGGGATTTGCTCGCAAGGCTAACCAAAAATGCTTCAAGGATTGTTTTTGCAGCAGCCTCTCTCTCTGCTGGCTTGCTTTTGATGTTTTCCGATACTTTTTGGTTCAACGCAGTGGAAGCCGAGGTATATAACCTCATAATGTTTGTGATGCTCTTAATTTCTTACTTCGGTTTGCAATATTTAGACTGCAAAGACGAAAAACGCGGGTTCCAATATTTGCTGTTTATATGTTATCTAGCTTTTTTGGGCGTTGGTTTTCATCTTTTTGCAATGCTTGTTGTTCCAGCTGTATTTGTTTTGGTTTTGCTCGCAGGCGGGCACCCGCTCAAAGACCTTGTGAAACGTTGGCCGCTTTGGGTATCTGGCACAATTCTTTGCTCTGTTGTATATGCAATTGCCGATTTCCTCACTTGGTCTTTAATTCTTTTAGTTGTTCTTTTAGTGGCGTGGTTTGCCGCAAAAAAAAGCCCTTTGCACAAAGATATATCCCTTTCCCTCGCTTTAACCGCCATCGCTCTTATAGGCTTTAGTGCCCATCTCTATATTCCAATTCGCTCTTCGCTAAACCCCACAATAGACGAAAATGACCCAGAAATAAACATTAGAAATAGTGAGGGCAAGTTACAAATAAAAAATTTAATTCCATACAGGGATAATGTGAATTGGAAGGCTTTTTACGATTACTTGGAACGCAAGCAATATGGTTCCGAAAGTATGATATACAGATCTTTTTATAGACGTTCCCAACCAGAAAATCAGTTTATGGTGTTCCCTCACATGGGTTATGGAGGTTATCAAATAGCGCAATACACGCCATTTAAGCCCGGAGAAGTGAACTATTACCGTGGTGGCATTTATTCAATAGACCCAGAAGTAAATCCTCCTGTTGTTCGCGGTTCCGTTGAATTTCCAACTCTAATGATGAGCATAGGCGAAAACAAAGCTTTTCAGGCTTTTATATTTTTGCTCATTAACGGCTTGCTGCTTTGGACTGTGATTATAGCTTTCAGGGCAAATAAAAATATCGGTATATATTTGGCTTTGCTTTATGGATTTTGCTCCTTTGGTCTTTTGTGGTATTTAAATTTTGCAGATGGCACCAAACCCGAACGCCGCGACCACGATGTGTGGGTAAGAGAAATGCAATATTATGTGGACGAACTTTCCAACCGAGGAATGGCGGCAAAAATAGGAAATATTCCCAATCCAAACGAGCTTTTAAACGCCTGGCGCAAGATGAACAACGATTATGCCAAAGGCGAGCAGAACAGCCCTGCAAGGCAAAGCTCGGCTTGGCAGAACTGGGAAAAAATACAGGCTATGTTTCAAAGCGCGGGTGTGCAAAAGCCATCACTACCAGACCCTGTGCATTTAGAGGTTAGGAACAGGGATTATTTTTACACTCCAGCTTTTGTGTTTATGTCTTTGATTTACGGGCTTGGAATAGGATTTTTGTTGCTCGGCATTCAGCAAAAAAAGCAGAATTTATTGAAGCCTAGCAGCATAGCCATAGCCCTGCTTTGCGGAGCAATTCCTCTTTTTGCCAATTACAAGGAGCATAACAGGGGAAACCTTTGGGTACCCTGGGACTATGCCTATAACCTACTAATGAGTTGCGAACCTAATGCCATACTTTTCACAAATGGCGATAACGACACATTCCCTCTATGGTTTGCCCAAGAGGTCGCTGGCATAAGAAAAGATGTTAGAGTGGTTAATTTAAGCCTCGGCAACACCGACTGGTACATAAAGCAAATACTGGACAATGAGCCTATTCTAAAACTCAGCTACGACAGAGCTGGCATAGACAGGGATATGGTGCTTTCGGAACAAAACTACGAGCAATCTTCGCAGAGAATAGAATATTGGGTTAAAAAAGCAGAACAGGCAATACCAACGCTCACAAGGCAAATAGAACTTTTAGAGGCAAAATTAGATTCTGGAGGTGGAGACAAAATTGCAGAAGAACTTTTCAAGCGCAAACTCTGGCTTCAAACATACACAGCCTTAAAGGAATGGGGCGAGCCGCGCAAGCACGGCATTATGCAAACTCAATATAAACTGGTTGTGGATTTAACTATGAACAATCCAGACAAACCCATACATGTTTCAACAACCGTGGGACTTTCCAACGCTGTTGGCTTGGATAAATATATGGTTCAAAAAGGAATGGTTTGGGATTTGATAAAAGGGGAGCTAACTCCGAGCAGAGACAGCATAGACATAGAGAGAACTGCTTATCTTGTAGATAGCGTATTTAAATATAGAGGTCTTGGCGATGGAACTGCTTTTATAAACAGCGAAACAGAGCAGTTGTTGTTCAACTATAATTCAATATATATTCGCCTTGCAATGTCGCAGAGAGATGAAAAGAGCCTTCATTATTTGGATATGGGCATAAAGCAATTCCCAAGCGAATGGCGCAATTATGCAGTTGCTTCTGAGTTGCTACTTACATCTGGCGATAGTGCTAAAGCGGTGGAGTATTTGGAAAAAGGCTTAAAAGTTACTTCGATAGGTTCTGGCAGCAAGCATTTGCAGCGGCAATTGAGTATGCTGAAAAATAGAGAATAAAAGCGTTATGGATTTAAGCATTGTTATTCCGGTGAAAGACGAAGCAGAAAGCCTTACAGAGTTGCTTGACGAAATTAAAACGGCTGTTTTGCCTGCCGTGCAAAGCACTGAGGTTATTGTAATAGACGATGGTTCAAGGGATAATTCCTGGGAAGTTTTGCAAAATTTGTCAAAGGAATATGGTTTTTTAAATGCGGTTCGTTTTCAATACAACTGCGGAAAAGCCTCGGCTCTTTCGCTTGGTTTTCAGCTTGCAAGCGGCAAATATATTGCCACTATGGATGGAGATTTGCAGGATAATCCAGCAGAAATCCCAGAAATGCTGAAAATGCTAGAAGGCGGTTCAGATTTGGTTAGCGGCTGGAAAAGGAAAAGGCATGACCCTTGGCACAAAACAATTCCGAGCAAGTTTTTTAATTTAGCGGTTTCCATTGTTTGCAGACAACGTTTGCACGATTTTAACTGCGGATTAAAGGTATATAAAGCCGAGGTAGCAAAGAGCGTTCATTTGTATGGGGATTTTCACCGCTTTATTCCCCTTATGGCTTCTTGGAACGGATATAAAATCACAGAAAAAACAGTTGAGCATAGGGCAAGGCGGCATGGAATTTCCAAATACGGAGTTTCCAGGCTTGTGTCTGGTTTTTTGGATTTGCTAACGTTGATGTTTTTGCGCAAATTCGTGGTTAAGCCCCTGCATTTTTTTGGAGTGGTGGGTTTGTTGCTTTGCCTTGCGGGCACAGGTGTTTTTGGCTATTTCGGTTTTGAATGGATATCCACGGGCGCGCTCAGAGTTCGCCCTTTGCTCGTTTTAGCTGGCTTTGCTTTTGTCTCTGGCATTCAATTCATATCGCTTGGGCTTTTGGGCGAAATGCTGAATTCAAAGCTGCAAAACAAGAATTATCCCATTGCAGCTTCTACTTTTATTTCACCATCATCTTGACAGTTTGCTTCCAAGATACGCTGGTTGCTTTAACAACATACAAGCCTCGCGGCAGGTCTGCTAACTGCACAACATAGTTGCCTGGCTCAAACCTCAATGTGCGAATGGCATTGCCTTTCAAATCAAAAATTTGAATTACGGCACTGTTCATAACTTGCAAATTTACGCCGTTGTTCATTGGGCTAAGGGCATTGCTATGTACGGGTTGCGACAAGACAATAGGCGTGTTGCTATTGCTGCTGGAAGAAGATCTTGCTGAACTTGAGCTTGTATTTGAACTGCTGCTGCCTGCCGAGCTTGAACTGCTATTTGTTACAGAACTTGAGCTATTCGTTTGCCCATCGGAACTGCTGCTTTTATTTACAGAACTTGAGCTGCTAGATCCACTGTTACCGCCACATTTAGGAGCAGGCTTATCTTGAGGAAATTGCATGGTGCCAATGCATTTGAAATCTTTTATTGCCAATGAGCCTGTTTTTGCAGAAAGCCCTGCTTTTGAATCTGAGCTTTTAGCCCCTTTGAGTTCCCAAACAAAGGCATTTACTTTAGACAAATCGAATGCCACTTCCTTACCCTTGTTGTCGCCAGATGTTGCCCAGTCTGGCTGTTCAAGTTCTTTAGCCTTTACTGTAATAGCTTTCCAGTCACTGTTAGAAGCGGGGGCAATTTCTTTGAAATGGTAGCCGTAATTAGTAACAGTGCTCATTTGTACCTTGAAATTATGAGCTTCTCCTTTGAAGCTATAACTGAAACCTCCCTTGCAATTTGAAAAATCATAAGCATTGCCGTTATTTTGCGCATCTAAACCCAAAGCCACATAAGGTTCCCATTTGTAGCCTCCCTGATCAAGGGTATATCGGTCTATTTTGGCAACCCAATCATTTCCATCTTTTAAAATTACCTTATAAGCGTCCATACTTTCGCATTTCCCATGTTCCTTGTTCCAATCATAAATTGTGGATTTACTGTTTTGCATTGAAGAGTTGCCTTTACCATCAGCACCTGATTCTGCTGCGTCTGTAAATGCGTACCACTCTTCCCATGTTTTTGCAAAACGTTTAGTATCTTCGTTTTCAGCGGTTAATTGATCTATTTTAACGCCCGCAGAATTATCTGAAGCAGCGCAACCTGCGGCACTGGCTGGTGCTAAGTTTGGCATATTTCCGCTTGCGAGCAAGCCAGTTAAAATTTGCATAGACCTTTCGAAGTAAGCACTTTCATTTCTACCTATTAAAGTGTTCCAATATGAATTAAGGTTGCTTTGATAGGCGGAGCCTACTGTGAGGGCAGTCATCAATGAACCTATAAATGTGCTATTATTATCACTGCCCATAGAGCCGCTCAATTCAATTGGTCCTTTAACATTGCTAGGGCTTTGATTATTAACCCAAGTAGCTAGTTTATTAAGCAATGATTTTGCCTGAGTGTGCCCAAACCAAGCGTGTGCCCATGCCCAGCGCCACGGAGCGCGAGCTGCATCATAGCTGTATTTTTTGGAGCTCAGTCCATCTTTTGGAGTTCCGTTTGGTTCGCTCCAGTCGGAAGGCAGGCCTGTAGAGGAATTTTGATTGGCGGTGAGCAATGCGTAATTTTTATCAATAGCATTAGTCCAAAAAGTACAGTCGTCTATATCTTTGAAAATATGAAAAGCCGCCGGGCTAATGTAACTTGGATTTTTATGATCGTCCCAAGCATCACCGGGCTTATGCAAATAGCTAGGGGAGCCGTTAAATTCTTTTGCTCTTATTTTTATAATTAAACCTTCGGCATCGTCTAGGTATTTTGGTTTATTGAATTGATAACTTGCCATTACAAGCGCAAGAGCAACATCAAATTCGGCATCGGAAGCGGAATTTGTGTTTTTAGTTGTTTCTTCTGCATTAGACCCCTGAGCAACACCGGTAAAACCGTTTATTTTCCAACTCATTACACCACTGCTGTTTCTAAATGTTTTGTAGTATGTCCATAATTTGTCAAATTGGTCTTCGTAGCTTGTGGAGTTATCGCTGAAATAGACCATCATTATCATGGCATAGCCAATGCCTTCGCTAACGGTATAGCCTGCATCTTGAAACTCAATTCGGGCGCATGGAGCATTGCTAACGCCATTGCTTGGGCTGTTGCAAGTGCCAGTTTTATAAAAAGTGTTTAAATAACTCGTGAATTTGCTTTTTAAGTCTGCCGAAGCGGTGGATGAAGCTGCAATTATTGTTGAATTGCCGAGGCTTTTATTATACGGATATGGAGTTTTAACCGCACCCTGCGCAACCGAGAAAAGCATAAAGCAACACAAGATTGTTGCATAAATTACGTTATTCATAAATAACCTCCCATTAAAAATGGCTTTTATATAAATATATATTATTTTTTGGGAAAATTCCCAAATTTTTCTAAAAAATGCAGATTTATTTCACCATTATCTTAACAGTTTGCTTCCAAGATGCGCTGGTTGCCTTTATGATATACAAGCCTCGTGGCAAATCCGTCAATTGCACAACATAGTTGCCAGGCTCAAACTTTAAGATGCGGATTGCATTGCCTTTCAAATCAAAAATTTGAATTGTGGCATTGTTTATGGCCTGCAAATTTACGCTGTTGTTCATTGGATTAAGGGCGTTGCTACGTACGAGTTGCGGTAAAATAATGGGTGTATCTTCATTGCTGCTGCTACTGCTACTATAGCTGCTGGAAGATGGTGCTGAACTTGAACTGCTTGGTGGCGCAGAACTTGAACTTGGTGGTGCTTCTGATAAGGCTTTTAGGTTGGGCATATTGCCAGTTGCCAAAAGACCAGTTAAAAGCTGCATAGATTTGTTGAAATAAGAGGCTTCGTTTTTCTTAATTAATTCTGCCCAATAGGTATTTATTTTGTCTTGATAGTTGCTGCTAACTTGCATAGAATTCAGCAAAGGTCCTATAAATGTTGAATTGTTGTCGGTTCCACCTTGCCCGCTGGATACATTTATTGATCCTTTTATGTCTGTCGGTGCCTTGCCGCTTACCCAGTTAGAGAGTTTATCTAGCAATTCTTTTACTTCGGAATGGCCAAACCAAGCATAAGCCCAAGCCCAACGCCAGGGAGCACGTGAAGCATCATAACCAAAATTATTGTTGTCCACGGGACCGCCATTATCGTTGCACCAGTCAGAAGGAAGCCCTGTGCTAGAATTTTGGTTAGCTTTCAACAGGGTATAATTTCTGGTTAGGGCAGTTGTCCAAAAAGAATTGTCCACTCTCTTAAAAAGCTCAAAGGCTGCCGGGCTAACATAGCTGGGGTTTCTTTTGGTGTTCCACATATCTCCGGGTTTATGAAGACCATTGGTTTCCATTTCATGTTGCTTTATTTTTCCAATTAGAGTTTGAGCATCGTTTAGATATTTTTGGTCTCCAAATTGGTAACGTGCCATTTCAAGGGCAAAAGCAACATCAAACTCGGCATCGGTTGCGGCATTCCTCTCAGCAACACCGGTAAAACCGTTTATTTTCCAATTCATAAGACCATTTTGGTTCAGAAAATTATTGTAATATTTCCAAAGCCTGTCGAACTCGGCTTGATAGCTTCTGGAGGCATCGCTGAAATAAACCATCATTATCATGCCGTATCCAATGCCTTCACTAACGGTTTGTTGAGTATTATCAAATTTTATGCGACCCATAGTGTTGTCGCTACTGTTCTCGTAGTGAGAGCTGAGAAAACTATCAAACTTGGATTTTAGGGAAGCGGATGCTCCGCTAGATGTAACTCTGGCTCCGTAGCTATAATTGCTTTCTTGCGGATAGGGAAAATTAACCGCGCCTTGCGCAAATGCAAAAAACACAAAACAACACAAAATTGATTTAAAAATTGCGTTATTCATAAAAACCTCCCTTTAAACTGCTCTTATATAAATATATATTATTTTGGGAAAAAGCCCTAAATTTTTAAATAAAATGCAGAATGAAGCTCAATGCTCACAAAAAAACGACAAATTAGCCATTTAAATTAGCCCTTTGCAATACTTTCAAAAAACAAAACCTCGCTCAAAATTGCCTTTTTCAAAACAGCAAGCGATAAGCTTTCGTTTTCTCCGTGCGCATAAGTTTTGGGATCGCTCACGCCTGTTAGCAGAACAGGCATTCCCTTAAAAGCCTTGCTTATGGCAGGAACCATAGGTATGGAGGCTCCGCAGCCTTTGAGCAGTGGTTTTTTGCCATAGCCCTTTTCCAGGGCGTGGAGCATTTTTTTGAAAAACAAGTGTTCGGTTTTTGTTTCCCAAGGCTCTGCACTGCCGCCTTCGGTTTTAATTGAGAGGTTTAAACCCCAAGGGCAAGAGGCTTTTATATGTTTTTTGGTTAAGTCCAAAACTTTTTTCACATCCATTCCTGGCGGAATTCTTACGCTTACCCTTGCCCAAGCGCAGTTTTGCAGAACATTGCCAGCGTTTTTTCTGTTGCCCGCTTCCATTGCGGTCACGGTTATACTGGGTTGCCTCCATATTGATTTTAGAATGTCTTTTTCTTTTACGAGCAGTTTCAGGGAGTTTTGCAGTGCGCATTCTTTTTTCAATTCTTTGTAGCCATATAGTTTGGATGCTTCTAAAATTTCTTTGGGCAAAGGCGGCATTTTTGGGAATTTAATTTTCAAATTTCCGTTTTTGTCTGTTAAAGAGGCGAGTATGTGGGAAAGCCCTTGGGCGGCATCTGGGATAGGTCCGCTCCAAATTCCGCTGTGCAGGGGTTTTTCCATGGATTTTACATTTATCTCGAGTGCCACCATTCCTCTCAGCGAGGTTTCAATTGAGGGAATAGTTTCGCTCCAGTTTGAGGAATCGCAAATAATGGCAACAGAGCTTTTTAAATCTTTGCACTCTTTTATCAAGTTGCCTAAATTCGGGCTTCCGCATTCTTCTTCGCCTTCAATTAAGAATTTCAAGGTGGGGCAATTTTTGCCCAGAATTTCTCTTGCCATTAATGCAGCCGCCCAATGAACTATAATTCCCGCTTTGTCGTCTGCTACGCCTCTGCCGTATAGCCTGCCATCTCTGATTTGTGGTTCAAAAGGAGGGGAGAGCCAAAGGTTTTCGCGCATCGGCGGTTGAACATCGTAATGGGCGTAAAGCAGCACGGAAGGCAAATTTGGGTTTCCCTTTACTTCCGCAAAAATAGCGGGGTGCTCTGTTTTTTCCCCTAAAAAACGAACCGTGTCAAAATTGCTATTTTTGAACAATTCAAAAACAGCCTCTGCGCATTTTTTAATTTGGCTTTTATCAAAACCTTCAAAACTTATCGAAGGTATTTTCA
>Ga0268262_10006413_pt1 | contig 11288 bp, 10 predicted proteins | sample TergutNc150P3_FD_190354 | JGI IMG/M metagenome (GOLD analysis project Ga0268262, IMG submission 190354) | Nasutitermes corniger P3 segment gut microbial community from laboratory colony in Florida, USA - Nc150 P3 (SPAdes) (version 2) | ecosystem: Host-associated > Arthropoda: Insects >...
CGCAGCCTTATCTTTGCCCAGCCTGTGTATCTCCGTTGTAATTCGCCGCATCTTTGGCTCATTCAGTCTGTTGTCCAGGTCTTTCAGCCAGATGTTTTCTTCCTCTGAAAGTTTCCGGTTGTCTATTATCTGGATGGGTAATATGTCCCCTCTGATAATATATATCCCCGGCCATTTTTCTTCAACCGTATAACATCGTACCCCCCGCAAATGCGCCAGAAGCTCCCGCGGATAATGGCTTTCAACAAAGGTAAGCGCCAGGTCTTTTATATCCACTTTGTTCAACGCGCTGTACAAACAGGCGTAGCCGTAAACCTTGTAAAAGTCATCGATAGAAACATAGTCGTCCGGGCTTTTGTATTCGACTATGTTTTCCTTTCGGAAGATCGAGGCGATATTTTTTTCTATCGCAACATCCGTGGACTTTTTGATGATCACCACATCAATCTTCAGAGGCTGGGTGTTAAGCTGGAATTCGGATGTGAACTGGAGATTCTGGCTGTATTCGTCCAGTTCCATCTGGATCGCCTCAAAGAAAGCGGTATGCCAGGGGATACCGTCTTCCTCAGGCGGTTTTTTTATTTCTTTATCCATACCTGTATTAGGGCGAAAATATTCATTTTGCTTGCATTTTTGGGAAATTATTTTTGTTATTGTCACTTTTTGTCGCTGTTTAAGGATTTCATCCCTGCGACTCTAGGTATTCTTTTACGAATGAAAGCGAAAGATTACACCCCCCGAACCCCGGCCCCTGGCCCCCGACCCCCGTCCTTTGGTTTCGAATCGGTGACAGTCACCTTTCTTAACTTTCTTCCCTCTTACCTTTTACCTCTTCTTTTGATATATTCTTCCTATGAATATCGAACACAGCGCTAAAAACCCATGTACTTTTATAGTAGAAGACGCGGCTTTTGAGGGCGTAAAAAGAATCGCTAAAAAGGTCGCGGCGGATTTTGAAAAGATCTGCGGGGCGCTTCCCGCAATTACCGAAAAACCTGAAAATAACGGGAACATCAACCAAGCCCAACGGGCGAAGGTTCCCCTCTTGAACGCGGTTCTTTTCGCGACCCTGGGGCATAGCCCGCTTCTTGATACACTGGCAAAAGAGGGAAAATTCGACCCCTCCCTTATTCGCGGAAAAAGGGAAGTCTATCAGATTAAGTTGATCGATAAGCCTTTCCCCGGCGCGCAGCAAACCCTGCTGATCTGCGGGAGCGACAAGAGGGGGACTATCTACGGGATGTTCGCGCTGTCGGAGTTTATCGGGGTTTCGCCCCTGCATTTCTGGGGTGACGCTGAACCGTTAACCTGTGAAAAAATTGGGTTAACAGCCGAAATTGAGACGGTTTCAAAAGAGCCCAGCGTCAAGTATCGGGGCTTTTTTATCAACGACGAATGGCCCTGTTTCGGGAACTGGACTTTTTCACATTTTAACGGCTTCACCGCGGAAATGTACGATCATGTGTTCGAGCTTTTACTGCGCCTAAAGGGCAATTACCTCTGGCCCGCGATGTGGACATCCTCATTCCCGTTGGACGGCCCGGGCAGCCTTAATGAGGAGCTGGCCGACATCTACGGCGTGGTGATGGGGGCCTCCCACCACGAGCCATGTTTGAGGGCCAGCGAGGAATGGGACAAGGTTCGTGGCAAGGACTCGGTGTACGGCAACGACTGGAATTACTACAAAAACAAGGACGGGCTTATACGGTACTGGGAGGACGCTCTTAAGAGAAGCGGAAAATACGAGAAGCTCATCACCATAGGAATGCGCGGGGAGCGCGACAGCTCCATGCTCGGCGACGCGACCTTAAAAGACAACATTGACGTGTTAAAGGACATAATCACAAACCAGCGCGTTTTAATAAAGAAGCACGTCAATCAAAACCTTGACGAGGTGCCGATGGTCCTCGCGATATACAAAGAGGTCGAGGAGTATTACTACGGCGACGAGAAAACACAGGGCCTGAAGGACTGGGACAAGCTTGACAATGTTATCTGCATGCTCTGCGAGGACAATTTCGGGTTTATGCGAACGCTGCCGACACAGGATATGCGGGGTCGCAAGGGCGGCTTCGGAATGTACTACCACTTCGATTATCACGGCGGGCCGGTTTCCTACGAGTGGATGCCGTCGATTTCCTTTGAGAGAACCTGGGAACAGATGTCAATGGCCTGGGATTACGGTATCAAGGAAGCCTGGATTGTCAATGTCGGCGATCTGAAATTCAACGAGGTGCCATTAGCGTATTTTATGGAGCTCGCCTATGATTTTGAAAAGTGGGGGACAAATTCGCCTAACAGCATAGACGATTATACAACAATATGGCTGGAAAAAACCTTCCCGAAAGCGGACGCCAATGTCCGCGGGAAAATCGCCGATGTCCTTCACGGTTATATAAGGATGAACGCGGCCAGACGCCCCGAAGCGCTGAACGCCGATATTTACCATCCCTGCCATTACCTGGAGGCGGACAGGATGCTGGAACTCGCGGCGGGCATTGAAAAAACAAACGAGGAAGTTTATTCCGCGTTAGGCGCAAACGAAAAGGACGCGTATTACAGCATGATATATTTTCCCGCGAAGGCGAGCGTCAATCTTTTACGTATGCACCTGTACGCCGGCAAGAATCAACATTACGCAAAACAGGGCAAAAAAATCGCCAATAAATTTTCCGATCTCGTAACTGAGTGCATAGAAAAAGACCGCGCCCTGCAAAAAGAGTTTGCCGCGTTCAAAAACGGCAAATGGAAAGGGATGGAGCTTGAACAGCACATAGGCTTTGTCAAATGGAACGATGATAATTACCGGTACCCCTTAAGGCTTCAGGTGGAACCGGCGCATAAGCCACGCATGGCCGTAACAAGAAAGGACAGAGAAACCGTTTATTCCAAAACCTACGGCAGCCCGATGACGATTAACGTAGACGATTTCCTATACGCCGGAAACGACGAGGTTATCATCGAAATAGCCAACGACGGAATCGGCAGCTTTGATTATGTAATAGAACCTGAGCGGGAATGTAGTTGGCTGAATATAAGCTCCATGAAGGGGACGGTCGAATCACAGGTAGAAATAGTCTTAAGCTGTAACAGTAAATTAATGACGAATAATATAATGAGCGCCCGTCTGTTAATCAAAGACAAAGAAACCACCGTCGCCGTCAATATACAGGCCAGGAACTGTATCACAGAAGGCCATAAGCCCATGACTTTTGCGGAGAACAGCGGGTTAGTTGTAATTCCTGCTAATAATTTTTGCAAAAAAAAGGACGCGGCCTCCGCCGGTTTTAAGGAACTTAAAAACTACGGCAGAAGCGGCGTGGGGATGAAGGTATTTCCCACGACCGCCTGTTTTACGGAGAATGACGACGCGCCAACCCTCAGCTACCGCTTTAAACTGGATCAAGGGGGCAAGTACACGGCCGAAATATGGACCACCCCGACAAATTCCGTACAAAATAAACGCCCCCTGCGTTTCAGTTTTGAAAGCTCCCAGGGCAGACAGATCATTACCGCCGTCCCCGCCGATTTCATGGCCGGCAACACATCGGACCAAAGGTGGTGCGAAGGCGTCCTCAACAATATACGCATCAGCAAAATTCCGCTAACCCTAAAAGAGGGAGTACAGGAAATCTCAATCGGCGCTCTGGAAGCGAATCTGGTGCTGGAAAAGATACTGATTTACAGGGAAGGCAGGGAGCCGCTGGCGTCGTATCTAGGACCGAGTATTTCAGTTAGCTGTGAGTAATAAGAAAGAAGAATATTTACCACGGAGGAAATTCGGAGGTACACGGAGGACACGGAGGGGAAGATGAGGAGAAAAAGCTGAAAAACCACTTTTTCTTCCCCTTTTCTTATTCTTCCTCCGTGCCCTCCGTGTCCTCCTCTTACCCTCCGTGGTAAATTCTTCTCTTCTCTTTTCTTTCTTCTTTTGATATTATCCATTAACCATGAATTTAGAAGCCTTTATACTCGGCTGCGGGGGCATGATGCCTCTGCCTAACCGCCACCTTACTTCCGTACTGCTCAGGCGGGAAGGCGAGCTTTTTCTGTTTGACTCAGGCGAAGGGACGCAGGTCGCCCTGCGGAAACTCAATTTGCGCTGGAAAAAAATATCGGTCATTTTTGTGAGCCATACCCACGCCGACCATGTCACGGGCATTCCCGGCCTTTTGATGCTCTCATCCCAGGTGGACAGGGACGATCCCCTGTACATAATCGGCCCGCCCAGGATCGCCGAGTACATCGAGAGCAGCCGCCGCGTGCTGGATATGTACATTAATTATGAAATAATTGTAAAAGAGGTGACGGAGCCCGGCGTAGTGTACCAGGGCGACGGCTTCCATATACGCAGTTTTCCCCTGAGGCACACAAAGCCCTGCTTCGGCTACACCCTGGAGGAATACCTTCGCCCCGGCGAATTCCACCCGGAAAAGGCCCAGGCTTTGGGGGTGCCGCGCGGCCCCCTTTGGTCAAAACTGCAAAGCGGTGAAACGGTAAAATCAACCGAGGGCCTGGACGTACGCCCTCAGGATGTTCTTGGCCAGCCCCGTCTTGGCAGGAAATTTTCCTTTGTCACGGACAGTCTGGCCTTCCCTGAAATAGCGCCCGAGGTCGCGGGCTCCGACCTTTTTGTCTGCGAGGGAATGTTTGAACAGGCCCTTGCCGAAGACGCCCACGGCAAAAAGCACATGACCGCGGCGGAAGCCGCCCAAATAGCCGCCCAATCAACCAATATCAAAAAACTGGCGCTCATCCACTTCAGCCCCCGCTACACCGAGTTCGACCTGAAGCAGCTCCTCAAGGAAGCCAAAGAGATATTCCCCGACACGGTTCTGGCCCGGGACAAGGCTGTGTTCCCGATTGAGTACATTGACTAAGAAAGAAGACCACTCGCCGGCGCGAACGCCAAGGGAAGAGGGAAGGTGAATTCCCCTTGACATTTTTTTGGTTAACCGTTAACCTTATTTTTATGTTAGTTAACACAAGCAAAAAAGGCGCTGGAAAGTTGTCTACTAAGGCTCGGCTGCTTATGGCTCTGCGGGAAAAGGCAGGGGAGACTGTAAGCGGAGGGAAATTGGCTTCTGATTTCGGGATCTCGCGGGTGGGGGTTTGGAAGGCTATACAATCGCTCCTTGCCGCGGGTTATCTTATTAAAGCCAATGATTCGGGGTATTTTCTGGATCCGGACAAAAATAGTGATTTTCTTTATCCCTGGGAATTTGGCGAAAAAGAACAGATGTTCCGCTTTTTTGAAAGCACAAAAAGCACCATGGACAACGCCCGCGATTTCGCGTCTCAGGGGCAAATTTCAGGGATAGTAGCGGTCGCCGACACGCAAAGCGCGGGCAGGGGGCGCAACGGCAGAACATGGGCCTCGCGGCAGGGCGGCCTGTATTGCAGTTTCCTCGACAGACCGGCTATACCGATTGCCGATTATTGCGTCCCGCTGATGCTCTACCAAATAGCCGCGGCCAGGGCAATAAGCGCTGTCTGCGGTAAGCCGGCGAAATTACGCTGGCCGAACGACATCTACATAGACGGCCGAAAAATCGCCGGCATCATCACCGAAATTAAAGCGGAGGGAGACATGATAAACTGGGTTGTTACCGGCATTGGAGTGAATGTTAACAACCTGAGCCCTTCCGCAAAGGCCATTAGCTGCTGTGAGATAGTCCGGCGCACGGTACCACGGCGGCAGCTGTTAACCGCCATTATCAAAGAGGCGGATCAACTGAAGAAAAACGCTGATTCCACAATGGCCTACACCCAGGGAAGCCGGTATCTGGCGGCGGAATGGAATTCGCTGGCGGATTGTACAGGCGCGAAAGTCGCAATCGTGGATTCGGTCAATATATCGCGCGATGAAAAGAGCAGATTGTTAGCCAGGGGCGTTTTCACCGGAATTGACCCTGCCGGCCGCTGTATCATCAAGTCGCAAAACAACGATAAATCTATGTATTTTAATCCCGGCCCTGTGTCGGTGATGCTTTTGTAGGAAGGCTAGGGAGTGGGGAGTAGGGAGTGGGGAGTAGGGAGTGGGGAGTAGGGAGTAGGGGAGTAGGGAGTGGGGAGTAGGGAGTAGGGGAGTAGGGGAGTATTTCGAATGAAAGCGAAAACTTTCGAAAGGTGACTGTCACCTTTTTTAACTTTCCGCTTTCATCCGCAAGTGAAATCTTTCGAAAGGTGACAGTCACCCTTTTTTTTAACTTTCCGCTTTCATCCGCAAGTGAAATCTTTCGAAAGGTGACAGTCACCCTTTTAGTCACCTTTTAGTCACCCTATTTTTTGGAGGAAAAATTGATTAACCAGCGAACATTTTTCACAGGTTTAGTCCTTACCGCTTTGTTTGCGGCGCTGATTTCGGCGGGGGCCTTTATTACCGTGCCCATTGGGCCTGTTCCATTTGTGCTGCAAAACTTTTTTACGCTGCTATCCGGCCTTGTAGTGGGGCCGTTTTTGGGGGCCGCGTCTGTGGCCTTGTTTATTATAGCCGGCGTTATCGGTATGCCGGTGTTTTCCAATAACGGGTCTCCTATGGGCATAGCGCGGCTCATGGGGCCTACGGGCGGCTTTTATTTGGGGTACCTTTTGAGCGCGCTTGTCGCCGGGCTTGTCCTTGGCGTTCCACGGCAAGGCGAGAGAATAAGGATTTGGCGTCTGGCGCTTGCCGTTGTTCTTGGCGTGTTTGTTGTCTACATACCAGGGCTTATCCGCTTAAACTCCTTTTTGGGCGCGTGGCCCAAAACTTTTGCCGCCGGATTTTTCCCGTTTTTAATCGGCGACAGCGTTAAAGGCGTCGTAGCGGCTTTAATCGCGCCTCGTCTGAGGAGGACGGCGGCGAGGCAAATGAGCAATTAGTTATGGACAAGAAGAAAGAAGAATATTTACCACGGAGGGGAATTCGGAGTACCACGGAGGACACGGAGAGGAAGGAAAAGAATAATTACTCCGTGGTAAATTCTTCTCTTTTCTCAATAAAGAACATAACCAAAACTTTTCCCGCGCCTTCTGAACAAGGCGCGCTCTTCACTGCTCTTGATGACGTCAGCTTTGATATTATCGAGGGGCAGTGTCTGATGATTGCGGGGTCTAATGGGTCGGGGAAGACTTTGCTGATGAGAATTATCGCGGGGCTTATGGAGCCGGACGGGGGCGAGGTTTTTTTTCATGGACTGCCTTTGTATAATAAAAAAGTTGCGCGTAACAGTACCTTCAAACGCCTGCGATGTTCATTGGGGCTGGTCCTGCAGGACGCTGACGCGCAGATTGTGGGCGAGACTGTCATGGAAGACGCGGGCTTCGGGCCTGAAAACCTGGGCTGGCCGTCCTCCGAGGTAAAGGCCGCGGCGGAAAAGGCCCTGTCCGATATGGGGCTTATCGAAAAAAAAGACAATTCTCCCCGCCAGCTTTCTGGCGGGGAGAAACGCCGTCTCGCAATCGCCGGTGTCGCGGCGATGGGCTGCGGCGCGGTGATTATGGACGAGCCTTTTGCCAACCTGGACTGGCCGGGCGTGGTTCAGACGCTTAACGTTATACGCAATCTGAAAAACTCGGGTAAAACCCTGATAATCCTCACCCATGATCTTGAAAAGGCCCTGGCGTTAGCTGACAGGCTGATAATCCTTCATAAGGGCAAAGTCCGCGCCGACTCGTCCCCGGCCGAAGTTCTCGATTCCCTTGATCCGGCATGGGGCGTGCGCGATCCCCGAAAAAATTACGTTTCTATAGAAGATTGCTCATGGCTGGAAAAATAAAGCGCGTAACGGTTTTTGGCTACAAAGCGGGGAGGACCCCGCTCCACCGTATGCCCGCGGGGCTGAAACTTGTTTTTGTTATATTAATTTCAGCTTTAGCCTTTGTTTCCGTTTACGGCCTTGCGGCTTCTATTTTGCTCATCCTTATCTGCTGCGCTTTCGCGCGCATACCGCCTCATGAACTGCTGAGAGGCTCAAAGCCCCTTGTTATTCTGTCGTTATGCGTAATCGTGTTAAAATCAATAACGATGGAAGGGGAGGGGATTGCCACGCCGGAAATGTATCTTTTTAAAATGTATATACAAAGTATATACATTCCATATATCAGCGCAAAAGGTTTTTTCGGGAGCCTGCCCGGCGCTGCCGGGCTATTTGTCCCTTTCGCCGCCGCTTCTCTGCTTTTCAGCGTAACCACGATGCGGGAACTGCGCCTTTCGCTTGCGTTAGTTGAAATGAATGTTATTCGCTTTTTTTCACGCGGAAGAGGAAGAGAAGAATTTAACCACGGAGGACACGGAGGACACGGAGGGGGGAAAAGAAAAGAGGGGCATGTCCCGTTTTTCAGTCTGGGTTTGTCGTTAATGCTGGGCTTTATGCCGCGTTTTTTTGAAATGTGGGATGAAGCCAACCTGGCCTGCGACAGCCGTTCCTGCAAACGGGGGCTTCGTCGTCTGTTGTTGCTGCTGCCCCTGGTTACGGAGCGCATGATGGAGGCCTCGGCAAACACGGCCCTGGCGCTGGAGGCAAGAGGCTTAACGAAAGAAAAATGAAGAGGTAAAAGGGAAGAAAGTAAGAATCAAGAAAGTTTCTATCTTACTTTTTTATCTCTTACCTTTTAATTCTTCTTTTGTATGCTTGACGGAAATTGATGGATGTTGTATATTCCAGTTATGCAGGAAAATTTATCAGATAATCAAAATATATTATCTCAATTTACGAAAGGCCTGTTTTGGAGTTATGATATAAATAAACTCGATTATTTAAAAAACAAAAAAACTGTAATAGAGCAGGTAATAGAGGCGGGGCTGGAAGAAGATGAAATACTGATGTGGAAGTTATATTCTTATGAAGATATAAAAAATGTAGCGCTGAATATAGAATATCTTGAACCTGATAAATTACCTTATATAGCTTTTGTTTTAAAAATAAATGAGGAGGAATTTAAGTGTTACGGCAAGAAACCGTGGTACCGGAAATGTTAGAATTAATAAAGGAATTGCAGAGCAATCCTTTATTAAATAATTTTTATTTAGTTGGCGGCACAGCTCTTGCGTTACAAATAGGACACAGAACATCAACTGATATAGATTTATTTTCTTATACAAATAAAACTTTTTTTGATATAAGTATGTACTTTCATAAAAATCCTGAAAAATATACAATTGATATAGATCAAGCGGAATTTATAAGAGCATATATAAACGGGATTAAAGTTGAATTTGTTTATGATGATGTCGGAAAATTAATAAATGAACCGGTAAACATAGACGGAATTATCTGTTTGGATAAAAAAGAAATAGCGCCTATGAAATTAAGCGCAGCCACCGGAAGAAATAAAATACGCGATTTGATTGATATTGCTTATTTATTAAAGGAAATGTCCCTTGAAGAAATATTTGTTTTATATAAAAAAAAGTATGGTAATGTTAATCTTAACATATTAAAAAGAAATTTATTAAACAGAATCCGTTATATAAAAGAAGATGACAGTTTGGACGGCATAAAAATATTAAAAGATGATATTAAAATACAGGATATTCCGGAAATAATTAAAAAGGCAATAGATGAATACAATCATAAAAATGGTATAGGGCTAAAGTCAGGAACTAGTACTTTGTAAAAACTAAAACTTCAGAAAGAATTTACCACGAACCTCACTAACCTCACGAACTTTTAATACATATCTTGTCGTTGTTCGTGTTGGTTCGTGTGGTTCGTGGTTGAAATTATTAAGAATTTACCTTGGATTATCCTCCTGAGAGAATTTCAAATAGGTGAATTCCAGCCAGCCGGTACCGCCGCCGGCTTCGACAAGGAATTTACATTCGTACATATTGCCTAGTTTCATGCCCAACGCGTCCCATTTCTTGAAATGTTCGGTAATGGAAATTGTCCCGGTTTTACGGAGCGTTTGGCGTATGCTAAAGTATTGTGTAAAGGTTGTTGTTCCAGATATTGAAGGTTTGTTTTCCCTTACATTTTTAATAACTTTATATGTCGCGCCGTCAAGCGTATAACTGTCAATTACTTCTCCGCCTGTCGTTCCTGTTCCCATAGGAGATGTGTCATCCTGCCATTGATTACCAAACCAGTCATCCACAATGTAATACTCTATCAACTGTTCATTAGGATTTGCTGCGTTTGGATTTTTTGCCCAGCCGTAAACGCCTATATAGGAAAAATTTCCGGCAGTATCTTTGCCGGATCTTGTGTAGTTAAAATCCGCGTACAAATTTTTATATTGGGTGAACGCTCCGCCATTGCCCCAGTAATAACCGATACGGCCCAGGAAGTCATTGGGATTGTTCCATTCAGCCCTGAACGCGGCTCCGCCTCCCTGATTTGGCCCGTACCAAATAAGTTTGTTGTTGTTTCCGCCCTCGGTCCACATCTCATAGCCATAAGGTGAACCGCTAAGGTTGGCGTTTCCGCTGGTATTGCTGGTAAACGTCTGCACGCCCGCGGCGTTAGGGTTTAATGGAGTGGTTGTAATGGTTGGCGATCCACCGCCTCCCCCGGTACTTGTTTCAGTTATTTGAATAGTGAAATTGTCAATGTAGTAGAACGTGGTGCCGCTGGTTTTGTCATTGTTGAGGTACAGGGCGGGATAATCATTGTCAAGGGTTAGCTTAAATGTTCCTTCAAGTGTGTACCATGTCCCGGCAGTGGCATTACTTTGGACAGCCACTGTAGGATAACTGGGTGTGTCGTTATTTATTTGCCATTTTATTTCTCCGGCGGCCCCTTCCCGTTTTACATCCACAGAAAGATCCACGGTAATTTCTTTACCTTTATAGGAAGACAGGCTATACGAAACTATTGACCAGTTGTTACCTACCACCGACGCGTCCACTTTCATGATCCCCGTCCGGCTGCCTTCAGTAACATTCTGCGTGGCAGCGCCTGAGACGCTTGTCAGGCTAGAAGTAGAATCGACAGGTTGTGTAACCGCTGCAGTTGCCGTACTGGTTACATTGCCGGTGTTTTCGCTTCGGGTAACAGTTACTTTTATGAACTTGCCTGCATCCGCTGCAACTAATGTATAAGTTGATGAATTCGTACCGATATTGGTCCCTGTGGTTGCTGTTGTTGAATCCACCCGTATCCATTGATAACTGATGGTTCCGGTTCCCTGAAGACTGCTGGTATTAGCGGTAAGGGTCTGACCTACAACTGCGGTTCCTGTAATGCTTACCGAACCGGCTAAAGCGGGAAGTGTGACCGATCCGACAGCCGAACTGGTTATGCTGCCTGAAGTGTTGGCTCGATTAACGGTAACTTTTATATATTTACTGGCATCCGCTGCAACTA
>Ga0268262_10006414_pt1 | contig 11286 bp, 10 predicted proteins | sample TergutNc150P3_FD_190354 | JGI IMG/M metagenome (GOLD analysis project Ga0268262, IMG submission 190354) | Nasutitermes corniger P3 segment gut microbial community from laboratory colony in Florida, USA - Nc150 P3 (SPAdes) (version 2) | ecosystem: Host-associated > Arthropoda: Insects >...
TATATTCGGAGGGTATTATTACACTCCATCTGAAATTAACAAACGAACAAGCGAGACATTAACAAATAAATATATTGAAGCTCTGCAGGTTTTACCCAGAATAATGTCAAAAGCCGGTTTTAATGTGTACATGCGTAATCAACAAAAGATAAAAAAAGAATCCTATGAGGATGATGATAATATAAAGTTCGTTAAATACCAAAGCTATTATGATTATTTTATGGCAAATAATCCTGATTTAATATTAAAGGATTATAAGGAAATACTTTACCATAATCTTATTAGATATTCTTTTTTTGAATGTTCACCCGTCATTTTTCATAATATTTTATATAATGATGGTGGTTATCTATCATTTAAAAAAATAAATACATATCAAAAAGAAACTATATCAAATTATGCCGAACTTTATTATCTTCCCGAATCGACAGAAATTATTGCTTCAGATACTAATCAAGCTGTTATGATTGTCAATGATCTTTGTATTTATGACGCTATCTTTAATATGCCGGATTATTATCCGTCTAATTATCCTGTAATAGATGACAACCAATATTCAGAGGACGGTAGATACCATACAAATATGACGGAAATATTTCTTCTCTCAAAATATATGGCTTTTCTTAAAGAAAACAATGTTTATGATAACACCCGTATTATAATTGTATCAGATCATGGACGTTTATATACCGATCCGCTTCAGTCTAATATTATATTCGACGATCATTTTACCCTGGCGGATGTTAATGCTTTGCTTATGGTAAAAGACTTCGACGCTGATTTTGACTTAAAAATAAATAATACCTTTATGACCAACGCCGATACCTCAATTATCGCGACACAAGGATTGGTTCAAACCCCTGTTAATCCTTTTACGGGCAAAGAACTTCCTGTAAATAAAGATTCCGGTTTTATAGTTACGTCATGTCTTAAACATGATCTTGAGGAACATCTAACAAATTCATATAACGTTAAACCTGATGAATGGTTTCTGGTTAAAGACAATATTTTTGATCCAAATAATTGGTCTAAGTTATCTTATAACAAATGACGCTAAAAGAAAAATACAGAAAAATTGTACCGTATAGTATCAGAACATTTATCGGCAAGACAATATTTATTTTAAGGTTTCCGTTAAAACACATTGAAGTTTGCTGTAACTATATTCTTCATAATCATGATAAATTTGGAAGTACTCTTTCAATTGTTGTAATGATAAAAAATGAAAGTGAATATATAAAAGAATGGCTGGAATATCATAAACTTGTCGGCGTTGATAAATTCATTGTATATGACAATAATAGTGAAGATGATTTAAAATCCATATTACAACCTTATATTGACGCGGGTGAAGTGGATTATGTTTTTTATCCTAAAACACAGGCTGACTTTGAAAAAAAAGGCAAAAAAACAGAATATTGGGCATTTCAGGCGTATGCATATAATGATGCGATTAAAAAATACAGAAATAAATCAAAATGGATTGGTTTTATCGATATAGATGAATTTATTATTCCTGTAAAAAGTGAGAAAATTATTGATGTAATTAATGAAATAGAAAAAAATACGATGAAAGGAAAAGAATTCGTAGGATTGGCTATAAATTGGGTTATGTATGGCTTTTCCGGACATCGTGAAAAACCGGAAGGATTAATAATTGAAAATTTCATCAGAAATGAAGGGATTCAGGCAGAATATAAATCCATAGTGAATCCTCGAACTGTTATCCTATATCAAGTTCATGCCGCGCTGCATTTTTTTAAGATCGAAATGGTTAATGAACAGGGTAAAAAGGCGTATATACCTGATGTATTGCGGGCGAATATTGAAAAGATACGCATTAATCATTATTATACAAAATCATACGAAGAATATACGCAAAAAATAATTAAGAGCCGAGCCGGTTGGCCTAAAGCGAACAAATATAATTTACTTGAATATGATCCTGATTATCTATCGCATAACGAAGATAATATTATGGAAAGATTTATACCGCTTCTAAAGCAACATTTGAAAAATTATTTATAATACTATATGAAAAGAATAATTATTTATCATATTTGTGTTTTTTTTTATTACTTGTTCCGTATCTTCCCCGTACAAAGAAACAAAATATTTATTCAAAATTTTAACGGAAAAGGGTATGGGGATAATCCCAAATATATTGTTGAGGAAATTCTACGGCGTAGGCTTGATTATATACTTGTATGGGCAGTCAGACCGAAATTCTCTTATGATTTTCCGCAGGCGGTAAAAACGGTTCCTTATAAAAGCATTCGAGCGATTTATGAGGAAGTAACCGCAAAAGTCTGGATTGACAACTGCAGAAAACAGCTCTATGTCAAAAAACGAAAAGAACAATACTACATACAAACATGGCATGGAATCGTCAACCTAAAAAAAGTTGAAAAAGATGCGGAACGGCAATTATCGGCCTATTATGTAAAACAGGCAAAATATGATTCAACTTTGATAAATCTATTTGTATCCGACAGCAAATTTACAAGTCAATTATACCGATCTTCTTTCTGGTATAACGGAGAAATTCTTGAATGTGGTTCTCCGAGAGGCGATATACTTATTAATTACAATCAGAACATAAAGGATAAAGTGAAGAAATATTTTAATATCGGCGATAACACAAAAGTTATATTATACGCGCCTACGTTTCGGGATAATTTTAGCGTTGATGTATATAACTTAAATCACGAACTAATATTGAATAGTATGAGAGAACAAACAAAAGGCCATTGGGTATTTTTAATAAGAATGCACCCGAATATTTCAGAAAAATCAAATATTTTTACATATAATGATAAAATAGTTAACGCCAGTAACTACAGTGATATGCAGGAACTTTTACTTGCAAGTGATATGTTAATAACGGATTATTCCGATTGTATGTATGAATGTGCATTAATGAATAAACCGGTATTTTTATATATTAGCGATTATAAACAATACAAAGAAGAAAGAGACTTTTACTTTGACCTGTTTTCACTGCCTTTCCCATGTGCAATGAACAGTAGTGAATTGTTAGAAAAAATGCTTTCATTTGATATAAAACTTTATCTGAACTCACTTGCGGAATTTTTTCAGAAAGTTGGAATACTCAAGGACGGTACCGCGTCAGAAAAAGTTGTTGACAGAATAGCAAAAGAACTGCATCAGTAGAAAAGCCATGAAATTCTCACTCATTATGTCTACTTTTGGCAGAAGCGATGAAATCATCATTTTGCTGAATTCGCTCCTTTTACAATCATATAAAAACTTTGAACTCGTTATTATCGACCAAAATGATGATGACATTGTAGAGAAAATCTTTAATCAATATAAAGATAAACTTGACACGCGTTATTACCGGTGCGAAAAAAAGGGGTTGAGCCTGGGGCGGAATATGGGGCTGGAACATGTTTCAGGCGATATTGTCGCGTTTCCCGATGATGACTGTGAATATGAGACGGATACCCTTGAAAAAGCTGCCGATTTCTTTGGGGAAAATCCCCATTACAGTTTTTATACCTGCAATACCAAAGAAAAAAACGGAGACAACGCCGTTCTTGAAACCATAAAAAAAGATTGTGATATTGGAATTTCCAATTTTTTAAGTGTTGGAATATCATTTACCATTTTTGTTCGTTCTGAGGCATTCGCCGGTTTTTCATTTGATGAGCGGTTGGGTGTAGGCGCGGCTTTTGGTTCGGCTGAAGAAAGTGATTTATTGCTCTATCTGATTAAAAACAAAAAAAAGGGGAGGTACCATGCGGCGCGTTATATCTACCACCCCGGAAAAACAGAAACGCCGCAGCGGGTTTATTCCTACAGTTTGGGCTTTGGCGCTCTCTTCAAAAAAGCGCTGCTTTTGTACCGGATGTATCCTATGTTCTTCATTTTTTTGTATCGTATTGCCCGTAACATAGTCAAACTATGCCTTCATCCCGGTGACAAAATTACCCGCGCTCTTGTTACCGGACGTTTGAACGGGTTTTTCAGGTATACTTTGTAAATTTATTATGGAAGTTTTCCTGTATAATGTTATCATATATCCTCTGGTACAGATGCTCGATCTGTGTTATTTGTTTCTTTTTCGGGTTTTTAACAATCATGGCATTTCGGTTATCGGTGTCAGTTTTGCGGTAAGTATATTCACCCTGCCCCTGTACTTTGAGGCGGAAAAATGGCAGCAAGCGGAACGAGCTATACGCGAAAAATTAGCCGGTAAAACTGCCGGAATAAAAGCGGCATTTAACGGCGATGAGCGTTATATGGTTTTATCGGCTTTTTACCGGCAAAACCATTATCATCCGGTATACTCGCTACGTAGCTCCATTGGCCTTTTCCTGCAAATTCCGTTTTTTATCGCGGCTTATTCATATCTGTCAAAACTTGATACGCTTATGGGTACTTCTTTTCTGGGTATTGCCAACCTCGGAGCCCCCGACGGCCTGATCAAAATAGAAGGCAAGCAAGGCGTAATTTTTGCTGTCAATATATTGCCTATTTTGATGACGATTGTTAATTTCGCGGCTTCTATAATTTATATAAAAAATTTGAATACTTCTCTAAGTTCCAACAAAGAAAAGATACAGCTTTTTGGTATTGCGATTATTTTTCTTGTTCTGCTTTATAATTCTCCGTCAGCTCTTGTTTTATATTGGACTTTTAACAATATTTTCTCTCTTATAAAAAATATATTACAAAAAACAAAATACGCGCGTTTTATCATTTTTTGGGCCGCCTGTTTCTGCGGTGTTTTACTCGCGGTTTTTGTTTTATTTTTTCATCACGGAGCTTTATATAAGCGTCTTTTGGTCGCGTTAGCCGGGCTTTCTGTTTTTTGTTTTCCGTTTCTTGTCAAGCGATTTAAATACGCCGCGGGGAAATTGTACGCTGGTCTAAAAAATCAAAATACGGCGATAACGCAAACCGGTACTATCGTTCTTTCCTCGTTTATTTTATTTCTTTTGGCGGGAATCGTCATTCCTTCTTTGCTTGTCGCGTCTTCGGTAGAAGAATTTTCGTTTATCGAACAGTATACTTCACCGCTGCCATTTATTCTGCATACGGCGGAACAGGCCTTTGGTTTTTTTGTTTTTTGGGTATTATGCGTTTATTTCTTGCTGCGGGGATCCAAAAAATATTTTTTGAATATTTTGGTAACGGTTCTTTCAATATGCGGACTAATTAATACGTTCGCGTTTTTAGGTAATTACGGCGTATTGAATATTGAAATGAGATTTGCGTCCAGAGATATTCTGGTCCCATCATCCATCTCTCTGTTGACAAATATATTTATTCTATTTACGGTTTGTGGATTGATATTTTATCTTTTATGCTGCCGCCGGAAACAGATTATTCGATCCTTTCAGATTATCGCTTTAATCGCGTTGTCCGCCATAGGAATATACCGCGTCGCGGGAATTTATCATGAATTTCGTCTGGTAAGCAGCCAAAGAAACATAGATCAGAATTCTTTCGCGGCGCTGCCGGATACGGCGCCGGTTTACGAATTTTCAAAAACCGGAAAAAATGTATTGATAATCATGCTGGATCGCGCCATCCCCGGTTTTGTTCCTCAAATTTTCAGGGAAAAACCGGAACTCGCGAAACAGTTTTCAGGATTTACTTTCTTTCCCAATACCATTTCATTTGGATCGCATACCATGTTCGGCGCGCCCGCGTTGTTTGGCGGATATGAATACGCGCCGGCTGAAATCAATGCCCGTAAGGACGAAACTTTAGCGTCAAAGTACAACGAAGCCTTTCTGGTTTTGCCCAAAATCTTTCTTGAGAATAATTACAAGGTTACTATAACGGATCCGCCATTGTATCAGGATACCATACAAAATGTTTTTGCTCCGTTTCCTGGTATAAAAGCGGCGAAAATAATGAATATATATACGAAGGGTTGGCTGAACAGGCATCCCGATGTACAACTCGCGTCAATCGGTGATCGGTTAAATAACAGACTTATCTATTTTTCTTTCCTGAAATGCGCTCCTCTTGTTTTTCGGCATTACATATATGACGATGGCCGCTGGCTCACGTCGGAAAACGGAAACACCCCGCTAAAAACGATTGATAGTTATTCTATGCTGGATATGCTTCCGGAGATCACATTGTTTTCAGAAACAGGCCAGGATACTCTGACAATGATGATAAATGACCTGCCCCATGAACCGGCGTTTTTGCAGGCGCCTGATTATACCATTCCGTCAGTGTCTTCCACCAATAAAGGAAACGGCCCTTTTGCGCTTGATTATCACTATCACGTGAACACTGCCGCTTTATTATTATTGGGGAAATGGTTTGCGTTTCTAAAAGAAAACGGAGTATACGATAACACCAGAATTATTGTTGTCTCGGACCACGGTATTAACTCATTCTCTGGTTTTGAAGGAAATATAATCTTGCCGACTGGCGAATGTCTTCAATTTTATACGGCTTTATTATTATTTAAAGATTTTAATTCTGAGTTATGGGGGGGGGGGGTATCAATAAATAATCAATTCATGGTAAATGCGGATACGCCCATTTTTGCTACACATGGAATTATTCACAATCCGGTAAATCCCTTCACAAAAAAAACGCTTGAGGCAAAAAAAGACGGTGGCGTAACCATTACATCTTCACAGAATTTTGGCGGCAAGGCGCAATATCAAAACCGTTATAACATTGCCTCTACCGAATGGCTTCATGTTCAGGATTCCATCTTTGACCCCAAAAACTGGAAAAAAGCAAGGATTGATTGAAAACTATTCTAATCAACGGATATTTCTTTTGCCGCAGACTTACCGGCATAGAGCGTTACGCGTATGAAATTACATCACGCCTTGACAAACTTTGCAAACCCGGTGAAATCGCCATAATTATACCTGTTGACGCGGATAATATTCCAGGATATGAAAATATCCATATCATTCGTCATGGGAAAACAATTCAGCATGTTTTATGGCAAATGTTCACTCTGCAATGGTTTCTTGTTACTCACAAAAAATATACCGTTCTTGATTTCGGCAATACCGCCCTGCCTTTCGCTCCCGGCATTGTTTTTCTGCATGACATTTATTGCGAATTCTTTCCCGAGGATTTTAAGGGTCTTCGCGAAAAACTTGTCAGATTATATAATCGCTGGCAATACCGCTTAATTGCGAAAAAATCAAAACATATTGTAACTGTATCCAATTTCAGTAAAAATCAGATCGTTCATTATTGTAAGGCAAAACCGGAAAATATATCTGTAATTTACAGTAGTTGGTTTCATTTTAAAAGTATTACGGCGGATTATTCTGTTTTAAATGATTTTCCTGTGCTCTCAAGACCGTTTTATTTTTCACTGGGGAGTCTTTCAAAACGCAAAAATATCAGGTGGATAATTGATTACGCGCGAAAAAACGCGGATTCTGTTTTTGCCATTTCCGGTGTCAGTCTGCCTACGGTTAAAGCGGATGAATTGGATAATTCAATCCCGCAAAACATAATTCTCCTTGGTTACCTTGATGATTCCAGAGTAAAGGCCCTTATGGCGCGATGTAAAGCGTTTATTTTGCCTTCTTATTACGAAGGTTTTGGCCTTACGCCGCTTGAAGCATTGTCCTGCGGCGCGCGAATAATAATCGCGAAAGCGGCAAGCCTTCCTGAAATTTACGGTAACACGGCGCGTTATATCGACCCGTTTAACACCGATGTTGATCTTGACGCGCTGCTTCGTGAACCGGTTGAAAAGCCGGACGCGATTCTCGCGAAATATTCCTATGACACTTCGGCCCGTATGGTTTATAATATAATATCTACAGGAGACGGTATTGCGGACGCAAATGAATGAAGAAAACTGGTCTTTGATTATCACCCCTAAACGTAAAATATTCGACCTGAATATTCGGGAACTGATTCGTTACCGGGATTTAATTTTTCTCTTTGTCAAACGGGACTTTACAACCCAATATAAACAAACAATCCTGGGACCATTGTGGTTTATTATCAACCCCCTTGTCTCTACGGTAATGTATACATTTGTATTTGGACGTCTTGCGAACATCGGGACAGACGGTATTCCCTATACCCTTTTTTACTATTCGGGAGCCATGCTTTGGACATTTTTTTCCGGTTGTTTTCTTGATTCTTCCAATATATTTATCAATAACGCGCATATTTTTGGAAAAGTTTATTTTCCGCGTCTTGTGACTCCTATTCATTATGTATTTAGCAACAGTATTAGAATTCTGGTTCAATTCGTAATGCTGATGGTATTTTTGGTATATCACCTTTTTATTGGCTCTCCTGTACAGCCTTCATGGTTTGCGTTTTTATTCCCGTTGCTTGTCATCTGGCTTGCGGCCATCGGCGTTGGAGCGGGAATAATCATATCTTCCCTGACTACCAAATACCGGGATTTGAGACAACTGGTAGCTTTTGGCATAAACCTGGCCATGTACGCGACTCCGGTGGTATATCCTCTTTCTGAAATTCCCCAGCGCTTTAGTTGGCTTGCCTATGCTAACCCCGTATGCGCTCCTATAGAAGTGTTCAGAGCCTGTTTTTTTGGCGCCGCCTCTGTAAACAGGCACATGATTCTGTCAAGTTTGGGAATAACCGTTTTCCTGGTTATTACCGGGCTTATTCTGTTTAATCAAAACGAACAAAACTTTATTGATGTGGTATAAAATTAATGAAAAATAACATTTCTTTTAAGGAAATTGTTTCTTCAAAAGATATAAAAATTTATCATGGGAGCGATATTCTTGTTAAAGTACCAAAAATAATTCAACCTGTCAGAGCTTTAGATTTTGGTCAGGGATTTTATACAACAACAAATATAAGACAAGCGGAAAGTTTTGCAAAAAAAGTTCAAGATAGAAATGATTCTGTTGAAACTCATATAAGTGTTTATACTTTAGATACAAATATATTAAAAACGCTTAATTGTCTTTATTTTGATAAACCTGATAAAAAATGGCTGGATTTTGTATCTTCAAACAGGAATGGAACTTATAATGGAAAAATTTTCGATATTATCTACGGTCCTGTTGCAAATGATACTGTTTTTAAAACATTTATCGCGTATCAGAACGGAACATTAGATGAAAAGGAAACATTAAAACGATTGAAAGTTCGTGACTTATACAATCAACTGGTTTTTACAAACGATAAATCGTTAAAATGTCTGCGGTTTTTTGGAGAAGCATGAATATTATGAATATTGAATTTAAGGCGACATTACAAATGCTTGTTCCCATGATTATCCAGATTATCATGGAAAAAAAAGATTTACCGGTTATACCCGCCGTTAAATTATTATATGTCTCAAAGCTCTATGAAAAACTGGAAATAGAAAACACAAAGCTATGGCATTTAAGCCCACTTGCTCTTTATGAATTATTGGAAATTGAGCAGCAAACCGGAAAAATAATATTCCCAACCGAGGCATAAAATATATGAATACCGATGTTGTAAATGATTTTTTAATTTATGTTATAGAAGAATATAAATTTCTGGAAAACAAAACGGCGAATGATACAATGGAATTATTTACGAAATATAATGTGTTCAATTATATAATAAAACACTATGGCGCCTTACATACAATGGGTGGAAGAGCAATTGTAGATGATATTAATTGTTTAATAGGATACTAGAAAAATATGTCTAACACAGCCATCCAAATCAAACATCTCTCCAAAATGTACCGTCTTGGGGTAATTAACAACGGTACTCTGTACAGGGATATTCAAACATGGATAGCCCTAAAACGCGGAAAAGAAGACCCTCATTCAAAGATTGGCGAAAATAAATATTCGGGCGATAAAGATCATTTCTGGGCTTTAAAAGACGTAAGCTTTGATATAAAACAAGGGGATCGCCTGGGCATTATAGGGAAAAACGGCGCGGGCAAAAGCACACTGTTAAAAATACTTTCCCGGATTACCGCTCCAACCGAGGGAACGATAAAAATTAAAGGAAAAGTAACAAGTCTTTTGGAAGTAGGCACAGGATTTCACCCTGAATTAACCGGCAGGGATAATATTTATCTTAATGGCGCGATTCTTGGAATGAAAAAACGCCGCATTGATGAGAAACTGGACGAAATTATTGCTTTTAGCGGCATTGAACAGCATATAGATACGCCTGTTAAACGCTACTCCAGCGGAATGTATGTAAGATTGGCATTTGCCGTCGCTGCGCATTTAGACAGCGACATATTAATAGCCGACGAAGTATTAGCCGTTGGGGATGCGGAATTTCAAAAGAAAGCTTTGGGGAAGATGCAGGATTTGAGTTCAGGCGAGGGGCGGACGGTGTTGTTTGTTAGTCATAATATGGGGGCGATAAGAAATTTGTGTAATTGCGGAATTACATTGCAAAACGGGAGAATAATATTTATCGGAAATATAGATGATTGTATCGGAAAATATACCGATTCTATCTTGTCAGCGCCTGTTTCTTCTGAGCATCAGTCTGAACGATCCTATGATATTGATAAAACCAAACCTTTTCAGGTTGAAAAAATTGAGATCATTAATAAATACGGAAATCAACTATCAATGTATGAGGCACAAGAAGAATTAAAAATAAGACTGTTCTGTTTATCAAACAATCCTATTCTTGATTTATACTGCTGGTTATTGCTAAAAACAGACAGCGGTCAGTCGATAATTATTTGTGACAGCAGGGAGGACGGAAAAAACATATTAAATAATCTTGAAAAAAATAATTATGTTATAGATGTTACAGTCCCGGCAGGCATATTATCTACCGGTGATTATAAATTAACTCTACGTTTTGGAAGCGGAAGGTTCCCCGGTTTTTACATTCAATGTCTTGATGATACATTATTATTTAAAATTACAGATACAATAAGCCTTCGCGGAAACTCAAGAAACGCCCTTACTTCTATTATTTTAGACTGGAATATTGTTCAAGGATAATTATATGATAAAAAAATTAATTAATTATTTTATTCATTATGGACTAATAAAAACAATAATAAAAATACTAAGATACAGTAATAGAAAAGTTCATAATTATTGGGAAAACATTAAAACAAAACAATTTAGAAAAAAACTCATCGATTATATCGATGAACCAGTTTTAGATTTACTTAATATGAAAAGAGTTTTAAGTTATCTGAAAGATAATTATTATTATGATAATGATAATACTAATAATTATTTTAATCCCAAAAAAACTATTCTGAATCCGGTTATTTGGATATGCTGGATGCAAGGACATGATAATTTTCATGAAATTGTAAAAGCATGCTTTAAATCTGTTAAGAAATATTCCGGG
>Ga0268262_10006415_pt1 | contig 11284 bp, 6 predicted proteins | sample TergutNc150P3_FD_190354 | JGI IMG/M metagenome (GOLD analysis project Ga0268262, IMG submission 190354) | Nasutitermes corniger P3 segment gut microbial community from laboratory colony in Florida, USA - Nc150 P3 (SPAdes) (version 2) | ecosystem: Host-associated > Arthropoda: Insects > Digestive...
ATTCATACCCGAGATAAAGAAACTTATTGACGAGCTGAACGACGCCATGGCTTTGAGCGACGGGGAATTTTCCAAATTTACTTCGCTAATCGATCAGCTCTACTGGCTTAGCAAGGAAATATCGGGCGAATCATACAAACTGCTTCAGGGCCTGCCCCCTGAATTTTCAAGGGAGCTATTAATGGACAGGGATCCGCACGGTAATGTCCAGGTTTCCCGTATCGAGACAGAAAAGCTTTTAATGGGAATGGTGGAGAAACGCCTCGCGAAATTAAAGGAAGAAGGCATTTACAAAGGGAGTTTTTCGCCATTGGGGCATTTCTTCGGTTACGAGGGCCGCTGCGCTTTCCCTTCCAACTTTGACGCCGATTACTGTTACTCGCTGGGTTACAGCGCGTTCGCGCTTATCGCTGCCGGCTTTACAGGCTACATTTCCAGCGTCAGGAACCTGACCGCGCCTTCAGGCGAATGGGTCGCAGGGGGAATCCCCCTTACCATGATGATGAACCTGGAACAAAGGCACGGCGCCAAAAAGCCTGTCATCAAAAAAGCCCTGGTTGACTTAAACGGAAAACCTTTTAATTTGTTTGACAATGAGCGGGATAGCTGGACGGTAAAAACCTCCTACCTTTACCCGGGCGCGATTCAATATTTCGGGCCGACTGAAGTCTGCGACCAGCCAACCAAAACCTTGAAGCTGGAACACCAAAAGTAAAAAAATATTTAAGAGGGTGTAACTATGAAAAAATTGAGAGCTTTATTTTTCGCGTTTATTTGTTTGGGCCTGCCGGGCCTTTTCGTTTACCCCCAAGCCGCGCGCGAAGGAGCGTCCACGCCAAATTCAAGCCCAGCCCAGAATTCACCAGCCCAAAGTTCAATCGAACAGGTTTCAGCAAATCAGAATTTTTTCGATTATAACTATACTGGCGCGGATCTGCCCCTTAAGCGGATAGCCATCCTGTCTTCCGGCGTGGGTTATTTTGAGCACGCCGGTACCCTAAGCTCTCCCGCCGAGATTGCCCTTCCTTTTGACGCCGCGTCGGTGGACGACGCCCTCAAATCGCTGGTTATAAATGATCCCGCCTCAAACTCCCCGTCTGTGCGCTACGCATCGGAGAACACCCTGTACCTTACTTTGAGAAGCCTAAAAATCGACCTGTCCGGAAGGCCGGGGATTGGCGAAATCCTGAACGGCCTAAAAGGCGCGGAACTGGAAGTAACCGCCCCAAGCCCCATAAAGGGAAGGATCATCGGCGTTGAGTACCGGTTAAGCCCAATAGCCCAGCAATACCCTTCTTCAAGGACTGCCGAAGAAGAATGGCTTTCGCTATTCACACCGCAGGGGATACGGGTTATTGCCATTAATGACATTGCCTCGTTCCGCTTTACCGATGAAAAGATCAACGCTGATTTGAACCGCGCCCTTGACCTTATCATGGCATCGCGGGACGAGAGCGCGAGGAACCTCCTTGTTACGCTGAATGGAACGGGAAGCCGCGACGTTTCATTGAGCTACGTGATCCCCACGCCGGTGTGGAAGGTATCCTACCGGCTGGACATTTCCGGAAAGGAGCCTTTCCTCCAGGGCTGGGCAATCGTTGACAACGACAGCGATACCGACTGGAAAGGCGTTGAGCTTTCCCTTGTGACCGGAAGGCCGGTCTCGTTCATCCAGAGGCTTTACCCGCCCTACAGGCTTTCGCGCCCCGTTGTCCCGCTCGCCATCGCGGGCATCGCGGAGAGCAGGGCCTATGAGTCCGGTTACAACACTATGGCGGTGCCAGCCCCAGCCGAGGCGATGAGAATGCAGAGCACAGCGGATTCGTATTCGAAGGCATTGGCGGAAAGGGATTATTACGAGATGGAGAGGCCACAGAGCTCGGTTACATCGGTTGCCGGAGGAGCAGTTGACACCGCCTCGGGGCGCGCCGCTGGGGATCAGTTTGAGTTTACGCTGAAAAACCCGGTAACCCTTGACAGGCGGCAGAGCGCAATGCTCCCGCTGGTTGAAGGCTCGATAAAAGCGGAAAAAACCCTGGTGTTCTCAGGCGCTCGCGCATCTGGCGGCGCAACCATCAACCCCGCGATTAGCGCGGAACTGACCAATACCTCCGGCATGAAGCTTCCCGCAGGGCCCATCACGGTTTACGAGGGCGGAACCTACGCGGGGGACGCGCTCATTGAGTTCTTCCCGGAAAACGAAAAGCGGCTTATCTCTTACGGGGAAGACCTTTCGGTAAGCGGCAGCGTCGCTTCGTCAGGAACCCGCTTTATTACGGCGGTAAATATTTCCGGCGGCGTAATGACCATCACCCGCCGCCAGAGTTACGATAAAGCTTACACGATAAAGAACGCTTCCGGCCAGGCAAAAAAAATCATCATAGAGCACCCGATTACTTCAGGCTCTGAACTTATTGAACCCAAAGAAGCCGACGATCGCACCGGAAGCCTATACCGCTTTAACCGGAACCTAAACGCGAATGAAACTTTCACTTTTACGGTCCGGGAAGAAACCCCTGTTTTTGAACGAATCACCCTGACGCAGCTCCGTGCAGATACTTTCCTGAGCTATGCTTCCAACCAGGAAATCCCCGCCAATGTCCGCGAGGTATTAGCGAAGGCAATCGAGCTAAAAAAGGCTGCCGACGACGCCTCCGCGGCGCAGAGCAGGCTGGAAATCCAGATGACCAGGCTTACATCCGATCAGGACAGGATACGCCGCAACCTTGAAGCCGCCGGCAATCAGACTCCCCAGGGCCAGGAATACCTAAAGCGCATGGCCGCCCTGGACGATGAAATTGACGACTTAAAAAAACAGATAGAAGCCGCGGCGCAGGAAACCCAGAGGGCAAAAGCGGAGTACGACAGCTATCTTGCGACGGTGAAGATTTGAGGGTGTTCTAAAAAGAAGGAGGCGTAAGGAGTGGAAAGCCAGAATGTCGAGTGGAAAGAATCCTGGCACGATGAATAGCAGTACAGCTCAGGAGTTAGCCGGCTTTGCACTCGACGAACTCATACTTCGTAAATATGGCCGGACATGGGACTCTGCGCCGATTCCGCGTATCAAAGTAAGCGACTTCTACCACGATGCGTTCGATATTTTTCGTAAAAAAGCTATATCGAGCAAGAGACTTACAATAGAGGATGTTGAGGGTAGCGATGGAGAGCTACTTGAAGCCTTGAAACTGACTGAAGGCGATTACTTGTTGAAAGCGGCGGTTTTGCTGTTTCATCAAGATCCTGAACGGTGCTGCCTTTGTTCTTACGTTAAAATCGGCTATTTCGAAAACGATGCGGATTTACGCTATCAGGATGAAATCAACGATTCATTGATTAGTATCGCCGACCGTATAATTGACACCATCTATACAAAATACTTCAAAGGTTTGATTCGTTACGAAGGTATACAGATAATAGACGAATACCCGATGCCACGTGACGTTTTACGCGAAGCCGTTCTGAACGCTGTCGTGCATAAGGACTATAGTACAGGCAACCCGATTCATATAAAAATTTACGATGACAAAGTTGTGATATATAACGACTGCCAGATACCGCCGAATATTGAACCGGAAAGCCTTCTAACAGGCGTCCGTTCAAATCCTCATAACCCGCTGATTGCAAACGGATTATTCCGTTCGGGACAGATTGAGGTATGGAGGCGCGGTATCGAAAAGAAGAGAAGAGGCTGCATTACTGATGATCTGCCGGAGCCGGAATTTACGATACTGCCAAATGTGTTCATTATTTGCTTTCACATTCGGAACAACAAAGCGTCAAATAGAGGTTAACATCAGTAAACTGAAAGTTTCCGGCATTGTGGAACGCATAGGCGCACGCAAGAAGGGTCGGTAGGTAGTTAAGCAAAATTGATGAGTAGCTAAAGGGAAGTGGGAGTGGCAAAGGCTTTGAATGGCGATAGGAGCCGTGATGTTAGACAGAGTGGGCTTATTGATCCGCTAATAAAGATGTCTAGAAAACTGCCATCTAACTCTACTTTTGTAAAAAAAATACGGCTAATTCTTTCAATACACTTCTCAAATGGCTTTAGAATAAATTCTACTATAGAATTATCACGATTTCGTCGTTTTGCAATAGTAGATTATAGTTTTAAAATTCCACTATCTGATGAAGATCTTAAAGAATCAATAATTGCATGCGGCACATTGTTTGATGGTAAAGTCTATACAGTAGTACCACAGACAAATAATAAAATAGATAAACTTGTTAATGAGTACTTTGAAAGTGGTGCTCAAGTCATATTTTATACTGAGTTCTACACAAAAAATGAGAATTGGTTGTATAAAGCAAACATTATTTCAAAAGATATGTTGATTTATATTCTCCGTAAGTTGTTTCCTAATCTGAAATTTACGCATACTTATTTCGGCATATTGGACACACCAGTCTCTAATACCCTCGAAAGCGAAATCCTTCGTGTATGGGGTAACGATGTACTTATGACTTACGACCAACTCGCAAAACGTTTACTGTATATACCCCTTCAAAAAATCAAGTACGCCCTCAGTCAAAACAGCGACTTCATTTGGAACAGCAAAGGGACTTTTTCGCATATTACCAAAATTGACATCACAGAAGAGGAATATAAATCCATCCGTAAAGTGGCGCAAAAAGAATCTAAAGTACACGGTTATTTTTTTATTACAGACTTATTGTTCGGTGAGATTCCAGAGCGAAATCATGAACTATCCATAACAGCGGTTCATAACGCCATATTCCGTATTTGTCTTTCGGATAAATATGAGAAAAAGGGAAAAATTATTACACGCAAAGGAGACACCATTGATGCACTAACCATCATGAAAAATTATTGTCGAACCATTGAAAAATGTTCTCTCAATGACCTGTTGAATTATGAGAATGAATTAACCGGTGAGATACATCGTTGGATTCCTATGGAAGCTGGTTACGCTGTTCTGGTGCGTATTAGTAAAGATACCTTTATAGCGGACAAGTATGTTCATTTCAACCCTAAGGCGATTGATAGTGCAATTGAGCGATTTGTTAAGGGAGACTATCTACCGCTAAAATATTTCACAGCATTTGGTATATTCCCAGATTGTGGACAGACATGGAATCTGTTTTTACTTGAAAGTTATTGTCGGCGCTTCAGCAATAATTTTAGGTTTGACACACCATCTGTAAATTCACGAAATGCTGGAACAATAATACACAAAAATTGTACAATGACTTACACTGAAATAATGGTTGATGCTGTGGCAAAGTCTGGTATCAACCTTTCGGAAATTATTGTCTGCAAGTTCCTGTTTGACAGCGGTTATATAGGAAGAAGTACAACTGCCAAAATTGGCGAGATTATTGATAAGGTAAAAGCCATACGAGAAAGGAAGAATTGAAATTGTATTCATATACTTACGATAAGCAAACAGGCGGAATACTTCTTAATTCCTCACCGACTATTTTCTCTAAAGAACCACACCCCGTTTATGCTCCGGAATTGGATGTACTGGGTTTTGATAAATATTGGAAGTATGATAAACAGACTGACTTGCCATATATGTGGGCAGAGGCGAACAACTACTATTATCGTGGGCAATTTGTAGCAAGCCTCAGCGGTGGCAATGTTTATCAAGCACCCATAATACAGCTTGCTTTCGGGTGTAAAGAATACAAAGAAACTCCGAAAACAAAACCTATCGAAAAAGTAGTCTGCGATAACCCGGATAAATGTCCCTCTTTTATTGACAAGAAGGGAAATGCTTTTACCATTATTGAACCTGAACTGAACAACAGAAAACTAAGTCCCATCAATATGGATGCAATGGTAGAAGCTAACCGGGAAATGATTGATATTATTGAGCAAACCACGGTAAAGAAGATACTGGCCATCTACACTAAATACAAGGACAGGCTCGACTGCTTCCATGTGGCATTTTCTGGCGGTAAGGACAGTTGCGTCTTACTCGATCTTGTAAAGAAAGCCTTGCCTAAGGGCAGCTTTGTCGTGGTGTTCGGCGACACAGGGATGGAATTTCCCGACACTTATGATATTATTGAAAAAACGCAAAGGCAGTGTATTGAGGAAGAAATACCATTTTATATTGCCAAATCACATTTAGAACCAAAACAATCATGGGAAATGTTCGGTCCGCCATCACGTGTTCTTCGTTGGTGTTGCTCGGTACATAAAAGCACCCCACAGACATTGAAATTGAGGGAAGTGATTGGTAAAAACGATTTTATAGGTCTGGACTTTGTTGGAGTTCGTAAACATGAAAGTGTAGACCGTTCCCAATATGAATACGAGAATTACGGAAAGAAACAAAAGTGGCAATATAGCCATAACTCTATCCTCGAATGGACTTCTGCGGAGATATGGCTTTATATTTATTTGAATAAACTCTTGATAAACGAAACGTACAAAAGAGGTAATGCTCGTGCCGGATGCTTGCTTTGCCCTATGTCCAGTGGCACAAGCAACTATTTACGTCGCGAGAGTTATCCTGTAGAGATTGATTATTTTGTAAATATAATAAGAGCTATGAACAGTTGGGACGAAAAAAAGGATATAGCCTCATATATTACAGATGGTGGTTGGGATAGTAGATGTAGTGGGCGTGGTATAAAAGATAACTTTCTACGTTTTAAGGAAAGTTGTCGGAATGGAACTATTTCATTTGAAATAACAAATCCTCTTTCTGACTGGCGGGAATGGGTAAAAATATTTACCACAGCGATAAAATACACGGTTTCAAAAACAAAAACGGGTTATATAGTTACTGTTTCAGAAGAAGCGTTGAAGAATGATCCGTCATTTGCAAAAGTATTTAGGCAAGTTTTCAGAAAAGCAGCCTATTGTAGCGGATGCAGAGTTTGCGAATCAAATTGTAAAAATAGTTGTATACATTTTGAAATGGGCAGGGTTAAAATCTCAAAATGCCAACACTGCCTTGAATGCCACAAGTTACCTGGAGGTTGCTTAATGTACGATTCGCTAAAAATCCCACAAGGAGAGAAGAGAATGAAGGCTATAAACTGTTTCGACGATCATGCCCCAAAATCGGAATGGCTCGTAGCGTTTTTTGCCAATAAAGCAAATTTTATTAGTAATAATAATTTGGGCCCAAATCAGCATACAAAATTTAAGCGTTTCTTAGATAATGCTGATTTGATTGATAATACACCGTTTTCTCCGTTTGCTATAATTATTTCGTCTTTAGGTTGGGAAACCGATACTGCGCAAGGTCTTCTACTCGTCAACCTTGCATTCAAAAACCCGCAAATAGAGTGGTATGTCAGGAATTTTGACATTGGTCATTCCTATTCACAGAAAACCGTTGTGGATATGCTTCTTGCTATTGATGTAAAAGAAAAAGCAGCTAAGTCGATCGTGAAAGCCTTCAAACGCCTTACTGAAACACCCCTCGGCACAGTCCTCCACTTCGGCTTTGTTACTGATGACGGCGATCTTGTCCGCACGAAATGCTCGGTAACCGATCCGCGTGTGATACTGTACGGCTTGTACAAGTTTGCCGAGAAATGTAACGACTACAAGGAGTTCACACTTGCCACACTCCTGAATGATAGTATTGACCGTGATGGTATAAGCCCCACTCGCATTTTCGGACTTGATCGCGATGATATGATGCCAATACTGTTGGGGCTTTCGACGAAATACCCTGAGTTCATCATTGCGTCGTTCACACACGACCTCGAAAAGATAACTCTTGCGGAAGACAAATCATCCCAAGACATATTAAACTTGTTTAAGGAGAGCGTAATAAATGGCTAATAATAAATATAGAGAATACTTTGACATAGATGAACGGTATTTTCCGTGTATAGATGATGCGGCAATCAGTGCTGGTGCTCCTTGGGATAATACTTATCCTCACAGCACGTTCATTGATATGCTCACCGAGATGGAGCGTGCCTTGGCACGGCAAAACAACGGCAAAACGCTCTGGATTGAGGGCGCTTACGGTACAGGTAAGTCGCAGTGTGCCTATGCCATGAGAAAAATCCTTGAAGTGCCGGAAACAGAACTCCGTGCTTATTGGAATAAGTACGAACCGCTGAAAACGGGCAAGAGTCTCGATTTGCTTGAAAAGCTGATCAGTCATAAGAAAAAAGGAATAGTGGTGGCTAATCGTTATGCCTCTGGCGGCATAATGTCGGCACGTGATCTTTTCTTTGCCATACAGGAAAGTGTAAAAACCGCTCTTGTGCGACAGAACGTATCCTATCTTGGTGAAAAGACCCTCAAAGAGAGTATTATTGCTTGGCTTGACGATACTGACCACAAGCTGATGTTCAACAGTTTATTGCAAAATCCTGACAAGGAATGGAGAGCATTGTTTTCCCAATCAACAGCTGATGAAGTGTTGAACACACTCCGCAAGAATGTCGAAATTAAGTCTTTAGTCGATAATATATTTCGTCTTGCGAATAAAGAGGGTATTACTGCACTGAACATTGATTCAGACAGGCTCATTGCTTGGCTGACGGACATTATTGACCGCAACAATTCAAGGGTTGTCTTTATTTGGGATGAATTTTCCGATTACTTCAAGTACAACAGTGAAGGGCTTTCGGAGTTTCAAAAAATTGCCGCTTTAGTTCAGAACAAGCCCTTTTAATTCATCGTGGTGACACACGAGCCTCAGCAAATATATGTGGCAGAAAACGACAGAGGAAATCAATCCAAAGTTAGCGACCGTTTTATTTCAATACCTATTGCGCTTCCTGATAATATAGCGTTTAACCTAATCGGACACGCCTTAAATGTAAAATCCGCAGCAAAACCAGATTGGGAAGAATTGGCTGATGATTTGAATGAAAGGCTCAAGAATTCACGCTCTAAGGTTATGTCGGTTGCAAAAATAGATAAGCCACAAGTTATAAAAAAAATTATACCACTTCACCCGATGGCGGCGTTGCTCCTAAAAAACATAGCTTCCGCCTTCAAGTCTAATCAGCGAAGCATGTTTGATTTTATTAAAACATCAAACACGGAAGACGTGAAAGCGTTTCAATGGTTCATCAAGAATGTAGGCCCTCACGATGACCACCCGCTTCTTACAGTAGATATGCTCTGGAACTTTTTCTATGAAAAAGGAAGGGATAACCTTACCTCGGATATTCGTTTGATATTGGATGTTTTTCCGCAGCAGCAAAATCTGCGTGATGATGAACAAGCTGTCCTGAAAGCCATCCTCATTATGCAGGCGATTGACCAGCGTTTGGGCGGTACAATTGATCTGTTAAAGGCAACAGAGCAGAACCTCAGCTATGTCTTTGAGGGTATTTCCTATTTGGAGGGGACGAAATCCGCTAATCTTGCAAAAGGACTAAAAGATAAAGGTATTCTTATTACCAATCCGATTAGCGGCGGTCGATATGTTTACGCCGCCGCCGTTCTAGCCGGCGACCAAACGAAAATCGACAATCATAAGAAAGAAGTACGGCTGAATAGTACAACCTCGAAACTTGTGAATGAAGGCTGTCTTTCTACCGTTTTATCGCTTTCACCCGCTCTTCGTTTGCGCTTCGAGTCAGAACCGGATACTGGCAAAATCACTCCCGTAACAATAAACGACTTTACCCGGACAATAAACATTCTCCGGGATAAATTCACCGGGTGGAATTTTCACGCTGTTATTGCGTTTGCTAAAGATGAATCGGAAGCGGTAACTTTCCGCAAGAATTTACGAGCAATCGTCGCCGACAAACTGTACGAGAAAATAGTGTTTATAGATGCTCTTTCAACACCGCTTGGCCCAGAGGCATTTGACCAGTATGTAGACTTCTCAGCAATGGCTATATATTATCAGGGAAGTAACAATACCTCATCGCGTGAAAATACTGACAAGGCCAAGCGAGTACTAGACCAAGAGTGGAAAAATCGTATCTATAACGGCCAGTTTATCATTTATACCTACACAAATCAGGAGGGAGAAAAACTCGGAAACGGGCAAGGTGTTGCAAGTGTACTTCAGACTATTGTGACAACTCGTTTCCCGCAAACGTTCGATTTTACCAAGAACCTTACTGAGAGTCAGTTAAAAATAACTCCGGCGATGAAACAGTCTGCGAAGTCCGGCATAGTACAAGCCACGAGCGGTGTTGTTGTCGGCCTTGAAAAACACGTGTTGCCAACCGTATGGAAAATTGATAAGTATTGGGAAACTCCGTCGATGGCTTCTCTCCCTATCTCAAATATCAAGGTAGAAGTTGACAAATTCATTGAAGCTGCCTTTGCCCGCGAAGGCGGAGGGCAGATTTCGATAGGCGAAATCTATAACTTCCTTGAGGAAACATATGGTTTTGCGCCTTGCAATCTTTCGGCATTTTTAACGGGATTTCTGTTGAAAGAATATGGTGGTGAGCCGTTCCGTTACTGCGATTCATCCGGTGGTCATGAGCAGATGACACAAGATAAACTCGCAGAGATGATCGGCAACTATATCGGAAAATCTCCGAAGCCAACTTATATTGTAAAAATGACCGCTGACGAGATGGCGTTTTATGAACTAACTGAAAAAGCGTGGGGTATCCCTGAAAATTCCTGTTCATCCACAGATCAAGTGGCAAGAATTGTTGAGTCGAAAATGAGCAAACTTGAACTGCCTGTTTGGTGTCTTAAAAGGGTAGATACGATAGGTATTTTCGATGTAGTTCAAAAGTACATCGAACTCGTTCAGAAAGAAGGCAACGAAACGCACAAGAAGGCAGTTGAGATTGGAAAAATTGCTTCTGTAAAACCATCCCTCGCCGAGAATCTATCTGCTTTACTCACAAGCATAAACTGTCAAAATGGTATGCGTGAATACCTGCGCTCTTTTGAAAACGGAAAAATAATGGAACTTGCCACGGCAATCGGTGCTAAAGATAATGTACTTGCAGATATTCGTAAATATTTTGAAGTAAAGCACGCGTGTCTGTGGGATAAGCAGACAGGCGAAGATGAAATACGCAGGTTGTTGACAGAGTATGGTATAGTAAAAGAAAGTAACGCCATCCTGAATACAACAGCTCACTCTTTATCGGAAGCATATAAAGAATGGCATGAGCGTTTGAAGTTTCTTGGCATTTCGTGTGAGGCGCTTCGAATAAAGTATCCGGTACTAGGGTGTGTTCACACTAAAGAAAACTGATAAAACAATAGATAATTAAGGTATGGAGTTGAAAGAAAACCAGTACCGAAGGATAGAAAAGCTCCTGCCCAAGCAAAGGGGGAATGTAAAAATAGCCAACAGGGCCTTTCTGGATGCGATTTTATATCGATGTAAAAACGGGTGTT
>Ga0268262_10006416_pt1 | contig 11280 bp, 9 predicted proteins | sample TergutNc150P3_FD_190354 | JGI IMG/M metagenome (GOLD analysis project Ga0268262, IMG submission 190354) | Nasutitermes corniger P3 segment gut microbial community from laboratory colony in Florida, USA - Nc150 P3 (SPAdes) (version 2) | ecosystem: Host-associated > Arthropoda: Insects > Digestive...
CCAAGTTGGAAAAAAGCACGGAGACGAAAATGGTGGTTTTTTTGATACGGTAAGACAGAAACGGTTCCAAGCCGAATTTTTCAAAATCGCTGTCCGCCGTTACCGTTACGGACGCAAAAAACGCTCCACGCCAAAAATTCAAAATAAATTCCGTTTCTCCGTATTGGAAACTCGGATTGGTCTGTCCGTATTCGCTGTCCTTGTCCACCCACAAATTCCAAAACTGGCTTGATATTGTAATGCCGAAACCGATGTTGGCGTTAAACGACAGCGAAATCGTATAATCCAACGCCTTGTCGTCGACGTAAGAAAAAGGAAAACTGTTTGACAAACTTATATCGCCGAACTCAAGATCGCAGCCTACTTTAAGCAACGGTTCCAGCACAGCGTAAGAAAGAACTTTCCCGTTACTGTAGAGTGAATTTGCGTCAGGGTTAAAATCAAACTGGAGTTGACTATCAATCTCCGGTGTAAGAGTAAACCGCTCGCTTAAATCGAAAGTGTATCCCAAGTTGACATCAAAGCCGCCTCGGTTTCGTGTCGGCAGTTTTTCGGTTTTTTTTACGGGAGACAGTCCGGGGTCGTCAAGGGCGAGCGAATAAAAAACACCGGCGAAAAGATCCAAGTTACCGAAACTGTTAAGATACGCAAGCGATGTACGCAGGTTGATATAATCGTTTGTTTTGTCGTTAAAATCTCCCAAGCCGACTTGAAACCCTAAAATTATTCCAAGCGGTTTTTTTACTTCTCCTTCTTCATCATCGTCGTCCTCGTCTCTTTGAGCGTCGGGGCTTTCTCTTTGGCGCTGTTCCCTTTGTCTGTCACGCTGTTCCTTCTTTAACGCGCGGACACAACTTTCGTGCAGAGGACAGCCGGGTATATACGGCAGAGCGAAAGCGGAAGCCGCCCCAAAACTGATAAGGACGAGAAAAAGAATGATGGAAAAAAACAGTTTCATTAGAGCCACTCCGCGGCGGCAACTTTTATGTAGTCCCATTCAGCAGGCGCGGGATCGCTTGCTTGCGTCTCCGTTACATGATATTTACCCGCACCTGTGTTTTGTAGATTAGCCGTTATTGGCTGACTGCTAAAACGCATGGCGCCGAATATAACCAGTTTGTCTCCCCGCAGAATATAACTGTTTTCAAATTGATGTCTTACTCCAAGGTGGCATGTTTTAACCGTACCGTCGGCGCGGTACTTTATTGACCATTTATCATCTTTATTGCTGTTGTCGTGAAGCCCATTCCACGTTGCCGACCATTCCCCGATTAACGGATTTGCCAAACTGAGTGGAGCCGGAGCGCCGCTTACCCGTTCCAGTGTAATGCCCGTCCCCGACGGCTGCGGTGACAGAACAGCCTGATTTTGCTCAATATAAAAAACATAACGTGTAACAACTATGTCCGCGCCGCCTGAATCGTCAAGTATTACAAGACTTCCATCCGAAGGCTCGGTTCGGACATCTTGTCCCGCATAGACAAAGAAACTAAAGTCATTGGAGAACGGACCCGCTTCCGTTGCCGCCCTGCCGCCTGTTCCGTCGGATCTGAATTGCCGGTACTCCCCTCCCGCGTCCCATACGCCGATAAACGGGTTAATCAGAGAAACATGCGGGTCGGACGGCAGATCCGGTTCTTCTTTGCAGGCGGCAACACATAGGACAGCAAGAAGCAGAAGAAGTGTTTTCTTCATATTATACCGCTCCGACTATTCCGAGAGGGTGAGGGTATATTTATTGCCGTCCGCACAGCGCAGGTAAAGTTTATTCCCCGCTCGGTTGAACCGGTATTTTTGTAAAACTGCCTGAGTTCCGTCTACGAGGGTTCCTAATGTATATAATTCAGAGTACCGTATAAAATATCCGTATTGTTCGGAATTTATCAGAAGTCCTGTATCGGAACTGAATACATACTCTGTTCCGTCCTCCCCACGCCAAGTTCCAATCAGAGTTGATAAATTCAAAGCCGAACCGGCATTCCGGGCTTTCCCACGGGTAAAACTTTTACCATTGTCTCTGGTTAAAGAAAGACTGTCACCGGCAACGGTAAAGTGTGTAACTTCCATTTCGTCAGAACTTGTTTCACTGCCATAGGTGATAAGAACATCGCCTTCAAATAAATAGCTGAATTGATTTTTATATAATTCACCGCAGCAATGAATGACTGATACGGTTCCGTCAGGTTGAAAAAGCCATACAAAATCACTGCCGGCTTTTGCCCACTCCCACTTCAGAAACTGAGAAACATCAACCTCTACGGCGGAATAGGTAATATTATACGGAATGTATACAGCAGGCTCGGCGGACGTGTTAATCTTCTCGGGAGAATCGGGACTCGGATTATCAGCGTTGTCACAAGCCGTTAACAGAAAAATAATAATTACTATTATGACTGCATATTTCACAAGTCCCTCCTAATCTTTCTTTTTAGTTTTTCACCATCCGCCAGAACAACGAAGTGTTGGTACCACGTGAATAGGGAGTACCGGCAGCACCAGTTCGGTATTCGTAAATCAGGACAACCTCTTTTCCTACTATCGTTTTCTCCGTTGGCGTTTCCGGTTTCCCCGCATTAGCGGTCTTTTTATCCCATGATGCCAGGGCCGGAGGATCCCAACGTCTGCCGTCATTCCCTACGGTAAGAAATACATTGCCGCGTTTCAGCCAAGCTCCTTCATAACTAAATGCAACCCGACCGTCAGGGTAATATGTAATAGTGCTGCTGGGTATGGTGTTGCTTGAATCATCGGGATCAAATTGGGCTGTGTAAAAGTTGGCTGACCATGTACCTATCATTGTAGACGCGGAAGTATTCTCAAGCAGTTCAAGAGCCGCAGGCGCGCCGCTTTGCCGAGTCAGGGTAATAGGTTCCCCCCCTTTTGTATCAAAGGGATTGGGGTCCTGTTTATTAGAAGCGGAATAGTCAAATTCTATTGGAGTTATCTTTATGGTATTGCCGATTTGTTCAAAACAGTACGGTGTGTATGCCCCATTTGTTCCACTTGCTACGCTTTCTACTGTGATGTTTTTAGAGATCTCTTCAGGTTTTGTATATGTATATGGACCTGAAACGGTAACCAAAAATTTACGACCGGGTTTGCCGCTCCATACCGCAAAACTGCCGAAGTTAGCGGTAGAATCTATGCCGTAAGTGCCGTTTTTATTGAAAGTCCATGTTTTTCCGTCTGAACCGCTCCATTTACCGATAAAGGGGTTAAGAGGGAAAACAATATTGGTTTGGAATTGTTTTGTATAGTCAAAACCCTCGCCTTCTCCGTCTTTTACTATGGCGTATATTGTTACGGTGTTCCTGAAAAATGTTACGGGAATAAACTGATCGTCTTCTGTTTTGACGAACTGAGTAGAATTTAACGTACCATTGGATGCGTTACCCCAAATAATATCATCAAAGGTTTTATTCGGAGCTTGGGGAAGATTTATCGTTATGTTTTTCCGTAAATCAAAGGGTTCGCCCATTGTAAGAGTTTCAGGCAATCCGTTGATACCTTCGGGGATAATGGCAGGTGTGGGTTTAGGAGCAGGGGGATTTTTTCCATCATCGGAATCATCTACACATCCAAAAACAGCCAAGAGCAGGATCGATAAAATCGACGCTGTAATAAAATTTCTTTTCTTGTTCATTTTGTTCTCCTTTATTTTATTTGGCATGTATCATCGTCAACATGCCGTTGTCTTCATGATCGATAATATGACAGTGCAGCATCCAATGTCCGGGATACTGAAATTTAACCGCCACATCAATATATTCACCCGGAGGTATCACCATGGTATCTTTCCATGTTTCACGTTCAGGCGGCTCACCGTTTATGGATATAACCTGAAAATGACCTCCATGCAGATGGATGGGATGTCGGCTTATATGTTCAACCATTCCGGTGTCATTGTTTCTAAAACGGAGAATATACACTTTGCCAACATTACATTCAAAAATGTCAATGCTACTCATATCACCATCAACATAATATTTACCGTTAATTGTATAGTAAATAGGCGGTTCGTCTTCGTCTTCGTCTTCATCTTCGTCATTGCCATTGCCATTGCCGCCGCTCTGGTGGCTGCCATGACTGCCGTCTGCGCTGCGGACCTCTGTTGAATTGAGTACATATTCCTTGTCGGGGGTCATACCTGCGGATATTCCGGGAAAAGCTTCAGAACTGCCGGGTACAAAGGGCGATACCATATCTACCCCGTCGCCTTTATAAACAACGGGAATAATCATTCCATAACTGCGTTCATTCTTTATGAAAAAAGTACCTTCGCTCTTTATTCCCTTTAATTCAACGTCTACCCTCTCGCCGGGGGCTATTCTGATACGGTTTGTCGTATACGGGTCAGTCAGTTTGTGTCCGTCCAGATGTGTAACGCGGAATGTATGTCCATCCATCGACAAAGTATGGCTTTGAGCCGTGGAGGCGTTGATAAAACGCAGTTTGACAATTTCTCCCTTTTTCAAATCAATAGGGTAGATATTATTACTGCCGGTGCGTCTATTGACAGTCTCAAAAAAACCAACTACTTCCGAGAAGCCATGGGAACCGCCAGTAGAAATAAAATCTATTGTACCTTTTATAGGATCAATTTTCCAATCGTCAAGGGTAAGAACATAATCTCCGGCATATTTGCTGTCATAATCCTCTTTAACAATAAACGGCGCGTAAAGTCCTGCGTTGAGCTGCTTCAGAATCGGGCGCATGTGGGGATGATACCAGTGCGTCCCTGTCATATCCAGAGTAAATTCAAAATCGGCGCTCGCGCCTGAGTTCAGGTCTTTCATATCCTGATCATTGGGAACTCTCAGACCGTGCCAGTGAATACTGGTATTATCCGCGATGGAATTACTGACATGAAATTTTAAAAGTTCCCCTTTGGGAACAATTATCATACCGCCGGGCAATTCGGTTTCGTATTGGTATACCGATGTTTTCGCGCCTCGCACTAAATCAATCTTACCGTTAACAATGCTGATATTATATTCGGTCTTGGGACTGATATTGAGAATATTATACGGATTTCCGATCTCCTGAGGTTCTTCTTTGGGCTTATCGACCGCACGTTTTTCCTCTTCTATGCAAGAAAAGAAAATCAGCGTTGTAACGGCAAAAAATATCAACGCATATTTTTGAAAAACGCGTGTTATGTTAAATTGCCCTTGCATACCTGCGCCTTTTTCCTTCAATAAACATGAACGCCGCGCCCATAAGAACAGCAGCGCCCGTGCCTGCAATTCCGCCTGTAAATACTGCGGGGAAACGGGGCGTTAAAGCGGTTTGTTCCGCATACAGGGCTTTAACACAGCTTTCGTGTAAAGGGCAGCCCGGAATATTGGGTAATTCCCCCACTGCCGTATAAATAACCCGCGCGCGAGCGGCATGGTTCACTGTAAAAAACACCCCTGTTCCCAAAAACATGCAGAATGCGATTAAAAGCGCTTTTTTCATTTCGTTTTCTCCTTTTTTACTTGTGCTAAACAATACGAAACGTAACGTACACAAGTTGCTATAAACAGTTTAACAAATTTTTATCATTTTTAGCACAATTTGTCAATAGAAATTTACAAAAAAGGACATTTTTTCTCACTTTTTCGTAAATATCCACTCCTATCTGTTATTGCTCCGATGACCGCACCAGCCGGAAGCCGATACTGCGGTATCGATCCTCAGGATCGGTGTAGAACCTAAACGCAGAACGCAGGTACATACCGTCACTGAACCAGTACCCGCCGCGCTGTACCCGTTTATCGCCGGTAACCGCTCCGGTGGGGTTCGTGTTATCCCTTGTTATATCCGCTTTATACCAGTCCCAGCACCATTCAAACAAATTCCCGCACATGTCATACAATCCATAATTATTGGCGGGATAACTTCCTACTTTAGTCGTTTTGTATACATACTCTGCGCTTTCATCGTCATAATCCCCCGGCGGTGAATGATTCAGATCATAAGGATATGTAGTTCTGAAATTCGCCATACCGCTTATCATCTTTGTCCCGTCACCTATCCCAAACGGCTTTGTATTTCTTTCTGTCGCCTTGTTCGGATAATTCCCTCGGCACGCGTATTCCCATTCCGCTTCAGTAGGCAGACGATACCCGTTCTTGCTCCTGTCCATTGCTGCCGCATTCCATGTCGTAATATTCGGATCTTCATCGGTTGTCGGTATTCTTCCCCAATCCTCAGGCTTGGTACTGCCGTTAATGCTGTATACAGGATTTAATCCTTCTTTTATGCTTAGTTTGTTGCAGAATACTATAACGTCATACCAACTTACAAAGTAAACCGGATAATTTTCCCCTTTACCCCAGGCGGCAATCGTCCGATTTTCAAAACCGCCCATTACATCAACCCACTGCGCCTGCGTTACCGGATATTTACTCATGGAAAAACCGCTCAATGTTACCGAATGTTGTGTTTCATCATCATAACTGTCCGGTTCGGTAACAGGACTGCCCATGATAAATGTACCCGCGGGTATAGGTATCATGTCTATTTTATATACCTCTTCGGCAAGATCGGTTCCATTGTCGGTCTCGGTTTCACTATTGGTCTCGTTTCCGCTATTGGTTTTATTTTCACTGTCTGGCACGTTTCCACTGCCGGGATCGGTTCCGCCGCAACTGAAAAACGCCATGTGAAAAATCAATAAAATCACCACCGCAAAAAAATCTTTTCTTTTTTTGTTCATTTTGTCCTCTTTAAAAATTAGTTAGAACGCACCAGCCGGAAACCGATCCTGCTGTCCCTTTTGTACGGATCGTAAGCGCCCCGATACGCGGAACGCAATTTATGACCCTGGGTTGCCCAGCCCCCGCCGCGCTCCACCCGGTTAGAACCTGTAACCGGTCCTGTGGGATCATTAGCCGGACTATTCGAATAGTAATTTTTATCGTACCAGTCCCAACACCATTCCCATACGTTCCCATGCATGTCGTATAACCCATAATTATTGGCTGCATAACTTCCTACTTCTGTTGACTTGTTTAAATATATACCGGACATATCATCTTCATCTTCTTCTTCCCCAATAATCTCATAATAAGGATATGAAACATCAAAATTCGCCCTTCCGTTTACCATGATTCTCCCGTCCACTATACCAAACGGCAATGTATATGTTTCTGTCGCCTTGTTTATATAGCTTCCGCGGCATGCGTATTCCCATTCCGCCTCTGTCGGCAAACGATACCCGTTTTTGTTCCTGTCCATTACTACGCTGTTCCATACGGCGTTAGGACCGGTAGGTATTCTTTCATCAAAGGTATTAGTTATCCAAACCGCGGGATCTGTAATGCCGTTAATGCTGTATACGGGATCTAATTTTTCTTTTATGCTCAATTTGTTGCAAAATACTATTGCGTCATACCAGTTTACATAGTAAGCAGGATATTTACTCCCTTTTCCGGAAGCATTAGATGACCTATCCTCTCCGGCGCCCATTACCGCAATCCACTGCCCCTGCGTTACCTCATACTTGCCCATTGAAAAACCGCTTAACGTTACCGAATGTTGTGTTTCATCATCATAACTGTTCATTTCGGAACGAGGACTTCCCATGATAAAGGTTCCGGCGGGTATACGCGCCGTGTCTATGATTGTATGAATAAAGACGGCGGTAATGGTTATTACTCCGTTTGAAGCGTCAGCCGTGTTTATCGTATAAGTCCTGGTTCCGCTTACGGCGCTGTTTACGGGAGAGACAGGTGAATTAACGCCGCCGAATTCCAGCAAATTGTAATTCGCCTTATTCGCAACATTGAAGGTAAGCGTAACTTTATCACCTTCACCGCCGGCGGCAGGCGATACGGTTACTGTATCGCCTGATTCATTACCGCTTCTATTAATCACGATGGTATATGCCCCATCGCCGGTCTCGCTTCCATTACCGGTCTCGCTTCCGGTCTTGTTTCCAGTCTCGTTTCCATTACCGGGATTGACTCCGCCGCCGGGATCGTTTTTACAACCGAAAAACACCATGAGCGGTAACAATAAAATCACTGCCGCTATAAAAACTTTTCTTTTTGTTTTGTACATTCGTTCTCCTTAATAAGTGACAGTCACCTCTTTTTGGCGACTGTCACCGTTGCGTGTCTAGGGGCGAACAACCCGGAAGCCGATTTCGTAGCTTTTATTTCTCGGAGCTTCATCGTTCCTACACGCGGAACGCAAGTCTCTGTTACCATCGTCCCAACTCCCGCCGCGATTAACGCGACCAGCCCCCGAAACAGACGAGGCAGGACCGGTAGGATCTGTCGTTATAGTTGTGTAGCTGTTAGTGAACCAGTCCCAGCACCATTCCCTCACGTTCCCGTGCATATCATACAGTCCCCACTCATTGGGCGCCTTTTGCCCCACCTGATGCGTCTTGCTTCCGCTGTTACTATCATACCACGCTACTGCTTTTACCAAATCGGCATCGGAATAATCATTATTCCCGTTGTTAAAAGCCGTCGTTGTCCCCGCGCGGCAGGCGTATTCCCACTGCGCATCTGTGGGTAAACGATATCCGTTTTTATTAAAGTCCGCCGTTATATTAGCAAGGTTGGTAATCGGATACCCTGTTGCCGGCGTTCTTGATGTCCACGTATACACTTTATCCAATCCTTCCATCTCGCTCAATTTGTTGCAGAACTCTACCGCGTCAAACCACGTCACATTTTCCACCGGCAGTTTGCCCGGAGTTCCGCTTTCATTGGTTACCGCTGATTTGAAATTACTCGGATTGGTCCCCATCACCTGCTGATACTGTTCCTGCGTTACCTGATACTTGTTTATTTTAAATGCACTCAGCGTTATCGATTTTTGCACTTCAGTGGAGCCATACCGTCCTAATTCTGTTGAGGGACTGCCAATAGTAAAGGTTCCGCCGGTTAACTGTACCATATCCATAATGCTAGCGGGTATAGGGGCGGTAATATTCGCCGTTACGCTTGCCGGCTGAGCCGACAAGATATAATTACCCGCCGCCGCGCCTGTCAGATACCAACCGCTGAAAGTAACGGTTTTGCCGTCACCAACCTCCGCGTCCTCAAATGACGCGGTTCCTCTAACTGCCGTTACATCATCGCCATGAATCAATTCGGGGATATTCTCCATTCCGCTCACCGTTGCCGTTGTTGTACCGTCATAAACCTTGTCCACCGCCGACAGGCCGGTTATGGTAACGGGTCTGGGATTAACCTGCAATATATATTCCGCTTGCGCATGAGCGTATACCGCGTCAGCCGCTTTTTCGGCGCTTATGGTGGCAGATCCGACTTTCTTAATGAAAACCACCCCAGAACTGTTCACCTGAGCAACGGTTTCATCACTGCTGGAATAGGTAATTGCCCCGCTTCCCTTATACGATGAAACAATAGCGTTATTAAAGTTGTCGCCGTAGATCTTGGTTATATGCCCTTCAGCATCGGTAAACGAGATTGGATCAAGTTCAAGGTTGGTATGGGTAAATTCCGCAATAATGGTAATAACACCGTTTGAAGCGTCATCCGCGTTTATGGTGTATGTTTTTGACCCGCTTCCCGCATGATCCACGGAATCGATTGGCGTAGTAACGCCGCTGAAGTCCAGCGTGTTGTAATGCGCCGTATTCGCAACATTGTAGGTAAGCGTGACGATATCACCCGCATCACCTGCCGTAGGCGATGCGTCGACTGTATCGCCGGAGACATCGCCGCTTTTACTAATTACAATCGAGTATGCGCCTGTAGGCTCAACGGAAGGGGTTTTTATCGCCGGAGTTGTTTTTTCGCCAGGTTCGTCTCCACAGCTAAAAAATATCAATTGGAAGATCAATAAGATCGCCGCCGCCATAAAACCTTTTCTAGTCTTTTTCGTCATTTCGTTTTTCTCCTTAAACCAAAAAAAAGGCGGTGCAAAACATGAGGGCAAGCCTCACGCTAAACACCACCCCATTGTGGTTAAAAATTGATTTTACGTTGTTTCATATCGTTTCACATTTAATTTTTAATTGTGCGAATAAACACAAAACACAACGTAATTAAGCGTTTATAGCCTATTTAGGTCTTTTTTATCATTTTTCGCACAATTAGTCAAGAGAATTTTTATAATTTTTTAAAAATTTTTTCATTCTTGCCTTTTAGTAATTTGTGTGATATAAAGTATAAAAAGTGACAAAAACAGGCTTTTTTTAAGGAATTTATGGGCAATAAAAGCGCACTTTCGGCGCAAGATGTCGCCGATATGCTTGATGTAAGCAAAAACACCATTTATAACATGGTTAAAAAAGGCGATCTAAAGTCTTACAATGTGGGGCGAAAGGTTCGGTTCACCGAAAGCGATGTAAACGCTTTTATAAACCGATCTCATGCAAGTTTGGATGCCCAGCAAACCGCTTCCGCCCTGCCTGTCGGCGTTCAAGCCAATAACGGATTTATAATCTGCGGTCAGGATATTATTCTGGATGTTTTGTCCAGTTATATGAGATCGTACGGCATACCTGCCCTTAGGGCGTTTATCGGAAGTTACGACGGGCTTATGCTTTTATATAAAAATAAAGTAAGCGTAGCGTCCTCTCATCTTTGGGACAGCGAAACCGATGAATACAATATTCCGTATATTAAAAGACTTTTACCCGGCACTTCAGCCGTTGTTATTCAACTGACTTATCGTATGCAGGGACTATACGTCCAAAAAGGAAATCCAAAAAACATAAAAGGCTGGGAAGATTTCAGACGTGATGATATTACCATGATTAACCGAGAATACGGAGCAGGATCAAGGGTGCTGTTAGACGAAAACCTTAAACTGCTTGAAATAACCGGCAGTTCCATTAAAGGTTACGCAACAGAAAAACAAACGCATTTGGACGTAGCAAGTTCGGTCTCAGGCGGTAAAGCCGATGTAGCGGTAGGGATTGAAAAAATCGCAAGGCAAGTTGATAACATTGATTTTATCCCCATGAAAAAAGAACGTTACGATTTGGTTGTAAAAAAAGAACACATCAACACCCACGAAGTAAGCGCCATGATGAATATCATTAACTCCGACGCCTTCAAACAGGAATTCGCAAACATAGGCGGCTACGACACAAGCGGCATCGGAAAAATTATCGCCGAGATATAATTAAATTTTTGATTTCTTCATTATTTTGCGCCGCCTATTTGAACAGGAGTGCGGCGATCTTCTTCTGTTCCGTCGCCGAGATAACCCCAACCTTTGGTATTTGCTCCCCAAGCCCAGAGCGAGCCGTCTTTCATGATAGCAAACGCTGACCAAGTTCCTGCGAAAATATATGACCAAGTT
>Ga0268262_10006417_pt1 | contig 11279 bp, 8 predicted proteins | sample TergutNc150P3_FD_190354 | JGI IMG/M metagenome (GOLD analysis project Ga0268262, IMG submission 190354) | Nasutitermes corniger P3 segment gut microbial community from laboratory colony in Florida, USA - Nc150 P3 (SPAdes) (version 2) | ecosystem: Host-associated > Arthropoda: Insects > Digestive...
ATCAAAATGATTGTTTGAAGTGCGGTGAATGTATGCATACCTGTAAATTCGGCGCGATACTTAAGAGTTAGGAGAAGAAAATGGTAAACATAACAATAAACGGAAAAGCATTGGAAGTTGAGCCGGGGACAACGATTCTTCAGGCCGCGAAAAAAGTGAATGTAAAAATTCCCACCCTTTGTTACAGCCCCGATCTCGCGCCTTGGGCGTCCTGCGGCATTTGTATTGTAAGAATGGCGAATTCTCCCAAGATGGTACGCGCGTGTATAACGGCCTGCGAAGACAAAATGAACATAATCACGCATGATCCTGAAATTATCGCCGTAAGGCGCACGGTTCTGGAATTAATCCTTTCCAACCACCCCAACGACTGCCTCCAGTGTCCGCGCAACCAGTCCTGCGAACTTCAGGACTTGGCTTCGGAATTCGGAATCAGGGAGGCGCCTTTCAAGAAAGTCGCCAACGATCTTCCCATTGACGATTCCAACCCCGCGATTGTCCTTTGCCCGGAAAAATGTATCCGCTGCGGCAGGTGCGTAAAGGTTTGTCAGGAAGTGCAGAATGTCTGGGCGCTTGAATTTTTGGGACGCGGCATACACGGAAAAATCGCCAGCGCCGCCGACGCTCCGTTAGGCGAAAGCCCCTGTATCAAGTGCGGACAGTGCGCCGCGCATTGCCCCGTCGGCGCCATTTATGAAAGGGACGACACGGTAAAAGTCTGGAGCGCCCTGCAGAACCCGGAATTACATTCCGTAGTGCAGATTGCCCCCGCGGTCCGCGTCGCGATAGCCGAAGAATTCGGCCTTCCGCCGGGGACTGTGTTCACCAAAAAAATCTACGCCGCTTTGCGCCGCTTGGGCTTTAAGACCGTCTTTGACACAAACTTCTCGGCAGACCTTACGATTATGGAAGAAGGCTCCGAACTTGTTAAACGCCTTGGCCAGAAAGGAAGCCCAATCCCATTGATTACTTCATGCTGCCCCGCGTGGGTAGATTACATGGAAAAATACTATACCGACATGATTCCCAACTTTTCAACCGCAAAGTCGCCTCAGCAGATGATGGGCGCGATGATCAAAGGTTACTGGGCGGGGAAAGCGGGAGTAAATCCCGACAAGGTATACTCGGTATCGGTAATGCCGTGTACGGCGAAGAAGTGGGAAATCAAGCGCAACGACGACATGAAGAGCGCGGGCCACGGCTACGACGTAGACATTGTAATCACCTCAAGGGAGCTTGCCCGTATGATCAAACAGGCGGGCATTGAGATAGACAAACTTCCCGATGAAGAAGCGGACAGTCCTCTTGGGCCGTACACCGGCGCCGGAACGATTTTCGGCGTAACGGGCGGCGTAATGGAAGCCGCCGTGCGCAGCGCTTATTATCTTGTTAATAAAAAAGAACTTCCCGATATTAACTTTAAACCCGCCCGCGGCCTTGAAGGCGTAAAGGAAGGGGAAGTTGATTTTGGCAACGGGACAAAAATCCGCATTGCTGTCGCCCACCAGATGGGTAACATCGCCGCCGTGCTGGACAAAATTCGCGCGGCGCGGGATGCCGGAAAAGAGCCGCCATATCACTTTGTCGAAGTAATGGCGTGCCGCGGCGGTTGTATTGCCGGCGGCGGCCAGCCTTACGGCGCTACCGATGAAATTCGCCAGCAGCGCATAAAAGGCTTGTACAACGATGATGAAAAATCGCAGTTCCGTTGTTCGCATCAGAACCCGTGCATAACCCAGGTTTACAAGGAATTCCTTGGAGAGCCGGGCGGACACAAGGCGCATGAGCTTTTGCATACCAAGTATGTGGAAAGGCCGCTGTACATAAAATAAAATGTATGCGCCATTTAAACGGCGCATACATTCACGATAAGCGACATCTGACCACAATGTGGTCAGACGGCGCTTATCTTAGCGGTTTACGGGTGGTTTTTGCGCCTTCGGCGCTCAACCACCCTACATTCTGCCGTTGGCAGAACGTCGTAAACCGCCATAATTATTAAATAAGAAATTATTAAAAAAAGAGATTATTAAAAAGAGGGAGAAAATCATGGAAAAGTTTTTTGAATTACGGGAAAAAGGTACCACAGTTCGGCGTGAGATATTTGCCGGTCTTACAACATTTCTGACTATGGCGTACATTCTGGCGGTCAATCCGACAATGTTAGGCATGATTGGCAATGGCATGACGCCGGGCGCGGTTTTTACAGCCACCGCAATCGCGTCCGCTATAGCTACTATTGTTATGGCATTTGCGGCAAATCTTCCGGTAGCTCTTGCGCCGGGAATGGGGCTTAACGCTTTTTTTACCTTCACCGTTGTTCTTGGAATGGGTTATTCATGGCAAACCGCCCTTACCGCGGTTTTTCTTGAAGGTATTTTGTTTGTAATTCTTTCGTTATTCAATGTCCGTGAGGCGATCATCAAGGCAATTCCAAAAAATCTGAAAAAAGCTGTTGCCGTAGGTATCGGTCTTTTTATCGCTCTTATTGGCTTTGCGAATGCAAGAATTGTGATTCAGGATGCGGGTACTATAATTGGTTTTGGCAGTGTAACTTCCGGCGCTCCCCTTTTGGCGATGATCGGCCTGGTTATTATTACAGTTCTTTATGTCGCGAAGATTCCCGGTTCAATACTTATCGGTATTCTCCTTACCACTGTCATTGGCATCCCTATGGGAATTACGGATATTACGGGTTTTAAATTTGGATTTCCCGCTGCGCCGTTGTTTTTCCAGTTTGATTTTTCTCCCGCGGCAATATTTTCATTTAAATTTTTTACGGTATTCTTTACTTTCCTGTTCGTGGATATTTTTGACACTATCGGGACCCTTGTCGGCGTTACCACTCAGGCAAAACTTATTGACGACAAGGGAAATATTCCCAATGTAAAACAGGCGCTTCTGTCCGACGCTGTCGGCACGGTAGTGGGAGCGGCTCTTGGTACTTCTACCGTTACAAGCTACATTGAAAGCTCAGCCGGCGTTTCAGCGGGCGGCCGTACGGGACTTACCAGTTTAACTACCGGCATACTTTTTCTTTTAGCCATATTCCTTTCGCCAATTTTCCTTCTTATACCGTATGCGGCGACGGCTCCGGCTTTAATTTTTGTAGGCTTTCTTATGCTACAGCCTGTAACCTCTATTGATTTTACCGATCCTACCGAAGGCATACCGGCGTTTCTTACAATTGTAATAATGCCTTTTGCGTACAGTATTGCCGACGGTGTTGTGTACGGGATTATTTCCTATGTTATTCTTAAATTTGCCGGAAGAAAAGCAAGAGATGTTTCAGTAATTACATGGGTGCTTTTTGTCGTATTCGTTCTGCATATCATTCTTAAATAGGTATTTTCTCCCATGACTGATCGGGAGATACTTGAGCGTATAGATCATACGCTTTTGAAAGCGGCCGCTTCATGGCAGGAGATTAAAATCCTCTGCGATGAGGCGGTTCGTTTTAAAACCGCCTCCGTTTGCGTTCCTCCTTCTTATGTAAAGCCTATTCAAAATGAGTACGCGGACAATTTAAATATCTGCACCGTTGTCGGTTTCCCGTTAGGCTACAGCATTACCGCCGCAAAGGTTCTTGAGACGGAACGCGCGATTCAAAGCGGAGCCGCTGAAATTGACATGGTGATTAACATTGCCGATGTCAAAAACGGAAACTTTGATTATGTGCTGGAAGAAATCAGGCTGGTTAAAAAGACTTGCGGCGGCAAGATTCTTAAAGTTATAATCGAAACCTGTTATCTTTCGGAAGAAGAAAAAATACGCTTGTGCGGTATCGTTACGGAAGCGGGGGCGGATTTTATAAAGACATCAACAGGCTTTGGTCCTGCGGGCGCTGCGCTTGCGGATGTAGAACTTTTTAAAAAGCACATAGGACCCGCGGTAAGAATTAAGGCCGCGGGCGGAATAAAGACACGCGAAGACCTTGAAGCGTTTATCACAGCCGGAGCCGCGCGTATCGGGACCAGCTCCGCTGTAAAACTCCTGTCCGGTTCAGCCGCGACAGGTTATTGAGGGAAAACATGGAAACAGCGGGAAGCCTGAGAAATATTGCCGTCCGCCAAAAAGAACTTGCCGCCGAGATTGAGACGGAATGCAAGGTTCTTGAAGACAGCGATTTGCTTAAAGAAAACTCCGGTCTTAAAACAGAGATTGAAAAACTCCGCGCGGATTTCCTGAAAATTTCATCAGAAACGGCGGTTATTAAAGATGAAAATTCAAGTTTGAAAAACGCCCTGTATGAACATGTTTTTAACGAAAAAAATTCCATCATTAACAATACCAGTCAAAGACTTGATATTTTTTTCCGCGCGGAAAAAGACGGCGAAAAAAACAGATTGATTGCTATTGAGCAAAATGTAAAAGCGCGTATAAAAAACATTAAGGATTTTTTAGCGCAAAATAATACCGCAATAAGGGATGAGTTTAACTTAAAACTGGACGAGTTAGCGGATTTATTAGACCAAAAAGTAACCGAAGAACTGGCAAAAGCCGCGCAGACGGAAGCTTTTTCCAAAGAAGAACGCGAACAGCTTAACGCTCTTAAAAACGAGGAAATCACCGACGAGCAAATACGCGCCGTCGCCAAAAAGAACAACCTTGAAAGATTTATCGGTTTGAACGTGCTGAACGTAATCGGAATATTCCTTTTGTTTGTCGGAGCCGTCGCGGCAATGCGTTATACATATTTAAGATTGTCCGACCTGTTTAAGGGAATAATGATATTCGCCCTTGGCGGAATAATGCTTGTAACAGGAGAGGTTCTAAACAGGAAAAAGCCAAACATTTTTTCTTTGGGAATTTCCTCAGGGGGCATTGCCATATTATACGCCGCCCTTGCGATTAGTTTTTTCGTCCTGCAGATTTTGGGAATGTATCCCGCCATAGCCGTATGCGTGCTGTTAACCGCGGGGGCGTTTGTGCTGTCCAGCCGCTATAATTCGCAGCTAATTGCCGCCTTTGCCCTTATCGGAGGATACCTCCCGATAATTACGATTGAGGATAATATCAACTTTGTTTACGGGGCAATGGTTTATTTTGCGGTTCTTAATTTATTCGCTTTTATTGTCTCGTGGAACCGCAAATGGCGCATAACAACATTTATCGGATTGTTCCTGAATATAGCCGGCGCCGCGTACATTTGTTTGTTTGCCGGACCCTACGGCTTTTTAAGCCCCTCCATACGTCCAGGCGCTTCGGATACTCTTGGCATGACGCTGTCAATTATATACGCGGTATTTTCCTTTTTAATTTACACCGCCATACCTGTAGTAAGCACATTCCGCGCAAAATTGAATTTCAGGAAATCCGACATTGTGATTCTCGCGATTAATACCGTATTCAGCGGTTTAATTATGTACGGAGTGTTTTATCGTTATGAATTGGAAAGTTTCAATGGCATGCTCGCGGTAGCGTACGCGGTTTTTTACCTGCTTCTGGCCAGATTTATCGAAAAAAAATTTACAGGCGAAGAGCGTTATACAAGAACGCTCTTTTATTTAACCGCCCTTGCTTTTGTGGTTTTGATTATTCCCATGCAGTTTGGCCGCGCATGGCTCTCGCTTGGCTGGCTTGCGGAAGGCGTAATACTGGCCGTATACGGAATTCTAAAAGACGAAAAAAACTTCAAGAAAGCGGGATTAATTATTTGCCTTTTGTGTCTGGGAGCGTTTTTATTGTTTGATTTGTCACGGACGGGGCATTATCTGTTTGTCTGGAAATATACGGCAATCACTTTCGGCAGCCTGCTTGTTTTAGGCGCGTATATGTACAAAAAAATGATGAACGGCGATTTTGTTTCGGCTTATAAATACTTTGCGATAATAAACGCGTGGGGTTATGTAATTTATATTTTGGGAAAACTTAAGGATTTATTGTATTTCCGTTATTCGGGGGAACAGCTTTTTCAAATTGGTTATCTTGTTTCTGCAGCCTCAATAACCGTAACATTTTTTATCGCGTATATAATTACGCGCATAAAACTGCTGTCCGTAAAGGGAATGAAAGCGCTTTCGGCGATTCTGTATTGCATAGGCATTATATGGTTATTTGTCATTAACAGCGCTTATTCGCCCGTTGCCTACGTTTATTTTAGAATGACCACGCCTAAACTTGGCGTTACTATTGCGGGAACCGTAATCCTTGCCATGCTGGGGCTTTTATCCGTTCTTTCGACGCTGGATGTAATGAAGATTATCATCACGGAAAAGAAAAAAGGAATTGAATGGCTGCCTTTGGCTGTTTCAGGATACTTTATAATTCTTCTTTCGCATAATTTAATAGCGCAGTATAATTTAAGTTTTTCAAGCGCGGTAATAAGCATTATTTACGCGCTTACGGCGCTGGCGTGGATCATCTTCGGTTTTGTGCGCCGTTTTGTTTTTATCAGGCGTTTTGGGCTTGTACTCGCGATTTTCGCCGTTGTTAAATTGTTCCTTTTGGATTTGTCCGGCCTTACTCAAGGGTTCAAAATTGTGTCGTATTTTGCGCTTGGCTTGTCTCTTATCGCAATCTCATTCGTGTATCAATATTTCAGCAAACGGCTGGAACTAAGGGAAGGAATGATAATTCATGCTGAAAAGAGCTAAAAGCCTTCTGATTTTATTGTTTCTTTTTGCAACGCTTGCGCTGCCGCTGTTTTCACATGACGCGAATATTAAAATCGAAGGCGAAAACCGTTACAAGTCGGTAAGGCTGATACCTCCTGTTTACAATGCTGCGCATCGCGCTCTTTCCGATCTTTTAATAAAAAACGTCGATGAGAACGTTCCTTACTTTATCAATTCAAGCGAAGGAAGAACAAACGAGACAAGAGAAACGTATTTAATGAGGCTGATTAATTCCTATAAAGAGGAAGATAATTTTTTCTTTGATTACAAGCTTGCCTTTGCGCGTGACAGCGATATAATCGCGACTTCCATTGAATTCTCCACAAGGAACACCGGTTTTGCCAAATCAACGGATGTATTCGGCAGTTACGATAATATTCATTGGGAGTTCGTGCAGAGCGATATGCTTTATGTTGTTGAAAGTAAATCGAAACTTAATATTAACTTTAATCATCCGCAAAAGTACACGCATTACAGGCTGAAGTTTGCTAATAATCTTGAACAGATTTCTTTTTACGCCGTCAATCTTGTTTACAGCCTGGAGATAAGCGAAGAAACATATTTTATTGAATCTTTTACGCCTGAATATACCGTTGAAACCAAAGATAAAAAAACAACGCTGTTTATTAAAGACGTTAAAAATCTTCGTTTATGCGATCTTCAGATAGAGACCGACAGTATGTTTATCAGAAAGGTAAAAGCCTACGGGGGAAATGAGAAAGAGCTTTATAACTTGTCTGTAAACGGCACAACATACAAGGATACGGTATTGCCGCTTAACCGCCAGATTTCAGAAAATGAAATGTTCACCGTAATTATAGACGATGCGGACGACAAACCGATAAATATTACGGGTATCAGCGTGCGCTATTACGCGGACGATCTTGTGTTTCAGGGAGATGCGGGCGCTGTTTACAAACTGGAATTCGGCGCGGATCTGTCAAGGCCGGCTCCGGTATATGATATACAGCGCTACAGGAACGAAATACTAAAAGGCCCTGTCGACAGGCTTGTGTTGGGTGAGATAGTTTATGTGCCGGCAGAGCCTGCGCTGCAGCCGGAGTCTGTGCGAGAGTCTGTTCCTTACAGAATTATTTTTAATATTGTGGTTTCGGTTGTTAGCACTCTTCTTGCGGCGTTGATTATCTTAAAACTTAAAAAGTAAAATTTTTAATTTGACATTTTGGATTTTCTTATGTAAATTCTTATGTAGAGAGCTATAATGTTCTCAAGAATGTTCTTAAGAACATTCTTAAGAGTATTCTTAAGGATCGCCCGCATGGGGATTCTATATCCAGGCTTTAGAAGCAGTCAGGGAAAGGCAAAAGCGTTCCTGACAGAGGAGGTTGTATGAAAGGCGCAAGAAGTTACATGGATCTGGGCAGTATTTTCGATGAAATTTTCGATGCCGCCCAGGAATTTAAAGATGAATTCCACAGGAATTTTAACAAGTGCGGCGGAGACGGCGCTTTCACCCAAGGGCCGTTTGCCTTTGACAAACATTTCTTCGACGAGAATACCGACTTTTATCCCAATTATTCATATCCGCCGATGAATGTTTTTATGACAGAAGACAGGTCTCTGGTCTTTGAATTTGCCCTTGCCGGTTTTGATGAAAAAGACATAAGCCTCTCTTTTCAGGGCGATTACATGGTTTTTTCCGCAAAGATTGACGGCGCGCAAAAAGCGGAGGACGGCCAGATTAAACCTCAATCCGAAGAAAACATCCGCTACTTTAAACGCCGTCTTAAAATGAAGGACATCGAAAAACAAAAATATTTTGTGCCTTTGGATAAATACGCGCAGGAACAAGTAAAGGCGGTTTATAAAAACGGAATTCTTCGCGTTTCAATTCCGCCCAAGGACGAAGTCGATCAAAACGAAGGTATTAAGATTGAAATTGTAAAAGAAGGCAGTTAATCGCCGTCTTTATCGGGCGCTTCTACGGGAATGCGCACTCTCTCTATCGAGATCGCTTTACCGTCCTTGTCAAGTTCAATGAATACCCCTTGCAGTTCCGGCTGTTCCCACGCTTCGCGGGTCCAGTCGGGAATGCCGGTGGTGTATTCTTTAATCCGGGAATTTATTTCGCTGCCGCCGACGGACTGAATGCTTCCCGTCCTGCCGGCGTCGGTGATTACCGCCGTTCCTCCGGGAAGTATTGTTTCATCGGCGGTTTGGACTTTTGTGTGCGAACCTATGACAGCAGAGCAATTTTTGTCTGCTGCATAGAAAAGGGTCTTTTTTTCGGCGGTTGCCTGCGCGTGGAAATCCACAATTACATAGGGAGTTTGTTTTTTAAGCCGTTCAAGCAGGGGGGGCAGGGCGGTAAAGGGGTTGTTGGCGTGAAGCCGGTTAAATCCGTTCTGTCCCAAAAGAACGGCTACGGCTACTTTTTCGTTTTCGGTTTTAAAAACTTTTGCGCCTATGCCGGGGGCCTCGCCGCTTATATTTTCAGGGCGCAGAACATAGGGTATTTTTTCCATATCTTCGGCAAGGTCTTTTTTATAGAAACAACATTCTCCAAGGGTGATTACATTTGCGCCAAGTTTGTGTATATAGGCGGCATGACTGCGTCCAAGTCCGTTCCCCCCTGTGGCCCCGTCGGCGCAGGCAATCAAAAAATCAAAGGGGTAGCGGCTTTTTAATTCGTTCATGGCTTTTTTAAAAGCGTAAACTCCGGCTTTGCCAACAAGTTCAGCCGCGTAAAAAACCTTCATTTTTTTATTCGCAGGCGGGTTTAAAGGAGTCCATGCCGGAAATGACGCGTTCAAATTCGGCGGCAGCCCGGAAATCGCCAAGTTCCCTGCATGTATCCCTTAAATTTACCAGCGCGTCATGATATTGCGGAAAAAGGCTTACCGATTTTTCAAAACAGTTTCTGGCATCTTCATAGTTCATTAAGTTAAAATGCAAAACCCCAAGATTGTTCCAGGTTTTTGGGTCGTCTTCATTACGGGACAAGGCGGACGTGTAACATTCTTCGGCAAGGGTAAACTCTTTTAATTCGTAATAAATAAGGCCCATGGAAAGCCACGCTTCGGCAAGATCGTCTTCTATAAGCAGGGCTCGATGGAAACTTTCAATAGCTTCGGTATACTCTCCGGTTTTTTGCTGCGCAATGCCTAAATTCAGCCAGAGCAGGGGGTTTTCCGGTTCCATAGACAACGCCTCTCGGAACAGGGGGATTGCCTCAAAAGGACGATTTGCCTCGGTTAACGCGATACCGGAGTTGTTTAGATTAGCGGCAGTTTCCATACTATTACTATACCCTAAAAAAACAAGTCCTACAACTTAATTTTTCGTTTGTCTATGTTGATTATATTAAAATAATGATAAAAATCGCTATTGTTTTTTTAGCATTTATAGTATAATAGTTAAGGCTTTATGGAAGGTAGCTTGTGAAAGAAATAAGTGAATATAACAGCAGTATAACAGAACACGAGTTTTTTTCTTTCCTGTGTGACAAGATTATATCGAAAGAAATGACAACTTTCTCAAAGCTGAGGGAACTAATAACTCCGGCGCTGAAGGATAAATCAATGTATCCTGTAGTAATGAAGGCGTTTAATCTTCTGAAATCCCTGAATTGGGGGTTTTTTTCCAATATTAGCCCAAATACCCATAAAGCGCTCTGGAAAGAGGTGGTTATTCCTGACAAGGTTTTTCCCGAAGCCGGGGATTTAAAAAAGACGCTGCAAATTTCCAACCTTTATATCGCGATGCTGGACATTCATGGTTATACAAAATTTTGCATGGACGCCAGAAAAAATCTTTCGATGATGCATAATTTGGATTGGGCTATCGAAAATGAAATCCGGCGCATCTCTACCTTGTGCGGCGCGATAAGCCAAAGGGAACGCGGCGACGAAATGGTTGTAGTCGCCGCAAGCGCCACCGACGCGCTTATGATAACATTGTGTATTATCGACTATTTCGGCAAGACCGATATTGTAAATGATCCCGCGATATCCACAAAACGCGCCGGCAACGCTGCGTCGCTTCCTGTTTTTAAAATAACGGCCGGAATCACAGGCGGCAATACGCAAAGCCCGCTTATCATTACGGAAAGAGGAAACCTCTCAGGGTTCCTCCTTAACTCGGGCGCCAGACTGCAAACAAGGGCAAATGAACTTTCACCCAAAGAATCAAGGGTGATGATTGCCAAACAGGTAATGATGAATTATGAAAAGGAAAACGCTGCCGCGCAAGTCAAGTGCGTACTTTCAAAAAATGACGCAATATACTTTTTTGATACTGGACACATTGAATTTAAAGGAGTGATGATCCCCACCTGCGAAGTTGTCTTTCACAAAAATGAGCGTTACAAGGAAAATTTTTCGGAAGAGACGACGAAACTTTTTGGCTCTATTCGCGATAATCTTTGGGAGCAGAAGATATTTCAGGATCTGATTGAACTGCTTGTCGTGGTTGCCCAGTCAATGCCAAAGTTTAACGTAACGCCGCAGCAGCCTATTCACGGCATGCAGACAGTTACAAATGATTCCTATACTCAGATTTGCAGTCTTGCGATAAGGGCATACAGCCAGGACGATGATTATCATCTGGCGGTTGAATATTTACATAATCTGGTGGAAGTAAGCGAGATGATCCCTTCGTTTGACAAGCTGATTCTTGACTACCTTAAAGGAATTACGGAAA
>Ga0268262_10006418_pt1 | contig 11279 bp, 10 predicted proteins | sample TergutNc150P3_FD_190354 | JGI IMG/M metagenome (GOLD analysis project Ga0268262, IMG submission 190354) | Nasutitermes corniger P3 segment gut microbial community from laboratory colony in Florida, USA - Nc150 P3 (SPAdes) (version 2) | ecosystem: Host-associated > Arthropoda: Insects >...
CATCTTTTAAGGACCATAAATCTCTGTTTCCTTTTTGCCCAGAACTACCATATCTCAATGAAGTACGTCGCTCCGGTGCGCCGCGAGCTGGGAATCCGCACGATATTCAACATACTTGGCCCGTTGGTAAATCCGGCAGGCGCAAACATGGAATTGCTCGGTGTGTATGACGAAGACATGATCGAGCCGATGGCAAAAGTTCTGTGTAATCTTGGAGTAAAAAGCGGTATGGTGGTGTACGGTCAGGACGGCCTTGACGAAATATCCCTCAGTTCGCCGACCAGTATCTGCGAACTGCGATCCGGTTTTATAAAGAGTTATGTGATAGAACCTGAACAATTCGGTTTTACGCGCTGCGAAAAAACAGCGCTGATCGGCGGAACTCCTGAGGACAACGCCCAAATTACAAGGGACATTCTTTCAGGCGAAAAAGGCCCCAGAAGGGACGCCGTTTTGCTAAACTCCGCGGCGGCGATTCACATTGCCAGGCCTGAACTTTCCATCGAAGAAGGAATAAAACTGTCCGCCGAGACTATCGACTCAGGCAAGGCCAAGGCCCAGCTTGAACAATTCATCAAACTGTCGAAGGAAACTGCGTGACAATACTTGACGAAATTGCCGCGAAGACTCATCTCAGGGTTGCGAGGGCAAAAGAAAAAGCTCCGCTTGACCTTGTGCGGGAAAAAGCCCTGGGGGCTTATCGGGCATGTATCGGCGATACGATGCCTTTTGAAAAGGCGCTTGCGGTGTCCGGTCTGTCTTTTATCTGCGAGGTAAAAAAGGCTTCCCCTTCAAAGGGAATAATCGCCGAAAGCTTTCCGTATCCGGAAATCGCGAGGGAATACGAAGCCGCCGGAGCAGCGGCAATTTCCGTCCTTACCGAGCCGGAATACTTTTTGGGAAGCGATCGTTATTTGCAAGAGATTGCGGCAAAGGTAAACATTCCCGTTCTTAGAAAGGATTTTGTCGTAGATTCTTACCAGATCTACGAGGCGAAACTTTTTGGAGCGCAGGCGGTACTGCTAATCGCGGCCCTTCTGGACGCGGAGGCGCTTGCCGCTTATATCACGACCGCTTCCGAAGTGGGGCTTTCAGCGTTAGTTGAAATTCACGATGAAGCGGAGGCTGATGAAGCGCTGGAAGCAGGGGCGCGAATTATCGGTATCAATAACCGCGACTTAAAAACCTTTAAGGTGGACACCGGCGTTACTGCCCGGCTGAAAAAGCGCATACCTGACGGAATTATCACCGTTGCCGAAAGCGGCATCCGATCCGTTGATGACGTGCGGAAGGTGAAAGAGATTGGCGTTGACGCTGTCCTAATCGGGGAAAGCCTTATGCGAGCGGCGGATAGAAAAAAGTTCCTTGAGGAACTGAAAAAGGCAGCCGGTGGAAGTCTTAATTGAATGAAAATTAAAATCTGCGGCGTTTCCCGTGAGGAAGACATTGACTATATAAACGAGGCCCGACCCGATTACACCGGCTTTGTGTTTGCCGAAAGCAGGCGAAAAGTAACGCCCGCCCAGGCGGCTAAACTGCGCCGGCGTCTGGCCGAAGGAATAGCCGCGGTGGGCGTTTTTGTGGACACCCCCATTGATGACATAGCCGGCCTTTGCCGCGACGGGATCATTTCGCTTGTCCAGCTTCACGGAGCGGAAGATGACGCGTACATTGCGTGGCTTAAAAAAGCCGCCTGCGGCGTTCCGGTTATAAAGGTAATCAAAAGCGCGGAACTGCTGTCGCTGACAGAGGCAAACAAAACCATAGCGCCGGACGCGGATTATTACCTTATCGACTCTGGCGCGGGCAGCGGTAAAACCTTTAACTGGAATCTTCTGCGAGCCGGCGCGCCCTGCGCTTCGTGGCTGCAATCATCGGGAAAGCAATGGTTTCTGGCGGGCGGCATAACCCCGGAAAATATCGAACAGGCAATGGAGCTTTACCCTTTCGCCGTCGACATTTCCGGCGGTGCAGAAACCAACGGTATAAAAGACAGAAATAAAATAGTACAATTAACGGCAATGGTCAGGAGCCTATCGGAAAAGGAAAGACAGTATGAGTAAAGGGAGATTTGGCGATTACGGCGGGCAGTACATACCCGAGACTTTGATGAACGAGATCATCAGTCTGGAAAAAGCCTTCAATCACTATAAAGATGACGGCGCGTTTAAGTCGGAGCTGGATGATCTTTTGAAGAACTATGCAGGCCGTCCTTCGCTCTTGTATTTCGCGCAGAAGATGAGCCTGGATCTGGGCGGCGCGAAGATCTACCTTAAACGGGAGGATTTGAACCATACCGGTTCCCATAAGATCAACAATGTGCTGGGCCAGACCCTCCTAGCGAAAAAAATGGGCAAGACCAGGATCATCGCCGAAACCGGAGCGGGCCAGCACGGCGTTGCCGCGGCGACAGCGGCGGCCCTGCTGGGAATGGAGTGTGAAATCTTTATGGGCAAGGAGGACACGGAACGCCAGGCCCTCAACGTGTACCGTATGGAGCTGTTAGGCGCTACCGTCCATCCTGTCACATCGGGAACCCAGACGCTGAAAGACGCGGTTAATGAAACCATGCGGGAATGGACAAGCCGCGTTCATGACACCCACTACGTGCTTGGTTCCGTCATGGGGCCCCATCCTTTTCCGACCATGGTGCGGGAATTTCAAAGCGTAATTGGCAGAGAAGCGCGGGAACAGATTTTGGCAAAGGAAGGCAGGCTTCCCTCGGCGGTACTGGCCTGCGTTGGCGGCGGCAGTAACGCGATGGGCATATTCTATCACTTTATTCCCGATACGGCGGTACAGCTTATCGGCTGTGAAGCTGCGGGCCTTGGGGTGGACACGGAACAGCACGCCGCCACAATCGCGAAAGGCTCGGTAGGAATTTTCCACGGGATGAAATCCTATTTCTGCCAGAACTCCGAAGGCCAGATTGCCCCGGTTTATTCAATTTCGGCGGGCCTGGATTATCCGGGCATAGGGCCGGAACACGCCTGGCTTAACGACAGCAAGCGCGCAACGTACGTGCCAATTACCGACGAGGAAGCGGTAGACGCGTTTGAGTACCTTGCGCGAACCGAGGGGATCATCTGCGCGGTGGAAAGCGCCCACGCGGTAGCCTACGCAAAAAAAATTGCACGTAACTACGGAAAAGACGAAAACATCATCATCTGTCTTTCGGGCAGGGGGGACAAGGACGTCTCGGCAATCGCACAATACCGAGGGAGAAAGATACATGAATAATACAGCGATTGCCGTTGCCATAGCGCGCTACAGAGGAAAAAAGATACATGAGTAATATCGCCAAAGCCTTCGATAATAATAACGGCAAAGCCTTTATCGGCTTTGTTACAGGCGGGGATCCCAGCGTTGAAAAAACAAAGGAATTTATTCTGGGGATGTTCCGCGCCGGTTCCGATCTTGTTGAAATCGGGATCCCCTTTTCCGATCCGATTGCCGAAGGCCCGGTTATACAGGAAGCGAACATCCGCGCCCTCCGCGCTGGAGCCACCGTAGAAAAACTATTCACGCTTGTTGAAGATGTCCGGGCCGATACCGACGCGCCGCTGGTGTTTCTGACTTACCTAAACCCGGTCTTTCATTACGGATACGACGCTTTTTTTAAGCGCTGCGGCGCTGTCGGCCTTGACGGAATCATAGTCCCCGATCTTCCCTTTGAGGAGCAGGCGGACGTGCGGGAAGCGGCGTCAAAATACGGCGTAGACCTCATTTCCCTTATTGCCCCCACGTCGGAAGCGCGTATAAAAGAGATAGCCAAAACCGCCTCGGGCTTTATTTACCTTGTTTCCTCAATGGGTGTAACGGGCGTCCGCAGTGAAATTACCACCGACATCGCCTCGATTGCCGCCTCGGTCAAATCGGTTACAGAACTGCCGGTGGCTGTCGGCTTTGGCATTCACACGCCGGCGCAGGCCCGCGAAATGGCCCGCATTGCCGACGGTGTAATTGTAGGAAGCGCCATTGTAAAAATTATCGCCGAGCATGGAGAGAAAGCAGGATCGCGCATTTATCAATACGTCGGTGAAATGAAGAAAGCGATAATATAAACAAGGGCACTTGACAATTTAACGCCGGCGATCAATACATTTATCTGTATATTTCAAAGGAAGTGAGGTGCGGAACTTAAAGGTTCCAAATCCTCCGCTATCCCGTAACTGTGAAAGGGAAGATTCCATCAAGAAACATTAGTTTCAACGATCACTGGGCAACCGGGAAGATCGATGGAAAAATTGCCCATAAGCCAGGAGACTTTGGTATACGGCGGTTCTCGTAGAGAGCCGTAATCTTTTTTCAGGCTTCGGGGATTGAGCCTTGAGAAAAATACCGCTTATTAACTCGCCAAATTTTTCTCCGGGGGACATGCGTCATGAAGCCGTAAGGGGCATTTCATGTTTTCGTTTTTTAAAAGGGCTTCGGTTTTATTGTTGGCCGCGTTTGTTTTCGGGGCAAGCGCGGGGCTGTTTACGGCTTGTGATTCAAACAAGGATGATGACGCCTCGATTTACGCGACGTGGGTGTCATCGTATGGCGAAGAATACATAATTACAGCGGCGGCATTTACATCTACAGGCGCTTACGCGGGAACAATCGAAAATATTCGCGGTGACGGCAAGGGCGCGGGTTACATTACCATAAAATATACGGGAAACACATTTTATGGCGCTCCCGCCGTCGGAAAATATTATGTTATTCATTATAAAGATCTTAATTCCTCAACTGTGTTTTTATCCGGCGCTTATTCCGCTGCCGACACTGACAATGGGGGAGGGTCGGGAAAAGCTACCAAAGAGCTGGCGGAATCAACGTACACGACGGCAAATGGGTACTTTGGCTTTTACAGCGCCTGCCAAAAACAGTGAGCCTTGTAGTTTGGAACAAATTATTAAGAATTATGTGTGGGCTACCGGAAATGGCTTTGTTGTTCTCTGCCTGTTGTTCGGTTTAAACCTCATTCCCCTGGGCGCTCAAACGGAACCCCAGGGGGATTATTACGATGAAGATGATTATCTGGCAATGGAAGGCCAGGGGATCACCGTTGTGGGGGCCATCAGCGCAACCCAGCAGATTGAAACCATAGACCGCGCCGAAATTGAAAAAACCCATGCCGAGGATATTCCTTCGCTGTTACAGGAAGTCCTGAACCTTGTGGTAACCCGCTACGGCCCTTACGGGAACACAGCGGATATAAACCTAAGGGGATTCAGCCTGAGGCGCGTTGCCATCCTGGTTGACGGCGTTCCCGTCAATTCCGCGGCATCAGGCTATTTTGATTTTTTCTCCGTGGATTCGCTTTCAATAGAGCGGATTGAGGTAATTCACGGCGGCTCAGATACGAAGTTCAACGTATCGGGGGCGCTTGGCGGTTTGATCAACATCGTTACGGTTAAAAAGCCGGGAGCCGGCTGGAGAGCGGGCGGCAGCGTTTCAAATACCTCCTATTTGCCCGGGCGCTATGTTGAGCCTTCCGGCGAAGCGGGAAACCCGCAATGGCAGGATCTGTTCGACACCCAGAGCGTAAACGCGTTTGTTTCCTATGGAACGGATAAATTATCTTTCAAGACAAACGCCTTTGGAAACAGCGCCGGAAATCATTTTTTATATACGAGCTACAACGACCTAATGCAGCGCAAGGAAGGCAACGAGATCCTGGACTCTGGCGCGTCTGTTTCCTTCCTTCGGGAATTTCAGGATCTTTCAAAGCTCATTGCAACCGGGGCGTTTTACCTGGGAGACAAGAATATACCAACCGGGGGCTACAGTTTTGTACACGCCGATCAAAAGGATACATCAACCAGGGAAAATATTATGCTCGAAGTGCCGAGGGCGTTCCATGATGATTTTTCCATGGAAGCAAGTCTGGGCCATATCTGGAAGAATCTGTCCTACGATCCGGGCTACTCCCCTTCGCTTCACAATGAGCATACCCTCGATCTGATTAACCGCTGGGGCTGGTATCCGTCGCCCGCATTAACCCTGCGTTTTGGGGGAGATTACCGCTTTATTTACCTGGATTCAACCGATACGCAGATCCGTAACGGTCACAGGGCCGGGCTTTATCTAACCTCTGAATTTAAACCGCTAAAGAATGTTCTTTTAATAGCGTCAATAAAGGGAATAACAGACGCCCTGAATGTAATTCCTGTTCCAAAGTTCGGTTTTTCCTGGGCTGTGAACGATTGCTTGACAATTAAAAACAACTATTTCAGGAATTTTAAATTCCCGGATCTTAACGATCTGTATTGGGTTCAGAGTGGATATATGGGTAATCCGGATCTCAAGAGCGAGGACGGGTGGGGGACGGATCTGTCGGCGGAATTTACCCTGCCGAATCTTTTAAGCCTGAATACCTGCCTTTACGGGCAATGGCTGAGCGATTCGATTCACTGGAGCAATATCTCCGGTTCATGGAGGCCTGAGAACTCAGGCAGCGCGGCTTTTATGGGCTGGGAAAACAAATTCAGGGTTATCATCCCGTTTTCCCCAGGTTTTTTTGAAAAGCCTGTGTTAAGCCTTTCCTGGACATTCCAGTTGAGCCGGCTTTTGAGCGGGGCATTGACGTTTGCCGACAACAAACGCATTCCCTATATGCCCATGCACACTGTGGGGGCCTCTCTTGAACTCCCGTGGAAAACCGGCTCTTTCCTCGTTTCCGGCCATTTTGAAAGCGGCCGTTTTGCCGAAACCGCGAATCTCGTTGAACTGGCCCCTTGTTTTCTTCTTGGCGCCATTTACAACCAAAAACTGAATAAAAATCTCAGCCTCTTTGGAAAGGCAAACAACATCCTTAACTCCCAATATGTTTCCTTTGCCGATTATCCCATGCCCGGTCTCAGCATTACCCTTGGGATAAATATAGTTTTTATGCCCCTTGGCAGGTGAGATGCAGACTTCCCCGTTCAGAAAAATCCAAATTTACCGTTTAGCAGCCTTAAATGCTAAATATAAAGTCATAAGTGTGGGGGTTACCACTGCGAACAGCCTTTTGGTGTGTAAGAATAAATGCCCTGACCATCAGAGCGAATAAAGACTGTCAGGCGACCAAAATGGCCACACCAACAGCTGTTTGCAGGGGTACACCCACACACTTTGCTTTTTATTGTATCTATTTGAGACTATTTGAGAGATGCTAAACGATTAATTATGGCTTTAAAAATCCGCATTTGACAGTTTTTAAAAAACATTCTAAAATTTGATTATCTGCATATTTTTAGCAGTTTTTTTTGCTCATTTGACAACAGGAGGATTTGAATGAAGTATTTTGTCGTTTTTGTTATTTTGGCCGGCTTGGCTTTTCCGGTTTTTGCCCAGAATACCGCCCTTGCCCAGCGCCTTACCGCCCTAAGCGATTCCATGGCGACTTCCGTCACAAGGGCTACCACGACTCTGAGCGACTTTGACGCGCAGATTAAGGACAAAAAGGATGTCGCCATATATACCTCGTATTTAAACAAATATGGTTATTTGGTATCGGCGCTGCAGGATTCCGAGGGCAGATTTAAGTTGCTTATGCGCACCAATGACAGGAATGTTAATATTCAAGAGGAAAGGGATACCTTCGAGGCTATTATAAAGCAGCTTCAGTCTGTAAAATCCGACTTTGATGCTTATTTAAAGTCTCCTCGCTAAATTACTACAAATAAAAATGCCGGATAAAAAAGGTAAGAACGCAAAGCGAATCTTTATCGCCTTTGTGCTTGTCTGCGTCGCGGCGCTGGGATGCGCCGCCAAGGCGTTGAATGTCCCTGGTCAGATGGAGCCGGGAAGCTCCGGCGATGCCTGGGTTAACACAGAGCAGGCCGGAGGCTCTAAGGTATACTTTACGACGGACATCAGCGGGAAGGGGATACTGGCGGCTTACAAGGCCTTGGGTGTTCCCGTGTCCGGCAAGGTAGCGATTAAGCTCCATATGGGGGAGCCTGGGAACCAGAATTACCTCCGGCCGGAACTGCTTCGTGACCTGGTAAAAGAGGTAAATGGCAGCTTTGTGGACAGCAATACCGCCTATGGCGGCCGCAGAGGCAGTACCGCTGCCCATCTGGAAGCCGCAAAAGAGCATGGTTTTACCTACGCGCCTGTGGACATCCTGGACGCGGATGGCGAAATTAAGCTTCCCATAAGGGGCGGAAAGCACTTAACCGAGGCTATTCTGGGTTCCCACATAATGAACTACGACTGGATCATTTCTGTTGCCCATTTCAAGGGCCATAGCATGGCGGGTTACGGCGGGACATTCAAAAACCTTGCCATCGGCATCGCGACCCCTGAGGGCAAAAGGGCCATCCACTCCAATCCCGGTGGCGGCATGTTTTCCAGTACCGGGGAGCCTTTTTTTGAAAAGATCATTGAGTACAACAAGGCTCTGGCGGACTCAAAACCCGGGAAGCTGCTTTACATCAATGTGCTTAACAACCTTTCAACCGAGTGCGATTGCAACGCCAGGGCCCCCAAATCAGCCATGGCGGACATTGGCATTTTGGCCAGCCTTGATCCGGTAGCTCTGGAAAAAGCAAGCCTGGATCAGATCTACTCAAGGCCCGCCAACGAGCGAAAGGCGCTGGTTGAGCGGATTGAATCGCGGAACGGGGCCTACCAGGCGATCTACGGGGAAAAAATGGGCATGGGCAGCAAGGCCTATGAACTGATCAGGTTTTAGCGCTCCTGTAATTGACTTTCTATCTCATTGACAACGGAAAAATGGCTACTTATACTAGCTTTAGCCGGTAACGGAAAAAGAATGGCAGGCCAATTACAGTTAAGCTTTGTTAATTTTTACAGGGACTCTTACATAGTTGTTGAAGGGAAGGCTAACGCCGACCGTTTTTTCATAATTCACAAAGGGAAAGTGAGAATTTCCAAAGAAGTTGAAGTTGTAGAAGAGGAAGGGGGCAATATACTCGGCCCGGGGGACTTCTTTGGGGTTGTTTCTTCCATGTCTTCCCATAGCCATATTGAAACTGCCCGCGCCATTACGGATGTTGTCCTTATTTCGGTTCAAAAGGACCAATACGGCGAGCTTATTCAGAGAAATACCCCGGTAGCCATGAAGATCATCCTTCAGTTTTCCAAGCGCCTAAGGTATCTGGACGAAGCCCTTTCAAGGGTTACATTAAAAAACACCGCCGAAGCCGACCCTTCCCATCTTTTTATTGTGGCGGAACACTATGCACGCCAAAGCCAGTACAATCAGGCTTTTTATGCCTACTCCAAGTATATAAAATACTGCCCGCAGGGCGAAAACATTGCCACCGCAAAGGAAAGGATCAATAAAATAGCCAATTATGTGAAAGGTATAAAAACAGAATTCCGGCCGGATGAATTTAACCGGATCTATCCCAAAAACTCTATGATATTTGCCGAAGGGGAGCCGGGAAACGAACTTTTTATCATTCAGAAGGGTTCAGTAACGATAGCGAAGGTTGTGGACCAAAACGAGGTGCTTTTGGCGGTTTTAAAACAGGGGGACATCTTCGGGGAAATGGCTTTGCTTGAGGCAAAACCCAGAAACGCCAGCGCGGTGGCTTACGAGGAGTGCCAGCTTTTGGCTGTAAACCGGGCCAACTTCGAGAAAATGATTTCCACGCAGCCCCAGCTCATCGCAAGGCTTACCACCCTTTTGGCGGACCGCATTTGGTTCATTTATAAGCACCTGGCAAATTCCCTCATCACCGATACCTTGGGCCGTATGTACGATGCCCTCTTAATACAGCTTGAAAAAAACCGTGTCCCGCTTTTAGCGCACGCGCCTTATACCTTTGACTTTGGCCTCAGAGAGCTGGCCAACATGGTAGGAATACCCCCAAAGGACGCAAGTTTGCTGTTCAGAAAAATGCTTGAGGGCGGAAAAATTATGATTGAAAATGACAAGATCCACACAACCATGATGGGTGAAATTGTAAAGCAGGCCGAATTCTACAAAAAAATGCAAAAAATAGAAAACGCGCGCAAAGAAGCAAAAGCCCAACTTCACCCGGTCGGCGCCTGACACCAAGGAAAGAATATGAACGCGATTATAACCGTAGCGGGCAGCGACAAAGTCGGAATCATTGCCAAAGTGTCGGTGTTTCTGGCGGAACGGAATATCAATCAATATTGAAGATATCAGCCAGACCATTTTGCAGGGAAATTTCGTCATGGTTAAGCGACAAATCAGGGTTTTGAAAGCTCCCTACCCGCCTCAAAAGCCCTCTTCAAATGCTTATCGCGGTTGAGCTCGCGCTCGGGCAATTCGCGGCTTGCGGCGTCCAGGATGATCATTTCTTTCCGCTTTACACGGTCAAAGAGGCGGTCTTCGAGTATTACCTTTTTCATTGCTTCTCCAAGGCCGGTTTTTTCAAAGTATTCCAGGGTGTTTCCGGCGACGCATAGCACAAGGCCCTTTTCCAGCGTTTTCATGCTGCGGTTTTCCCCATAGGCAAAACCAAAGGTCCAGACCCTGTCAAACCAGCCCACGAGTTTGGAAGGGGCTTCCGTCCAGAACACGGGGTAGATAAAAACAATCGCGTCGGAGGCGTTTATCTTTTCCTGCTCAGCTTTTACTTCATCCGGCAATGGTAGTTCCCGGCGGTAAAAGGCTTCACGAAGGTATTCGCCTTCGCCCATGTCGGAAGAAAAATTCATCGCGTACAAATCCGAAAGGATGTAATCGTGCCCCGCGCTCCGGAGGCCCGCTATAAAACTGTCCCTTACTTCCCTGGTTAAAGAATCGCGGGAAGGGTGGCAATATACAATAAATGCTTTCATACAGTCTTAAATGATAGTACATAAATAGTTTTTTGTGTTCTTCCGATAATTAAATGATGAAATCCGGAGCTTTCCTTTTGATTTTTGCCTTTTTTTCGCTTATAACGGCCTTTGCCCAGGAGACCCTTGAATTCACCATTCCCGAGCCGGAAAGGCGCTCGCTTGCCCCCGAAAACCCGGAAGAGGTTCCACGCCAGTTTCGCGGGATCGCGCTGGGAATGGCTTTGGATGAACTAAAAACGGCCCTTATCGCCGATTCCCTTTTTAGTTTTCGCGGGGACAGGGATGTATCTTTCCTTCCCATACGCGAAGAAACCATGGTGGAGACCACCGGGCTTTCTTTCGTCAGGCGCGCTTTTTTCCAGCTTGCGCAAGGGGCGGTCTACATAATGTCGTTTTCGCTTGACACAAGGTGGATAGATCATTATTCGGTTTTTACCAGTTTTGTAAAAAAATACGGGGAACCCGTAGCCCTTAATCCGTCTGAGTCGGTCTGGGAATCCGAAACCACCAGGGTTTCC
>Ga0268262_10006419_pt1 | contig 11274 bp, 4 predicted proteins | sample TergutNc150P3_FD_190354 | JGI IMG/M metagenome (GOLD analysis project Ga0268262, IMG submission 190354) | Nasutitermes corniger P3 segment gut microbial community from laboratory colony in Florida, USA - Nc150 P3 (SPAdes) (version 2) | ecosystem: Host-associated > Arthropoda: Insects > Digestive...
TTAGTCAAATCGCTGGCAGTACTGGAAATACCATTTGGAAAGTTGCGAAGAGAAACTTCTTTGAATTAGTAAAAATAGATCATATGGTTTTCAAATTTGAAATCTATAAAGTAATTTTTGGCATTTCAACAAAGCAAGTAGATGACTTTGCTTCGCACACCGCTTGTCGCTTGGGCAAATGGTATTATGAAGGCGAGGGCAAAAAGAATTTCTCCCATTTGCCTGGATATAAAGCCATTGAAAAACCCCATGCGGAAGTTCACACTTATGGGCGCAAGGCACTAAGCGCTTTCTTTGGCGGCAATATAGCGGGATGCCTTGAAATGCTTGGGCAAATGGAAAGTTTCAGCAATAATGTTATGGATGCCTTAGCTAACCTAGAAAGACAAAGCTGATACCAGTTCCAAGTTCTAAGGTACAGGTTACAAGATGAACCCCCTTGCTACATGCGGCTTTGCTAACGATAGCCGAGGCAGTTGGAAAGTATCTCTTCATGTGGGTATCTGTGACAAAAACACGTCTAACGACAGTATAGTGTAATCTTTCAGCAACGTGCTATTTCTTTGACAGCCTCTCAATCAAGGTTACAAGCCGCAAATTGTTTGCCGAATTATTTGCATCATCGGCAAGCCGCTGGGCTTTTTTCCACGCGCCAGGCCACCCGTTGCTCGGCCAATTTTCAAGCAATTCCTCTGCCTGGGCTATGCGGCCTGTCTGTATATATGCCTCCAGCAGTGGGCCAGTGGCCCTCTCCCAGATGGCCTCTGTAAAGGGCACTGAACTGTCGGCGGCCATTTGCAGGTGTTCGCTCCACGTTGGCTCGGCGATTTGGATTATGCCTTCCCACATCTTTTCGCCTTTCATACACTCTAGTAGCGGGGAGACCAAGTAGCGGGGGGGCCATTCAGATTCTGGCGTCATCGGGGAGGGGACCAGAGAGGCGAAGAGTTTGGGCAGCACCTTTTTGTAATTTGGTGTGCCAAAGGCTAGGAAGAAGCTCCACAGCCTTATGCTGGACGGTTTGTCCGCTATCGCGCCCTCAATGCTGGGCCTGGCCTGGTCTGACATTTGTACCAGCTTCCCGCTGGCTGGCACGCAATCGGGGATTACTTTGGCCAGGCTGTTGGGATTTGCAGGGTTGAATGGGTCAATTTCAAGGAATTTGGGGAAGAACCGCCCAGCATTTTTGGCGTACGTCCACCAGATAGCCTCGTCTTGCCCTTCCGCTAACTTGCCCTCCACATAAGGTTTATCCAGTGGCAGGCCAAGGGCCGACTTGGTCTTGCTCTGGCCTATATTGGCGCCGAACTCAAAATCAAGAAGTGCGACGCCAGGGTTGTCTTGATATTGCAACTTGTATCTGGCGAGCGCCTCTTGCTGGCTGATACAGCCAGTTTTCTTAAATGCTTCGAGGATGTCATTTGGTTTCGGCACTCCGTCCTCGCCCGCGACGACGTTTCCAAATGGGTCCAGCATGAACCATCGCGGGATTTTGGGAATCAATCCATAGTAATCCACCAGTTCTCCGGTGAGCCTTGCCTGTTGCCGCGCCTCCACCTGTCCCATGGTGCGCCATGCCTGCTGCAGCGCCATAGTGTGGAGGCTCAATAGGCCAAGGGAAAGCACGTCGGCATTTTTGGTAACGCTTTCATAGGGTGCCGCATCTACCAGCCCCACCACCACGAGAGTGGCCTTTTTGTGCCTTAGCGCGCCGGCGCGGAATGATGCCAGTGGGTCTTTTTTGCTGAACTCGGCCACAAGGCTTTGTTTTTCCAGTTCAAGCCAGCGCTCGGCCAAGTCGGGCAGGCCGCAGGACTTGGCAATTGCCGCCGCTTTGGGTATAAGGCCCCGCGTCGAGGAAAACTCTGCAAAATTATCAACAATGGCTTGGGCCTGGCCAGTTTTGCCCGACTTGAGGAAAGACTGGATCAATAGCGAAAGTTCATAGTCCCAGTCCGCCCCGCCGTCATAGCTCAATAGCGAAGACGGCCCAACTCTTCTCTTTATTTGCATGTTTTCGTCCCATCTTTCCAGCGCCGGGGCCAATAGTGTTTGGATGCTTACCCAATCCTCGGAATTGGCTGCCAGCATCGCTATTGCCTTTACCGCCTTGGATGGTGGCCATTGCAGGCCAAGCTCTGGTGGGGGGGTGTGCAGCCTGTCCAGCAAGTTTTGGCCCCTCTTTGCATTCCCACCCGACAGCGCCATCCGCGCCCAAATATCCCACAGTGCGCTATCAAATGGGAACTGCTCCAAAACCTGCTCCACCCTATTGATGTGGCGGGCATAGATGGCTTTGACTGTGGGGCTGCAGCACTCCGTCATGGGGTCCATCAAGGGGTGCATGCACAGATCCATTTTTTGCCAGCGGCCATTCTGGAAAGCCGCGTTCAATTCCGCCGCGAAGTCGCCCCATATCTCCTTGTCGTCCTCATCAGAAAGCGTTTTGCCAATAAAGGGTTCCATGTCCGGCATTTCAAATAGCGGGCTGTTGGGGTCTCCCGCCCCCGCCTGAAACAACTGCATCATCAGCACCTTGCTGGGCTGGATGTTAAGCAATTTGTCTGTTTTTGTGATGGCCGTTTGCTTGAGCTGGCGCAAAAGGTGTTCTCTGGCTTCGATATGATTTGGATGCAGCTGCAAGAATTTGCGGAGCCTTTCGATGGGCGGCATCACATTTGCCTTTCTGAGCGCCGATTCTATCATTTCATGGTCTATAGGCCCGTTGCCTGAGATGGGGATGTAGCCTGAAGGCAGCACTATGGCCCACCCCTCCCATGGGAGGGCGGGGAGCGACTTGTAAAGGCTGGTGGCAGATTTTGGGCTGAGTTTTGCAATATCTAAGTTCCATAGATCTAGCTGCCAATCAACAAGGCTTTCGTGTCCAATTACCGCTTGGGCCAACCTGTACATCTGGCTCTGCTGGTCTGTCAACACCAGCAAAACTCCCGTGGTCAAGCCCCTAATGGAGCCATGCCCCGGTATGTGCTGTGAGCGCATCGGGAATAGCGCGGCAATGGCCATGCAGATTGACATGGCGGTTTTCCTAAATGTTGTTGCGGACATCCATGCCTCCGTTTTTGGTTGATTTTGCATGATTTTTTTCTTACTTCCAACCAAATACATCCTAACAGCCAGGCTCCTCGTCTATGGTACTCCCATCGTGCCGATTGGACACGCAGCGCGGTCATGCGCTGCTTGACCTCGGCGCGCGCGTCTTACGGCCTGTTGCGTTCTGCGTCTGGGCGTGGAAACCCTTCCTAAATGCTCACTGGGGATTCGCTCAGCTCGGCCTCGCATACGAGTCCGCACTTCGCTACTCCCCAGACCCCTAGCCCCTACATCTTCCCCCATCTCTCCGCAAGCTCGTCCTTCCCGATTTTTTTCGCCAAGTTAACCATGTTGGGCTTTATCTCCTCCCAATCGGGCGATGCGCTCCACAAAACTGCCAGTGCGCTGGCCTCGCTGTCCTTGTCTAGGCGCAGGTACGCCGTCATCAATGGCTCCCAGTTTTCCCATTCGTATTTGCCCATCGCCTTTGGGTCAGCTTCAAATATGGGCCGCCAGGCTTCCGCCACCCAAGACAATACGTCAATAATCATCTGCCAGTCGGCGGTTTCAGAAAGGCGATCTTGCATGTTCGACAGGGGTAGCCTGGGCGGGCACTCCAGCGGTCGGGTAAATGCTGGCACAGCCAGCGATTCCCTCAGGTTTTTGAAGTTGGCCTTTTCGCTGAGGGGGTAAAAATAGAACCACTGGTTCCACCAGCCCAAGCTCATCGGCTGCCGCTTAAGCGCGTCTTCCACCCTTGGAAGGTACTGGGCGGCGAGGGCCCTCATTTTTGGGCTGTGGATGAACAACGTGCTGAACGTTGGCGATTCTATTCTATAGTCAGGGTCCGATTGCTCCAAGTTATATGAAAGCACTTGGGTGAAGACGCGGGCGTATTCGCCCCAGATGGCCTCATCGTCTTTTTCGCTGAGGAGAAGCGATTTGTCCTTGCCCGCGCCCTTGCCGAGCTTGTCCTTGGTCTTTTGCTCCGCCAAGGATAGCAGCGCGTACAGAAAAGACCATTTGGCCTGATAGTGGGAAGGGTGCGCTAGGATAAAGCGCGTCATGAGGTCTATCCTGGCAGGCGTCGCTGAATGAATCAGTGCCTGGGTCAGCGCGTCTGGGGTCGGCAGGCCGACGCCGGACTGAATGGTTTTGCCATTAGCGCTGACCAGAATCCAGTTGGTCTCTCTGTCTGACAGGCCATTGCTCCGGTTCATTATTTCGGACAGACCTGGGTCCAGAAAAATGCTGGCCATATCCCAATCGGACAGCGAGCCCTGTAGCAGCATGGCTTCGATTTGCGCCCTATGCTGTTTTACATTGGCTACCGCAAGGACGGGCATGTAGCTGCCATGGAATTTGACCATCAGGTCTAAGTCGTCTTTGTCGGCCTTGTCTTTTATTGGTATCTCTAGTGCAAGCCATTTTTGCGACAGATCCTCCCTGCCGCATTTGATCGCGGCGTCGGCGGCCATGCGCTGAAAGTCCCTGTAATAAGGTTGTCTTGCCATGTCCTTCAACACCGTCTCTGCGTCTTGTATTCGGCCCGTCTTTATCAAAGACTCCACCAGCGGCACAAGACTGTCCCTCATTATCGGCTCTGTTACAGTTCGGATCATGTGCTCTCTCATGCTCGCGCTCATATTGCTCACCCAGCCTTTCATGCGTTGGGCTTCGTCCCGCGCCCTGTTTTTCAGCATGGGCCATCTTGACCACTGTTCTTGGGCGACGTACCTCCAGTTGCCCTTTGCCCTTTCTTCCGACATCAGCAGGTCGAATACGTTGTCGTCGGGCCAAAACTTTTCTTGTTTGGGGGCCGGGACCAACCTGTCCACCAGGGCCCTAACAGAGCCGCGCCCAGCCACTGCATGCGCCAGGGCATAGACGCGCCAGAGGTCGGCGTTGCTTGGCTCTTCTTCCAAAGCCGATTCTATCTTTGGGAGGTGGCGGCGATATAGCTGGATCATTGTAGGGCTGGCGGCCTCCAGCGGCACCTTGGGGTCAGTGGGCATCTTCAAAAAGCGCCAGTCGCCGTTGGTGAACAGGGCGTTGAGTTCTGCGGCGTACGGCCCCCATATCCGCGCGTCCTCCGATGAATCCAGCTCCTTGCCCTCCAGCGGCGCCAAGTCAAAGATGAGAGACTCGGTACGGTCAGTGTCTTTTCCATACATTGCCTTGCGCCTTGCCTCGGCGGGGGTCAAAATTTCCAACTGCAGTGCTTTCTTTGTGTTGGCCTCGGCAATTTCTAGAAGAATCTTCAGTAAGTCCAGGCGTGCGTCCAGATTGCCGGGGTTCGCTTTCAGAAACTCGCGCAATTGCTGAATGGGGTTTTTCATTCCAGCGTCGTCCATGGCCTTTCTCAGGTCTGCCGCCTTTGGCACCTCTGTGCCCTGCGCCACCAGCCGCCCCTCGGCATCCGTCACGGCCCACAGCGAACCAAGCTGCATGCCGACCTCATTTGCCAACTTGGAATCCTTGCCAAAAAAGGGCAGGAGTTCGACCTTCATCTCTACAAGTTCTGGGGCGTCCAACAGCGACATGAGTCTAGCTCTCAGCGGCTCGCTGTAGTCCCCCATGTCCAGCATGTAGCCGAAGGCCTTGCGCTCGATGCCCAAGGGAATAAGGTGTTGGTACTTAATTATCGGGTGTATTCTCCGAACGATGGCGGGCGACTGGGCGAGCAGCGGCGCACAGGCGATTATTGCGGCAATGATGAAACGAGAACGAGAAATCATAAGAAACTCCGAGGGAAAAAGCCAAGTGGCGCGACCGTCCATTGGAGAATCGCGCCACCAGGTAGAGTTAATGACATAATTAACTTGCGAAGTATTGATAATAATGAAGTTACGTCAATGGGGGGGGGGGGGGGGGGGGGGGATAGCACTTAGATGCGGATTTGGGCAAGGGCGCGAAACCCCAGTGCTGGCCATCTGCCACGCCCACTGTATTTGGTGCCAAGTTTTGCCTCCCGCCTTTTATTGCTCCCATTTCGTCTTCATTACGGGCCGCACTTCTGCCCACTGAGTTTATTATATATCTTTGTGCTTAGAGGATAAAGATTGTTCCAGTGAAATTTGAGGCACTTGCAAAACCATCCCAAATCTTTTTCAAATGGCAATTCCATCGCGCCGACTGGACACGCGGCGAGGTCATTCGCCGCTTAAACTTCTCTGAAAGGGCGGGAGCTTTAATACCAATTCGCGTTAAATTGGCATTGAACGCTGTACGCCAAAGTTTTTGAAAAACTGGGAAACCCAGTTGTTTCAAAAATATCTTGGTATCCGATTTGCATCGGATACCAAGGATGCCCTTTTGATCATTGCGGAAGTACCATCTTCCCGTAGCTTTTCAGCTGTTTGCAAATTTCAGCTCCATTCTGCGGGCGTCGGTTCCCGCCGCCTTATACCAAGTTGCGTTCATCTGAACGCAACTTGGTATAAGAGGCGCGGCTGGATGTAGCGAACCCGCGTAGCGGGGGAGCGGATATGGAGCCGCACCTCGCCAGGCCCCATCTTACGGCCTGTTGCGTTTAGTGCCGGGTCTTGGAAAAGCTTATTAAATGCTAACTGAGGGTCCGCTCAGGTCCGCCGCGCATGCGCGTCGAACTCTCGCTACCCCCCAGACCCCCGGGTACTCGCCTCGCTCACTGCTCTATTTATGGGCGGATGTATGGAGATGGCTTCGATGTAGGCGATACAGGCGGGAAGAATCTTCGTTCAGCACTTGTCGCTCAATCCGTCATAAACATTCGGCGCGGCAAAGCCGCATCAATGCATGCATCTAGCCCCTAATCCCTAACACCTACACCCCGCCGCGCAAGCGGCAACCCTAACCCCCGAACCCTAGCCCCTACATCTTACCCCACCTCTCCGCAAGCTCGCCCTTTCCGTATTTTTTCGCCAAGTCAACCATCTCGGGCTTTATTTCGCCCCAGTTGGGCGACGTGCTCCACAAAGTTGCCAGTGCGCTGGCCTCGCTGTCTTTTCCTAGGTGGAGGTATATCTCCAGCAATGGCTCAAATATACATATCCACCTGATACCTTCCATCTCCGCTGGAGCCGCTTCGAATATGGGCCGCCAGCCCTCCGCCACCCATGAAAACACATCCGCCGCTATCTGCCAGTCGAATATGCCAATAAAAGGGAAGTCCTTCCGACTCCACAGGTTATACAGCAGGCAGCTCATGGAAGGGGATTCCATCGGGTGCCTCATGGGCGGTATGGCCAGCGATTCCCTGAATGTTTTGAAGTCGCCCTTTTCGCTCAGGGGGCAGAGAGAAAACCAACATTCCCACAAATCCTCTCTTAGGGGCTGCCGCCTTAGCGCGCCCTCGACCCTTGGGAGGTACTGTGCGGCTAGAGTCCTCATTTTTTGGCTGTGGATGGAGGACGAGCCAGAGAGATCAAAAATATCATGCAAAGCCGGCCCCGATTGCTCCAAGAAATATGGAAAGAACTGGTGGAAGACGCGGACGTATTCGCCCCAGATGGCCTCGTCGTCTTCGGCGCTGAGCTGCAGCGTTTTGTCCTTGCCAGCGCCCTCGCCAAACTTGTCCATGGTTATTCTCTCTGCTTCGAGCTGCTCTCCTTGTAGGAAGCTCCGCTTGGCCCCATAGTGGGAAGGGTGCGCCAGGACAAAGCGTTCTATGGTGGTCAGCGAATCAGGCATACTTTGATACTCCAATTCTTGTCTTAAAACATCTTGATCGGGCAGACCAGAACCAGATTGAATGGTTTTGCCATTCGCATCGGTCAGCAGCCAGCTTGTATCCTTGTCTGGCAGGCCATAGCTCCGAGTCATTATTTCGGACAATTCAGAGTCCAGAAAAATAACGCTGCTCGGTATGGCATTGATTTGCTCCTCATGCTGTTTCCCATTGGCTACCACAAGGACAGGCAAGTTTGTGTTATGGTTATGGTATTTGATCATCAAGTCTAAGTCGTCTTTGTCGGCCTTGACTTTTATTGGTATCTCTAGGGCAAGCCATTTTTGCGACAGGTCATCCCTGCCGCATTTGAGCGCGGCGTTGGCTGCCATGTGTTGAAAGCCCCTATAGTCTGGCAGCCTTGCTATGTCCGTCAATACCGTTTCTGCGTCCTGGACGCGGCCTGCCTTTATCAACGACTCCACAAGTGGCACAAGGTTGACCTTCATTATCTCCGCGGCGCTAGATGCGACTGCGTTTTTGATGTTGCTTTCTGGGATGTTTTCGGAGGTCCATTGTTTAATCCTCTCAACTTCGAGCCGCGCCTTATTTTTTAGCTTGGGCCACCTTGACCACAGTTCTTGGGCTACGGTTCCCCAGTCGCCCTTAGCCCTCTCTTCCGACATCAATAGGTCTAACAGGTTGTCGTAGGGCCATGATTTTGTTTCGTATGGTATCGGGACGAGCCTGTCCATCAGGGCCTTCACAGAGCCGCGCCTGGCCACTGCATGCGCCAAGCTATAGACGCGCCAAAGGTCCAAGTCGCAGCATGGAACTTCTTCCAAAGCCGATTCTATCTTTGGAAGGTGGCGGCGATATAACTGAACCATTCTAGGGCTGACGGCCTCCAGTGGCACCTTGGCGTAAGTGGGTAGCCTCAAAAGGCGCCAGTCGCCGTTTGTGAACAGGGCATCCAGTTCGGCGGCGTACGGCCCCCATATCCGCGCGTCCTCCGATGAATCCAGTTCTTTGCCCTCTAGCGGGGCTAAGTCGAAGATGAGGGATTCTGAAGTTCTTAGCCTAGCACTTCTTACCCTGCCCCTTGGTCTTGCCTCGGCAGGTGCCAAACCGTCCAACTGCAGCGCCTTCTTGGTGCCGGCCTTGGCGGTTTCTAGAAGAATGTTCAGCAGGTCCAGGCGCGCGTCCAAATTGTCGGGATTCGCCTTCAGGAACTCGCGCAATTGCTGAATGGGGCTTTTCATTCCAGCGTCGTCCATGGCCTTTCTCAGGTCTGCCGCCTCTGGCGCCTCTGTGCCCTGCGCCACAAGCCGCCCCGTGGCATCCGTCAGGGCCCACTTCGAGCCAAGCTGCATGCCGATCTCCTTTGCCAATCGGGAATAAAGCGGAGTATTTTGGACAACGGTCTCGAACACGATCTTCATCTCAGCCAGTTCTGGGCTGCCCAGCAGGGATTGGAGGCTGGCGCGCAGCTGGAGACTGGCGCTCAGCGACTCTTTGCGTTCCCCCACGTGCAGCATGTAGCCAGAGGCCATGCGCTCCATGCCTCCAGATGTGAGGTTGTCTGGGAGCGGATTTATTCGCCGCGCAATGGTGGGTGACTGGGCGAAGAGCGGCGCACTGGCGATTATTGAGGCTATGGCTGGGAATGCGATTCTTGGGTTCATGGGGCGTGGTTCCTTTCGGGACGCAAAGTGGAAGCCGCGTGAAGCGCGGCAGGGGTCTGGGGAGTAGCGAAGTGCGGACTCGCATGCGAGTCCTTGCTGAGCGAATCCCCAGTTAGCATTTAGGAGGTTTTTCCAGCCCCTGCAGTTGGCGCAAAAGGCCGCAAAACTGTTCCTCCAGAGGTTAAGCTGCGAATGACCTCGCCGCGTGTCCATTCGGCGCGATGGAATTGCCATTCGTCAACAAGCAACGCTTGGCTCATTTTTTGTCATTTTCTTTCTTACTTTTTTCTTCCGGTGCTTTGGGATTGAGCATCCCCATCTTCACGGAGCCGTCGGGCATGGGGCGCCATTCGTTGACTCTCCAAAAATTCTTCAAATTCATCAACTTGGAGAAAAATCCCGCTTTCACTACGGAAGCGCCGATGGGGGGTACGTCCAGCTTTTCCACGCGCCCATTTTCGGGGTGCAGCCTATACCAGACCACGTAGCGGCTGTTCTGGTTAATTTTTTTCTGCTGCTCCAAAAACAGCTTCTCACGCTCTTTTTCGGTGAGTTCGGAGTTTTTGTCCATCGTCTCTCTGAGGTCGTCCCACTTGTCGCCCGCGCCATTTTTCAATGCGGCCTCTTCCATCGCGGAAATTAGCACGGTGCCCTCTTTTTCGGGGTTGCAGCAAAACACGGCCATAGTGAACCCGCCCTTGCGGATGGCGCTTAGGATTTCTTTGGGTTCGATGTTCTTGAATACGCTTCCGGCCTTTACCAAAGACGCTTTTTCCAAATTGAAGCACCAAAATAGGCCGCTGACTCTATTGATGATAATGCCATATTTGCCAGCCACCATGTATTCCGCGTTGGCCGGGTTTGAAAAAACCCTTGTTTCCGACAGATGCTCTTTCAGCTCGTCTATTCCGAAGTCAATGGATCTTTCCACCTGCAGCTCTTTTTTGTCGGGATTCAGTTTCATCACGGCGAAGGGCGAGCGGTCGGGCCTGTTGTTGTTGACCAAGTCCTTTTTCCAAGTGACGACTATGAGGCGGTTGTTTTCGCAGGGGAATGCGCGCGAAAACGCCAAGCCCCCGCCCCCCTTCTTCTCGTAATCCTCTCTGTCCGTAAAAGTTTCAGGCGAGTGGTACTCACCCAATATGTCCCATTTGTCGTCTTGCCATTTTAAGTAGTAAAATGCCTCGCACAGTAAGTCTTTTTCGGTTTTTTTCAATCCAGTAGTCGTAGTGTACAGCGCGTTTTCATTTCCATCATCGAGCCAAAACGAGAACATCGCACCCCCGTAGTTTTTGGGATCTGCCACGTTGTTTTTCTCGTCAATGAAATATTTGAGGTGCTTGGCGTCTTTGCCAGAGCCGCTTTCGACTGTAACGAAATATCTATCCTCCACCCATTGGCCCGGACTGTCTTGCGCCGAAACAAGTGCTCCAGACGCGAGTAGCAGAGCCGCCACGATGAAACGAAAGTAAATCATAAAAACCTCCAAGGGAAAAAGCCTAGTGGCGCGACCGTCCATTGGAGAATCGCGCCACCAGGTAGAGTTAGTGACATAATTGGCTTGCAATGTGTTGATAACAATGGAGTTACGTCATGTGTGGGGGGGGGTAGCATTTAGAGGCGGATTTGGGTGGTAGCGCAGCACCCCAGTGCATGCGGCCAAGCATCTTCCACTGTTGGCCGATAATTTTGGTGCCAAGGTTGGCATCCTGTTTTTCATTGCTTACATTCAACCTTTCAAGGCAGTCCTGGCTTTTGCCAATTATAGTCAAACAACTTGCAAAACTCCGTGAGTCATGCTGTGATGTGAGTATGACATACAGCATAGACCTGCGAGAAAAAGTGATGGAGTTCCTGCAGAAGGGACACAGGGTGAGCCAGGCGGAGGAT
>Ga0268262_10006420_pt1 | contig 11274 bp, 8 predicted proteins | sample TergutNc150P3_FD_190354 | JGI IMG/M metagenome (GOLD analysis project Ga0268262, IMG submission 190354) | Nasutitermes corniger P3 segment gut microbial community from laboratory colony in Florida, USA - Nc150 P3 (SPAdes) (version 2) | ecosystem: Host-associated > Arthropoda: Insects > Digestive...
GCGTTAAACACTATGACGATTTTATTTTAACGGCTTATATACGCGATTTACGGGAATTAAAAGACGCGATTACCCAAATGAATCAATCAAAGCAATCGTTCAATCTTTTGGAAAATATGCTGAACAGTCTTAACGTGATGATTTATGTTAACATTCCCCAAACAGGCGAAATTTTATTTATTAACAACTTTATGAAGAATCATTTTAAAATTGAGGGCGATTATATCGGACAGTATTGTTATAAAGTGTTTTTTCATGATAAAAATGAACCATGCGATTTTTGTCCCTGCCGTAAACTTGACAATGATCCGCTGGGAACAGTCGTGTGGGAAATGCAAAACCCCATAACAAGCCGCATATACCGCAATACCAGCCGTTATATGGAATGGTCAGACGGAAGAATTGTCCATATTCAGCATTCAGTCGATATAAATGAGTTAATTATCGCAAAGGAACAGGCGATTCAGGCTAACGACGCAAAAAGTAATTTCCTTGCAAAAATAAGCCATGAAATACGAACGCCGATGAACGCGATTCTGGGCATTACGGAAATTCAACTGCAAAATCAAGATCTTCCAAATGAACTTCAGGAAGCGCTTGATAAAATTAATAATTCCGGTTATTTACTGCTTAGCCTTATAAACAACATCCTGGATATGTCCAAGATAGAGTCGGGCAAAATGGAACTTTCTCTTAACTATTACGATTTCCCAAGTCTTATAAACGATACGGTTTATCTTAATGTTATATTATACGACAATAAACAAATTGAATTTACCCTTAATGTCGATGAGAATATTCCGTCAAGAATGTTAGGCGACGATCTGCGTATCAAACAAATCATAAACAATCTGCTCTCCAATGCCTTTAAATACACGGATGAAGGCGAGATTTCCATGTCTGTCTCCGCCGAATATCAAGAAGACCCGGCGCTTGTTACTCTTGTTTTACGCATATCGGACACAGGACAGGGCATGACGGCGGAACAGGTAAATAAATTGTTCGAGGAATTTACCCGCTTTAACATGGACATTAACAGCAAAGTAGAAGGCACCGGTCTTGGAATGAGTATCACAAAACAGCTTGTCCTTATAATGAACGGCAAAATTGACGTAAAGAGCGAGCCGGGCAAAGGTTCCGTTTTTACCGTGCGCTTGCCGCAAAAAATTGAAAACCCCGAGGTAATAGGCAAAGAAACGGCGGAAAAACTTAAAAAATTCCGCTCCTCTGATTTGACGCAAACCAGAAAAAAGACGCAGATTGTATACGAGTATATGCCTTACGGCAGAGTCTTGATAGTAGACGATGTGGAAACAAACCTGTATGTCGCAAGAGGATTGATGGCTCCTTACGGTTTATCGATTGAAACAGCCAAAAGCGGTTTTGAAATGATCGAAAAAATTAAAAACGGCGCTGTCTTTGACATTATATTCCTGGACCATTTTATGCCGAAAATGGACGGTATAGAAGCCGTAAAAATTATAAGGGAGATGGGCTACACTAATCCTGTCATTGCGTTGACAGCTAACGCGGTTGTAGGACAGGAGGAAGTGTTTTTAAAGAACGGATTTGACGGATTTATTTCCAAACCGATAGACATACGGCAAATAAACGCTACGCTTAATAAACTGATACGCGACAAATACCCGGCTGAAGTTATTGAGATCGCGCGTCGGCAGGCAACCGCTACCAAAGAACATACGGTTAAGAATACGGATCCTTCTTCTGATCCTAAATTAAGGGGTATTTTTGCGCGCGATGCCGAGAGCGCTTTTGGAAGAATAAAAACAATATTATCAAATTCATTCCGCGAAAACGACGATATTCAGCAGTATGTCATCGACGTCCACTCAATGAAAAGCGCGCTTAACAATATGGGTGAAAAACAGTTATCCGCCGTCGCGCTTAAACTGGAAATGGCGGGACGGTCAAAAGATATTCCCGTAATGATTAATGAGACTCCGGCGTTTTTGGAAGCTTTACGCGAAACTATCGACAGAATCAAACCAAAAGACGATACCGTAGAAGAAGTTTTTGAAAACGATCTTGTTTTATTATCCGCAAAAATGCTCGCTATTGTAAATGCCTGTGAAAAGTATGATGAAATAGCCGCCAACATGGCGCTGGAAGAACTTGAACATAGAAAGTGGTCGCGTTCCATCAAAGAACATATTGACGAAATCTCCATGCATTTACTTCACAGCGATTTTGATCAAGCCGCAAATGTCGCAAGCGAATATGTGTAATTTAATTAATCTTTAAAATCTTTTTTCCGTATCATGTTGCGCTGAATTTTTCCGCTGATTGTCTTTGGCAATTCAGGCGCAAATTCAATGATGCGCGGATATTTGTAAGGGGCTGTTACATGCTTTACATGGTTTTGCAATTCGCGGATTAATTCATCCGAGCCTGTGTAACCCCGCGCAAGAACGACGGTCGCCTTCACAACCTGCCCTCTCATCGGATCGGGGGCGGCGGTGACGGCGCACTCAAGCACGGACGGGTGTTCCATTAACGCGCTTTCAACTTCAAAAGGACCGATGCGGTAGCCTGAGCATTTGATTACGTCGTCGTTACGCCCGACAAACCACAAGTAGCCGTCGTCGTCTTTCCACGCCATGTCGCCGGTTTTGTATATTCCGTTGTTCCAGCAGTTTTCAGTTATTTCTTTGTCTTTCCAATAACCGCGGAAAATACCCGGAAAGTCAGAGTTGCCGATTACAGGCGGCATACTGTCGGGCTTGCAGTCTTTGGTCTCGTACATATTTTTTCCGGCGCAGGTTATGCTCATGTTTCCTACAATACCTTCGTCGCATTCCGCGCCGTTCTCTTCCAGCAATTTAAGACCGAAAAGCGGCGCGGGTTTTCCCATTGAGCCGGGTTTTACAGGCAGCCATTTAAAAACTGCCGCCATGACGGAAGTCTCACTCTGCCCAAAGCCTTCGCGGATTTCAAGTTTTGTAAGTTCCATTAATTTATTATAAACTTCCGGGCTTAACGGCTCTCCGGCAACAGACGTGTGGCGGATAAAACTAAAATCATAATGCGAAAGGTCTTCCTTTATCAAGTAACGGAAAACGGTAGCGGGAGCGCAAAAGGTTACCGGTTTTAAGCGGAAGATTGCGTCTAACATTCCATTGGGGGTAAATTTTTCAGTGTCATAAACGCCGATTGCCGCGCCGCAAATCCACTGACCGTAAATTTTTCCCCACGCGAATTTTGCCCAGCCTGAATCGGTCTGAGTAAGGTGGACGCAGTTGTCTTCCACGCAGTGCCAGTATTTTGCGGTAACAATATGCCCCAACGGCAGGCTGTGGTTGTGAAGCACCATTTTCGGCATTCCGGCAGTACCGGAAGAAAAATAAATAAGCATAGGGTCTTTTGTTACAGTCGCAACCCTTGTAAAATTTTCAGAGGCTTTTTGAATTTCCGCTCTCATGTCTATAAAGCCCTCGGGGATTGTTTTGCCTATAACCGCTATTTTTTCCAATTTTTTACAGTTTGGACGCGCAAGAGCGATATTTTCCAGCAATTCCTTGTCATCAACGGTAATTAAAAGTTTTACGTCGGCAACATTGCACCTGTATTCCAAATCTTTTGCTGTTAGCTGATATGTGCCGGGAATACAAATCGCTCCCAGTTTTGAAAGAGCGCACATTAATACCCATACGCCGGGACGCTGTTTCAGAATAAGCTTGACTATGTCGCCCTTTTTTACACCTAACGAAATCAGGGCGTTTGCGGCTTTATCTGAAAGATGTTTTATCTCCGCGAAGGTAAATGACTTCATTTCCTGAGTATCGTCCGTCCACAGCAGGGCAAGTTTTTCAGGCTGTAATTTCGCCCATTCGTCAACTACGTCGTAGGCAAAATTAAAATTATCGGGCACATTACACCGGTAATTTTTGTAAAAATCATCATAATTGTCAAAATCTATGCGCGGAAGGTAGCGCGAAAGTATTTCGTTCATAAGTTATTCCTGAATTACTGTTAAAAATTGCGCCGTTCCGTTAACCGCGCTTTGCGCATGAGGAAGACGAGCGTCAAAATAAATAGAATCGCCGGGGTTTAAAATATGCTCGGTTTTTACAACCGTTACTTTTACCTGCCCTTCAATTACAAAATTAAATTCCTGTCCCGTATGAGACACTTGGTCAACCGGAGGTTTTGAGTAGTCAAGCGTTACAATCAAAGGCTCCATTGTTCTGTGTTTAAAGTTATACGCAAGACTTGAAAAGTCGTACCCAGGGTAGCGTTCGATCTCTACGCCTTTACCTTTTCTGCACACCGCCGCGCTGTCCATTCTTGCCTCTTCTCCGGTAAGAAGGACTGTAATGTTTGTACCAAGACGCCCGGCTATCGTATATAAAACGCTGATTGGTATATCTAACTCGCCGCTTTCATATTTGCCGTAAATATCAAAAGGAATATCAATGTCTTTCGCCATGTCCATTGCGCTGATTTCAAGGATCTCCCTCAATTCCTTTATCCGTTCAGGAATATGGGCGCCTTTCTCGGTCATATATAATCCTTCCAATGTTTATCTGTTATTTCATCATTTATATCTATTATCTCAACAGGCATAATTACATTTTCCGTTCCGTTGTATTTTATCCTGTCTTCATTTACTCTTAAACCGGTTATTTTGTCATTTAAAACCATATTCACATAATCCGAAATACTGTTTAATTTCTTATCCGAGTATATTCCAAAAATTTCGTTGTAGTCAAGGTCTGACGCGTCATGTATATCCGTTCCGGCGGTAACTGTCTTTCCTATTTTTTTCGCGTAACAAGAGGCAAGGGCGTCAAAAGACACGTCTTCATGTCCGCCGTTTACAATTTCAACAGCATCCACGCAGCTCGGGGAAAGAACGATTTTAGAGATATATTGTCTCTGCCTGAACGGGTGGGCATGAACAACACAGCCCCCGGAATTTTTTACAGTAGTGTACTGCTCTTTTCTTGTCCACGTGCGGACTTCGGGATGTTCCATTAGCCAGTTTTTATCAAGTCCGTAAACAAGATAGTCGTCAAAGCCGTCAAATGTTTCTTCCCATCCGAAGAAAACATCAAAATTATGTTTTAACCCCTCATTGTACGCTTCCTCATATCCCTGGCAAAAACGGTTTACCCATTCACTCCACGGAAGTTTCTGCGATAAAGAACAATTTGCGTTAAAAAAATGATCGGTTACTATGATTCCTGAATATCCCAAATCCTGATATCCGGTAATATAATCTGCGCCTCTGGATATAGCGCATTTACTAACGGGAGAAGTATGAAGATGTGTTTCATATAAATACGCCATAAGAGTATTATACATAATATGTCGAATTATATCAATAGTATATTATTGAATAATCGTTAATATTTTTAAAACCTAAACTTTTATATAGCCGGCAGGCGGGGGAGTTCGATTTTCTGGCAAAAAGGGTCACTCCCCTTCCCTGTGAGATAAGCGAGGAAATAAACTCATACGTCATCGCCGTGGCTATACCCTTGCCGCGGAATTCGGGGTATACATAAACGCCGCCTATCTGAAACCTTGTAAAAGAGACGGCGCTGACATTGATTTTTCCTACAAATCGGTCGTCAATTTCCGCCGCCAAAACCTGCCCTTTGGCGATTATATTAGCTGTATTCACACGGCTTGCCGAATAACTGAAAGTTGCGCCTTTCGGGAGCACTTCCTCCTTCTCATATTCCGCCTGTAATGGGGCTATTGCGTCAATATCAGCCATTTTGGGCGTTACTAGCTTTAAGTTTGTCAAAGTTGACGGAGTGTCTTTCTTCTTTGGAGGCGCGTCAAGGCTCATAAGATGATACTCTATTATATCCTTAGGTTCCCCCATGTTTTTGGTTATTTCTTTTTCCAAAGCCATTACTTCCGGCTTTAGTCCCTGTATCGAATGTATTTTCCATGAAATTAAAACTTTTTTATTTAATTCATCTAATGCCTCGGTATGACCGCATAAGACAGGCAGTATATTATTTTTCCAGTAAATTATTACCGCCTGAATTTCATCATTTTTACCGCTCAATACCCAAATTTGGACATCAGCCTCTTTTTGCAAAAGGAATTTGGCGCAGGCGTTGACATAGTTGTTTTCCGCGTCCATAAGCAGTTTTTCAACGCGCGGAAAATCGCTCTTTTTTACCTTGCGCCACGAAAAACTATCTCTCATAGGGAAGTATACCATGCGCCGGGATTCTGCCTGTTATCGCCGAAAAACCGGCGGCAAAGGATTCGGGAGCGTAACTGTACACGGCGACCGCGCCTGTTACCCATTTTACGCTTTCAAGGTAGGCGGGGCTTAATATCGAAAGAACTATCACTTTTTTATTCAACTGCTGTAAATTACGCAAAAAACGAAGGTCGAAATTGTCTGAAAGGCAGAAAATTACGGTATCCGCGTTACGCGCATAGTACAAAATATCGTTAGGCTCCGCCGAAGACGGCATACGGTAAACCGCGGCGCCTGGAAACGCAAGCCTTCCGTAACTGATAAATTCGGGAAATCTTCCGGCTAAAAGAACGCGTCCGGCGTTTTCCTTTGTTACCGGAAAAACAGAGTCCGACGGAACGGGTTTTACGATTGTTACGCTGCGAGCGGCAAGATTTAAAAAATAAGCGGTTCCTTCCGGGTCGTGGAGTCCCTTGTCTACCTTTTTTAAATCGGGAATATACGGAACTTTTGAGTTGCCGCGCATATAGGTCAACTTTAATTCCAGAATTCTGCGTGTTGAGGCTCTTACATATTGGCGGAATTCTTTTTCTTCCCTCATGGAAGAAAGAAGGAAAGTCCAGACAGGATCATAAAGAGCCAGCGTATTTGAAAACATTATAATATCGTTGCCGGCTATAATCGCCTGTTTTGCGGTGCGGGCTAGAGAGCCTGTAGTAGAGGTCGCGCCTGCCATCATTAAGTCGTCGGTTATTACAATACCCTTAAAGCCTATTTTATCACGCAGTACGTCACGGAGAAGCCACGATGAAATTGAAGCCGGCTCCGTTCCCGACTGCGTTAGGGGAAACGCAAGATGTCCGCTCATAACGGCAGGCAGTCCTTCCGCAGACAGCATACGGTATGGAACAAGCTCCCTCTCCCAAAGCGTATTAAAAGAAACCTCTATTTTGGGAAGGATTCCGTGGGAGTCAAGGTCTGTATCACCGTGACCGGGATAATGTTTCGCCGTCGGGATAATTCCGGCGGCAAGCTGTCCTTTTACAAACGCCGCGCCTAAAATCCCTGCGCTTACAGGATCGCTTCCAAAAGCCCTTGGACCTATCAGCGTTGAATCGCGGTTTGTGAAAAGATCGACCGTAGGAGCGAAATTCATGTTGACGCCGAGGAGAGCCAATTCCTTGCCTATGTAATAACCGGACAGATACGCGTCGCGCGGATAACCAGACGCGCCTATCGCCATATTTCCGGGAGTTTCGCTTGTATCGCCTTTGATGTGGCGAATCCAGCCGCCTTCCTGATCCGTTGCGACAAGGAGCGGAATGTTAAAAAAGCCGTTTAAACTTGCGCCCTGTAAAGCGCCTACGGTTTCAGCCAATTTATGCGTATTTGCCGTATTCCAGCCGAAAATTTTTACCCCGCCGATATTCCTCTGGCGGATCCAGTCCATAATTAACGGAGAGGGTTCTTCTCCTACCCAGCCGAGCATAAAAAGCTGAGCAAGAGCCTGTTCGTCCGTCATGGCATTCTCAATTGCGGCGGCAAGTTCCGCCGGAGTTCCCGCATCGTTAAAACTTAGAGAGAAAAGAGGGAGCGAATTGAAAAATAAAAATACACACAGGAAAAAAACAAGAACCTGCGTTTCATTTTTTACTTTTTTCTTCATCAATGTAGTCTGCGGCATTGTGCGCGGCAACCGCTCCGTCCGCGGCGGCCGTTACAACCTGCCGGAAAGCGTTGGATCTTATATCGCCAATTGCGTAGAAACCGGAAATATTTGTCGCCATTTTTTGATCAGTAATTATATGACCGCCTTCGTCTAATGTAATGCCTAAAGAGCGCGCGAGCGCAGACTGCGGAACAGTGCCGACAAAAATAAAAACGGCGTCTGTCAATTCTTCGCCGGTTTTGCCTGTTTTGTTGTTTTCCCAAATAACCGATTTTACTCTTTCATCGCCTTTAATTTCTTTAATTATCGTATTAAAACGCACCTCGATTTTGGGGTTTTTCATCGTCCTTTCGGCAAGAGCTTTTTGGGCGCGGAAACTGTCCCGTCTATGAACTAACACAACCTTTTCCGTTAAGTGTGAAAGGTAACGCGCTTCCTCGCAAGCGGCGTCTCCCCCGCCGACAATAAACATTTTTTTGTTCTTAAAAAAATGACCGTCGCAGGTAGCGCAGTAAGAAACGCCCTTTGACGAAAATTCCGTTTCGCCGGGAATGCCAAGCAAAGCCGGTTTTGAACCTGTCGCAAGAATTACTGCGAAAGCAGTAAGAGTTTTCCCGTCCGAAAGCCCTACTGTAAAATGACTGTCTTTTTTTATACTTGTTACAGTTTCCGTAAGAAAAGACGCTCCAAAAGTTTCAGCCTGTTTGTACAAGGCGAGCGAAAACTCATAACCTGAAATTTCCTCGGTAACGCCCGGATAATTTTCCAACTGATCAATAACCAGAATCTGCCCTCCAGGAGCAATTTGTTCGATAACAAGGACTTTCAGATTCGCCCTTGCTCCGTATTGTGCGGCGGTAAGTCCTGCGGGACCTGCGCCAATGATAATCAAATCAGCGTCTAAAACTGCCATTATCCCTCCACCATATTTTCACAAAATGACTCACTTTTTGTTTTATTATATTATATAATAAATTGTGAACTTAAAACCGTCAATTACGTTATTACCTATTTTGGCGTTATTTATCAGTTTTCCCGCGAAAATTAACGCGCAAAACGCCTTTCCGCGAATTGAACCGGAAGCAAAAGCCCTTGATTATTACCGTTTAGGCGTACAACCCGGCTATTCATGGACAGATCTCGCGGAAATCAGCCTTTGGGCGTCCGGAGACGATAACTTTTCAGGTATGGATAAATTAAAAGCTATCGTTTTAAACTTAAACGCGGCTGTAAATCCCGACCTTTCCGAAAAGGAAAAAGCCGAATTTATCCTGAATTATATGCATAAAAACATACTAAAAAATTATTATCTTTATCAAACCAGATTAGACACTATTATTTCCAACGGAAGGTACAACTGCGTCTCATCCGCCGTTTTTTATGTTATTCTTTGCAAATCCGCGGGTATTAACGCAAGCGGAGTCATGACAAAAGATCACGCGTTTGCAATGGTTCATATTAACGGGCAAAATTTCGACGTTGAAACGACAAACCAGTACGGATTTGATCCGGGAAACCGCAAGGAGTTCCACGACTCAAGCGGAAAGATTACGGGGTTCGCATATGTGCCTCCGCAGAATTACCGCGACCGCCAGACAATAAGCCAGATAGAGCTTGTCTCTTTAATTTTGAATAACAGAATAGGCGATTATGAAAGAGCGAATAATTTTTCCGCCTCTGTTCCTCTTGCCGTTGACCGCGCCGCTCTGCTGTTAGGCGATGCATATACAAAAAACTCTGAAGTTTCAACGTCTGATTTTTTATTTGCCGATCCAAGAAAAGACCTGATGGACAGATTATTAAATTACGGAGCGTCGCTTTTACGAAACAACAAAGAAGCTGACGGAATTCGCTGGGCTGTTTTCGCTTCTTCATTTTATCCGGATGCCAAATGGCAGGAGTTTTTTTCAGCCGCGATAAACAACAGGCTGGCAAAATACATTAAGGAGAAGAAAACGCAGGACGCGTACAGTTTTCTGGAAAATCATAAATCGCTTATATCCGAAGCCGACTACGTTCAATTTGACATGTTAATCGTTGACGCTGATCTTTTTAACAGGGCAAACAATTTTAAAACGATTGACGAGGGAAACGACTTAATTTCCGCCGTTGAAAAAGCGCGCGCAAGCGGCAGATTACCGGAAAAAAGGGCTTCTGAATTATTAACTTACACTATTCAAAAAACGGCGATATCTCTCTGCGCGCCTCCGGGCAAAGATTGGCACTCTGCTATCCGCTACTTAGAAAACGCTATTTCCAAATACGGACCAAACAGAGAACTGGAACAAGCACTACGGACATACAAAGCCAATCTTATAGCGGATTACCACAACCGTTTCGCGGCTGAATGGAACAAGAAGAATTATGCTGAGGCGGAGCGGATTTTGAATGAAGGACTGGTGGAATTCCCTAATGATAAACAATTATTAAGCGATAAGCAGACTATTGCTAAGAATAGGTAGAAGATTTTTTAACCACGAACATCACGAACACCACGAAAAGGGTATACGCTCCGTTGTCAGGCACCAAAGCGTGTCCCCAGGCTGATCGTGATAGTATCACGCTCAGTCTGGTTACATTTCTAACTTCTCACTTCTAACTTTTCATGTTAGTTAGCAGGCGGCGTTGACGACGTATTGAACGCAATCCGGTACGTGCCGTTGCCGGAAGAACTGTAACTGTTGTAAGGGGGTGTACCTTTATATAATACTCCTGCCCGACTGTTACCGTCATGGAAACGTATTTGAGACTGTTGTTTATGGATATGAAAGACTCGCTTCCGACCGCAACGCCGCTTGAGTTATACACCTGAACATACAGAGCAGTCAGCGTGCCGAAATTTGCGTGTATATACTGCGTACCTTCCACGGAAAGGGAGATATCGTTTTGATTAAGCGTTACTCCGGTAACGGAGCCGGGTGTTCCGCCAGTGCCGCCGCCGCCATCTCCGTCACTGCAAGCGGCCCCATCGTAAATCCGATTACCACTGCAATGGCGATAGCGCAAATCGTGCTTAACAGCATGCGGATTTGTGTTCCGATTAGTAATATATTTTTTTTCATGTTAAATACTCCTTTCTTCAATAATTTGGTGAATTTTAGTACTACCTCATGGGATTTGTCATGAGTAGTTACGCGCGACTTTTGGGCTTTTTTGAGGGGGAAAATCACACAAATTGGATTCAAAAAATACTTGTATTTTTTACAAATATTTTCTAGTTTCAAAAAATACTTGCATTTTTTGCAAATGTTTTTTGGTTTCAATAAATACTTGTATTTTAGGCAAATATCTGTTATTATTCAGTATAGGAGCATTCCACAATGAATAAACTGGTTAATCGTAAAAAATATCTGTCCCAGCTTGCCATGTGGCGGGAAGAAAAAATGATAAAAGTCATTACCGGCATCCGCAGATGCGG
>Ga0268262_10006421_pt1 | contig 11272 bp, 7 predicted proteins | sample TergutNc150P3_FD_190354 | JGI IMG/M metagenome (GOLD analysis project Ga0268262, IMG submission 190354) | Nasutitermes corniger P3 segment gut microbial community from laboratory colony in Florida, USA - Nc150 P3 (SPAdes) (version 2) | ecosystem: Host-associated > Arthropoda: Insects > Digestive...
TAGAAATTGATAAACTTATTGATATTGCATTTACTAGTGAAGGGCAAATTCCAATAAGTGATATTTATAATTTTCTAGAAAAAGAATACGGCTTTGCTCCTTGTAACCTTTCAGCCTTCTTGGCTGGGTTCTTATTAAAAGAATATGGCGGAGAACCATTCCGTTATAGTGATACATCTGGTTGTCATGAGCCAATGACACATGAAAAACTCGCAGAAATGATTAGTAACCACATCGGTAAATCATCAAAGCCTACTTACATTGTAAAAATGACTCCCGATGAGATGGCATTTTATAAACTTACCGAAAAGGCGTGGGGTATTCCTGAAAATTCTTGTTCATCTGCTGGTCAAGCAGCAATAGCTGTAAGTGCGAAAATGCGATCATTTGGATTACCTGTTTGGTGCCTTAAAGAAGTAGATACAAAAGGTATTTTCGATGTAGTTCAAAAGTATATTGAACTTGTCCAGAAAGAAGGTAGTGAAGCACATAAAAAGGCAGTTGAGATTGGGAAAATTGCTTCTTTAAAACCTTCTCTTGCAGATAATCTGTTTGCTTTACTTACAAGCGAAAATTGTCAAAGTGGTATGCGTGAGTACATGAAATCGTTTGAAAATGGAAAAATAATTGATCTTGCTACGGAAATTGGTGCTAAAGATAATGTGATTCCGGATATTCGTAAATTTTTTGTAGTAAAACACTCATGTCTGTGGGATAAACAGATAGGCGAAGATGAAATTCGCAGATTGCTGATAGATTACAGCATAGTTAAAGAAAGTAACGCAATATTGAATGTCTCAGCTCATTCTCTTTCAGAAATATATAAAGAATGGTATGAACGATTAAAGTTTATTGGCGTTTCATATGAGGCGCTTAGCATGAAATATCCGGCGCTTGCAAAGCTCATAAATATACTTTTAAAAATTTACCAACAGGCAGATTTATCACCTGAACAGTTAATAGTATTCTTTGATGAATTGACATTGCATAGAGTTGAGATCAAAGAATTACTTACAAACGACAAGCGTGTATTTGCTGAAATTTATGAACCATATTTAGAAGATTTGAGCGATAATGATATTTCTGATGTAAAAAGTAAATTACAGACTGGATTATTTGAACTTCCAAAAAATGATTGTAACATTAAAGTAAAAGAAACTAGTGAAGAATTCCGAAAAAATCAATTAAAATCGCAACTCTTTCGTTTATGGAAAGAAAAAACTGGTACTAAGAATCCTCAAGAGTGGTCAACCCGATATAGAACACCTATCTTATCTTGTGTATCTGAAAAAGAGTTTGAAACTGCGAAAAAGGCATTTGATACACTAAACAGAAATTGGGGAACTGATAATGAAATCAAGGCTGCTATTAATTATCTTGAATCAACGTCAATCTTTGAAATTTTGTCAGATGAAAAGAAACGGAATGCTGCTTTTGAGAAAGATATTGTAGGTGAATATAAAATCTTATTACCTAATCCTGATAAGATTCGAGATAAACTTGAACATCTGTCTATTGATACCTATGACTGGCGTGACAATCCAACTGTAAAAAACAAAGTCAAACAACTTGCCGAGGCTGAGTACAATGCTGGTGGCAGTGATAAGGTTCTTTTGAAAATAGACAAGATGGATGATGCACAATTAAAACAATATCTAAAACGAATTGTTAAAGATAGTATAACCGTCGGGATTGAAATACTAATGAATTAAGGATGGTGATAGAATGCAAATAGATTCTGTGAAGAAATATCTATCTTCTTCCGTCAATACACCGTATTTTTTATTCGTTAATGACAGTCAATATACCTCAGTATTACAAGAATTATCATTGGCGGAGCTACCTTTTATTACAACAAGTAGTTTTTGTAATGATGATGATAAATTTCCTAATATAGACGCTTTGCTGGAATTTATTAAAACTGCTGACATAAAAGCAAAAGATAAAAAATTTTTCGTGATAGGTCTTGGAGAGTATCTAGTCCTCCGAGGTATAACTGAAGTTACAAATGTATTATCCCAATTAAAGGATATGAACATTGGCGAAGCGAAAGTCATTTTACTTCTACGTGGACTTGCCTCTCAAATTAAAGGACTAAAAACTGACCAGCGTTTTGACGATCGTCGATATAGTGTTATTGATAATGCAGAATGTGACCTGTCGCTTTTATTAGCCGATCAATCAACAGGGTTGTCTGCTTTAACTGGTTTTAAGGCTCTGCTTGCTGAACTAGAAAAAGGACGATGCGGAAATGTTGTTGTAAGCTCGAATGTCAATCTTGATAACTCATTATTCACCATACAGAAAATAAATAATGCCTACGAGGGAATAAAATTCACATCAAAAGGATTTATCTTACCGAATTCATGTGGTAGCGATACTTATTGGGCAGAACTGCTTGTTGAAATAAATCAAAATAACGGTTCTCTTAACGAGGTGTTTGAAAAACATGGCTTTAGGAATAATTTTGAAACAGATTTCTATTCTCGTTTAGCTGATAATAATTATCATAACTGGTTATATTTTATTTCACTTAAGAGTAAAACCGACACTATAACCAATGGATACCTACGGTTTGTATTGGAAAAAACAAACTGCTTTGAAGATTTCAAAAACAATATATTAAATGCCATTATAGATGTCCCTCATACAGATAAACGATTTACCTCGTTTTATATGGAACGCAAAACTCTCGTAGCAAAATTCCCCGAGTCGGATATTGCGAATTTTGTTATCAATAATCGGCAAGTGGTTTCTGAAAGTGTTTATAAATTAACTGATACTACAAGGACAGAGCGTGAAGAAATAATCGTTTGGCTCTCAAAAAACGGATTAATTCCGCAAATTGAGAGTATTTATCCGGCGTTGACGGCTTACATGAAGAAGTATATTTTCAAATGCCCTGAACTTGCTGACCTTCTAACCAATTATTTTGAAGAATACAAATTGCAAAAACTTAAAAACAAACTTGAATCTAACTTTTTAGATAAAGTTGATGAACTAGCTCATAGTCCTCGCAAATTTAACCGTCTTCCCACCAGAAATGATGTTATTGACAGTCTAGATAAATCTGATACTTATTTATACTGGCTTGACGCTCTTGGTGTTGAATATTTGTCTTTTATTGAGACTTTAGTTCAAAAACGTGGATTGTCGATTTCAATTAATATCGCTCGCGCAGAATTGCCGACTATAACATCGTTTAATCGTGATTTTTATGATAATTGGCAAGGGAAAAAAGAGAAAAATGAAGAACTTGACGAAATTAAGCATAAAGAAAAAGGAGGCTATAACTTTGAAAACAATGAGCTTCCTATCCATCTTGTCAAAGAATTAGATGTTATTACAGCTGCAATAGAAAAAGCTGCTACAGAACTTGCCTTACATCATTATAAACGTTTCTTGATTGTAAGCGATCATGGTGCTTCCCGGCTTGTCGTATTACGCCGAAAAGAGGAACAATACGATACCGACACAAAAGGTGAACATTCAGGACGATGTTGTAAATTGTTTCAACCATATAATCTGCCATTTGCCGCCGAAGAAAACGAATACCTTGTCCTTGCTGACTATGGGAGATTCAAAGGTAGTCGTGCCGCAAATGTCGAAGTTCACGGTGGGGCATCTTTTGAGGAAGTAGTTGTTCCTATTATTGAACTAACATTAAAGAACAGAAGTATAACAGTTAAACTTGTTAATGAATTTGTTACTGTTGATTCCCGTACCGGCACAGAAATTATATTGTTTTTTAATTCGTCTGTTCAAGATGTTTCTATTTTATTAAATAAAAAACATTATCCAGCTTCACAGAATGATACAAATCATTTTACTGTACGATTAACTGATATAAAACGAGCTGGTGAATATCCTGCAAACGTATATGCAGGTGACAACCTAATTGGTGAGATAATGATTAAAACACAAGGCAAGAGTGGAAAAATCAATGACGCTTTTGATGATTTGTTTTAGGAGGAATATTAATGATTGAAAAACTTAAGAATTCTTTTGACGAAATGGTTGTTTATAAAGACCTTAAAAAAAGTAATTTTTTCTCTGCTTTGAGCTTGCCTTCTTTTATGCGCGATTGGCTTTTGAAAAGATTTGAAGATGAAAACGGGTATTTTAATACAGACGAGTTGACAAATTTTGTGCAAACTTATTTACCACGCAAAGATGATTGGATAGCGATAAAGAATAAAATAATTATTGAACACGAACGAGTAAAATTTCTTGCTAAAGTTTCTGTAGATATTGATATTAAGACTAGCGAAGTGTCGTTTGTTTTACCTGACTTTGGACTAACAAGCAAAGATACTATTATCGAAGATTCTGTCTGGCAAACCTGTAAAGATGATTTAGTACGAGGACGAGAGACTTGGGGAATGGTTGAACTTGGTTACCGAAACCCTGATGATAACCTCAAAATAAAAGGAAAAATTAAGTTAATCGGATTTAAGACATTCTGTCCATATACAATTGATCTTAATTACTATAAGATTGCTCGTAATGAATTCTCAATTACAGAATGGATAGATATTATTCTAGGTGCTGTTGATTACAATGCTACAGGTTATCTTGGTGATGAAGAAAAAAAGCTTACAATGCTTACACGTCTTCTTCCCTTTATTGAAAAACGATTAAATTTGATAGAACTTGCTCCGAAAGGAACAGGTAAATCCTATTTATTTGGTCGTGTTAGCCGTTTTGGTTGGCTCTCAAGTGGTGGAGTTATGAGCCGTGCAAAAATGTTTTACGATCTAAATAAACGCATTGAAGGTTTAGTATCAGGAAATGATTTTATAACACTTGATGAAGTACAGACAATTTCTTTTACAGATGCAGATGAAATGAGGGCGGCATTAAAAGGTTATCTTGAATCGGGTATTTTTACTGTAGGCAATTATGAGGGAACTGCTGAAGCTGGAGTTATTCTCTGTGGCAATATTAAGAAGGAAACAATGGATGAAGATGGTTTTGGTAATATGTTTGAGGAACTTCCATCTGTATTCCACGAATCAGCTTTAATAGAGCGTTTTCACGGGTTCATCAAAGGTTGGAACATTCCCCGAATGAATGACGACCTAAAGATTGCAGGTTGGGCGTTAAATTCTGAATACTTTTGCTCTATTATGCATGAACTTCGTGAAGATATGAGCTACCGTACCATTGTTGATGAATTAATTGAGGTACCTGAAGCGGCAGATACACGTGATACTGAAGCTGTGAAACGAATTGCAACTGCTTATTTGAAGTTGCTGTTTCCTAATGTCCGTAGTGCAAACGATATTTCTGCACGTGAGTTTAAACGATACTGCCTTGACAGAGCACGCAAGATGAGAGACACAATAAAATATCAACTTGGTGTTCTTGATGTAGAATATCGAGGAAAAGATATCCCAACATTCAGCGTTCGACCAGATATTGAAGAAACGGTTTAACTCACATGGGAAAGAAAAATTGTTATGTTTGTGGTAAAGAAATAATAATTAAAAACATAGTAGGTCTGAATAAAAAACTACTCGGAAGAAAAATAGTACGTTTCTACTGCCTCAACTGCCTTGCCGAATATCTTGAAGTTACTCCAGATGAACTTCTAGTTAAGATCGAAGAGTTCAAGGCACAAGGTTGCAAGCTTTTTAATTAGGTTTACTTCACCCCATCCTCCCCGCCACCTCCAAACAACCACGTGCATTATGATAAGGGCACTTCCAAAACCCTGCTTTTGGCAAATTAATATCCGGCGTATTATCAATACTCAATTCATTAAACCATTCGCCGTGTGTGCTATCCACAAAATGATTCTGAATATAACTCCAAACGCTCTCAGCCGCGTCAAAGTATTTCTGCTCTCCTGATAACTCATACGCATTGTAAAAACCAACGACTGCCTCCGCCTGCGGCCACCATTCCTTTTTAGCGTGATGATGCCCTGTCGCGTCACAACCGCTGAGTAGCCCGCCGTTGCTGTGGTCAATGGCGGCATTATAGATAACTTCCGCAATAGCCAAGGCAGTTTGCTTTACTTTGGAGATAAGATTTTCATCGCCAACAGCCAGTGCCGCTTCATACAAAAGCCAACTTCCTTCAATATCGTGGCCATAAGAGATTTCTTTAGTTAGCGAATTCCAATCCATGTCAAAGAATAGTTCAAAATGCCAATCGCGATTAACAATTTTATCAAGCGTTATGCGCAACAGAGATTCAAGCGCTTTACGCACACGCTCATTTCCGCTGACGCGGGCAAGATTTGTATAGGCTTCCAAGACATGCAGATTAGTATTCATTGACTTTGGGCAGTTGAGGTCTTTTCCGCTGAGCCGAAAATCGTCAATGCTTCGCCATTCGCAGTTGCACGCCTCTATATAACCGCCCGCAGAAGTATCAAGTCCGTATTGTTCAGTCACATCAAAAAGATTCATCGCCAATTCAAGTGAAGATTGATCGCCTGTGGCGCGGTAATGTTCACTTAACGCATAGATGCCGAAGGCGATGTTGTAAAATTGCTTTCTTGTATCCAGCGCTTTTCCTGTATGGTCTGCCAGCCAATACAATCCGCCGTGTGTTGTGTCCAGAAAAGCTGATGATAAAAAATCCCGCGCGCGTTGGGCGTAGGTTTTGTAAGTTTCGTCTCCTAATATGCGGTATGCGGCGGAAAATGTCCACAATATCCGCGAATTTAAAATACAGCCCTTGGCGGCGGTTTTGTCTATTTTGCCATAAAAATCCGCCTCGCCGTAAAAACCGCCGTTTTCTTCATCAGCCATACTTTGCCAGAATGGTAAAATGTTTTCTCTAACTTCACGTAACGTTTCCTGTCTATTTAACATACGTTTGTTCCTTTATCTCTCAAATGTTAAAAAAAGTTATCTCTAACTTATCTCAAATTTTTCTTATGACGATTTTCCCGCTTCAATCAACTCGCAAACCGCAAGGCTCGCCAATACCGCTAGGTCTTCCGCCGCAAACCATGTTTTTGCAGTTTGATCAAAAAGTATGTTTCCGTCAGGGGGGAATTCTTCGCTTTCTTCCCAGATGATAAAAGTCATCGGCACATACGGGAGAACATTTATCGTAACTGCTCCGTCTCCCATTTTAGCCGTCTGTCCGCCAAGGGCAGTACCGACTCTGATGAGGTTCTGCGGGTTTTTGCCGAAATGATTAACAAGGGGCTTTACGGCGCGTTTGTTGAAATTAACTTCATAAAAAAGCGCCGGGGCGGCTTCCCTGTAGGCTATTAAATGACCTGATTGTTTTTGTATGCCGCCGGCTGTCAGATAATGTAACCAAATTATTTTATGCGAAACGGAAGCCGAGGAAAGAGGTTTTTCAGTATTGAACCATGGTATAAAAAATTCTCCGTCTTCGTAACGTGCGCCGCAGTTTTGGCAGACCGTCTGCGGCGGTATCTGAGCGAGCTTCTGCGCGGCAAGATTTAACGCGTCGTCATATCCCAAAACAGCCTCCTTTGCGTTTGTGTCCACAATGTAATAAATTATCATATCATAGTTAGCACAAAAAATATCGGATTATTGAGCTTATACAAAGATCAATTAGTTTCACAATTATTACAATAAAAACAGCGCAAAAATTTGATTGATTTTTTACGCTAATTAAGAGATAATTATTCAGGAGTTTAATATGTCAGATCAAGAGGAGGGGAACCTTCGCCCTGCGGGCTCGGTTGAGGTTCAAGAGGGGAACCTTCGCCCTGCGGGCTCGGTTGAGGTTCAATCGCCTATATCAAAACAATCGCCTGCCAATTCGGAATTGCCTAAACAGAAAAAATTTCACAATATTACTTCAAGCGGCGGATTTAAAATCGCCATGCTTGTTATCATTATTTTGCTTTTGTTGATACCCGTTTCAATGATTCGTTCATTGATTGGAGAGCGCAGCTATCGTGCGGATGAAGTGGAAGATTCAATCATGGAGGCATGGGGAAGCCAATTTATGCTGTACGGTCCCGTTATTCGTATTCCTGTTATAGAACGTGAGGAGATTAGGACAAAAACAGAGAAGGAAGGAGAAAAAATTGAGATTATTACGCGCAATTACACGCTTTGGATTACGCCGAAAGATGTAAATATCAGCGCCGATTTTTCCGCTCAGAAAAAACGCAGAGGTATTTTTTCGGTCGCGCTTTTTTCAGGTAACGTTTCTCTCTCAGGAAATTTCAGTTATGAAAGGGCGAAAGATGAACTCAAACAAAACCAAACATTGTATCCCGAACAGGCGGAGATTGTCCTGGGACTGGCAACTCAAAAAGGAATACGCAGGATAATCAAAGCGGATTGGAACGGCGGCGAACTATTTTTTAAACCCGGTAACAGAAATTTTAATATAGATTTTTCAAGCGACAGGAGAAGTATCGGTCGTATACCGGCTGCCGGCGGAAACGGCGTCAACGCGTCAAGTCCTTTTAACACAGCCGGCATAAATACTTTCGATATTCAATTTGCCGTGCAGGGCGGAAAAGCTATTCGACTAATTCCCATCGGTGAGACAACGCAGGTGCGCATACAGACTAATTGGCCGTCGCCGTCGTTTCAGGGCGGGTTTTTACCCGCAAACTATACGCTCTCTGAAAACGGTTTTGACGCTGAATGGGAAATCAGTTATTTGAGCAGGTCAATCCCGCTTTATTGGCTGACTTATGAGCGCGACGAATATGAAAATAAATCGGGCTGGAAAAACGAATTCTTTGGTGTGGATTTTTTCAAACCGCTTGACCATTACGCGCTTAATACCCGCGCCGTAAAATACGCGATTTTATTTTTAATCATACCGTTTTTAACATGGTTTTTTCTGGAAGTGTTTTCACAAAAATCAATCCACCCCGCTCAATATTTGCTTTCAGGCCTTGCAAACGTTATTTTTTACCTTTTACTGTTATCAATTTCGGAACATCTTTCCTTTTCAGTCGCCTATCTCATAGCCGCCGCCGCTCTTACCTGCATGATGACTCTGTACGCCCGCTCGTTACTCGAAACATGGGCTCGCAGCGCGTATATGGGGCTTGTCATGGCGCTTTTGTACCTCATTATGTACCTGACGCTCAATGCCGAGGACTGGGCTTTGCTCATCGGTTCAATCGCGGCCTTTGTAATAACAGGCGTGGTAATGTTCCTGACCCGTAAACTGGATTGGTCAAACTTGAATATGAAAAGTCAGTAACAGCTGAAATAATTTCTTAATCCTCTATCGCTACAGATTTGTCGTATAACGCTTTAACTTCAGTACTGGGCATCTTGCCGCAAAGAGTAACAACAATAGCCGCAATTAAGCCGATTATAAAGCCGGGGACAGTTTCGTAGAGGCCTGTGCCGGAAAAAAACGAAAGCCAGAGCACGTCAACTGCCGCGCCTGTAACAATGCCTGTTACCGCGCCGATGAATGTAAAACGTTTCCAGAAAAGCGATAACAGTATGGTCGGTCCGAAAGCGGCGCCGAACACGCCCCATGCGTTTCCGACAAGACTCATGATAGTGCCGCTGGAGGGATTCGACGCGATTATTACGGCTACTAACGCTATTATTGCAACAACAACTCTGCCTGCCCAGAACATTTCTTCTTCGCCCGCCTGTCCCTTACGCAGTACAGGTTTGTAAACATCCGCGGCAAACGCGGAAGCGGAAATCAGAAGCTGAGAGTCGGCAGTGCTCATAGCAGCGGCCAGAATTGCAGATAACAAAATTCCTGAAATAACTCCCGGGAAAATCATCCGTACCATTTGAATAAAAACCGTCGCTCCTTCTATGTCGCTGCCAAGGAACATGCGCCCAATGCAGCCGGCGGCGACAGAGAAGAGCAGTATTAAAATATTCCACGTTATGCCGACTTTTGCGCCTTTTCTTACGTCCTTTTGCGATCGTATAGCCATGAATCTGATGATAATATGCGGCATTCCAAAATAACCAAGACCCCACCCGAAACCTGTAAGGATGTCCGCCCAGCTTGCCCAATCAAATTTTCCGCTGCTAAAAAAGTTCCAGTAATTTGCCGGGAATGAATCAGGGGCTGATATGGCGTGGCCTGATTCGATCAACGCCAGCGCGAAGATAGGGGCGATAAGAAGCGCTCCCAGCATGAGAAGTCCCTGGAAAAAGTCTGTCCAGCATACGGCTTTAAAACCGCCCATCAATGTATAACCGATGATTACAAATCCCGCCACATACATTGCTAAATTGGCATCGACGCCAAGAACGGTGTTAAACAATATGCCGCAAGCTTTGATACTGGAAGCCGAGTAAACGGTATAGGCAAACAGAAAAATAATTGCGCATACGATCTGCAGCGTTTTGCTTTTAGATAGAAATCTGTTAGTAAGGTACTGCGGTATGGTTATTGAATCATTTGCCGCAATAGAAAATTTTCTAAGACGCGGTGCTAAAAACAGCCAGCTAAGTATGTAACCTATTGCAAGGCCGATGGCGATCCATGTCTGCCCCATGCCGGCCGCGTAAATCGACGCGGGCAGTCCCATGAGCACCCACGCGCTCATGTCAGAAGCGCCCGCCGAAAGCGCGCTTACCCAGGGGCCCATTTGACGGTCTCCAAGGAAATATCCTTTCTCTCCTCCCTTGCCCTTTGCGCTGATGAAGAAAAAGATGCCGACACCTAACATACATATCAGATAAATAATAAAGACTATTAATTCGCTATAATTCATATTAAGACTCCTTTTTTACAGGCTTGTTGAATTATATGGTATAACTTTCAAAAACACAAATTAAATCGCAAGAGTTCACACGAAGAGCACAAAGGGACAAAGAACACAAAGAAGGGAAAGGGGTTGTTGTTACTAGCGTTCTTTTTGCTTGACAAAATACCATAAATCGTAGAATACGGCCATTAATTAGGCAAGGCTGTGAATGCATGATGTATGCCTAAAGAATTTATTTAGTATAGTCTGCCCGCCTGTACTCAAGTATTTTATTCGGCATACATCTTCAGGCGCATGTGAGCATTTTACCTAATAATTGACAAAAACCCAAAAAATATGCTAGGATTCCACAATGCAACAAAAAGCCGCCATTATTGGCAAAAAGCCGCTCTTTAATTCCCAGTTTCAAAAAGCTTTTAAAGTGTTTGCAGTTGAAAGTGAAGGATTTTTATCGTGATTAATGACATTTCTAAAAAGTGTAACATACCTCGCTATGACCGCGGCGCGGACGGCGAGATAAATCTCGCCTCATTTTGTTCATCTGGGGTAAGCTGTTCGGCGCCGGGGCGTTTGGAATTTGTTCATCTACACGCCTTAGGCGGCGTGCGT
>Ga0268262_10006422_pt1 | contig 11271 bp, 10 predicted proteins | sample TergutNc150P3_FD_190354 | JGI IMG/M metagenome (GOLD analysis project Ga0268262, IMG submission 190354) | Nasutitermes corniger P3 segment gut microbial community from laboratory colony in Florida, USA - Nc150 P3 (SPAdes) (version 2) | ecosystem: Host-associated > Arthropoda: Insects >...
CCCCCCCAAGAATACTCGCAAGCAAATCAGGGCTTTGTAACAACCGCGTTACAGTCCAAGCCCTACCCAACGCCGGAAACATCCCCGCAAGGGACGGAAACGCCGCAAAAACGCCGCGAAACCCGCCCCGTAGCCCGTTTTGCGCCTCCGAAAACACGCCTCGCCACGCGGCGGAAACTGTCAGTTTTGGACATTATCCATATATATATCAATATCGGCGGAAACGCCGGAAGGGAGTAACTGATGAGAATGACCAACATCATCAAGGCGGCGGCGTGGATGGCGTTCTTAGCCGGAATGTCCGTCGCGGGGATTAAATACGTCGCGGTCGTGGAGAGCGACATCGACGAATCGTCGGGCGCGTCCGAACAGATAAGCAGGGCGGACGTGCGGCTCGTTACGGCGGAACTCCGCAGGGAGGCGGTCAAAAACCTGCCGCCCAAGAGGTACGTCATAATGACCGCCGAAACCGTCATGGCGCAGGGCGGCGCGGTGCTTGAAGAGTGCGCGGACGAGAACTGCGTCATCACGCTGGGCAGCAAGATTGGCGCAGATTACATTGTGCGCGGGACGGTGAGCAAGTTGGAATCTAAGTTCACTCTGCAAGTGGAGATGTACGAAACCGAGAACGGGAACTTGGTAGCCTCGTGCGACCCCGTCCGCGCCGAGAGTATCGGGGGGCTTGTGGAGAAGGCGGCGGAGGTTTGCGCGAACATGTTCAAGACGTGGCTTGCCTCTCAAAACGCGCCCGACGACGCTAGCGGCGGCGCGAAGAGGGTGAGCGACGTAAGCGTGGGCGGCGGCGGGTTCTTTACGGGCGGGTTCGGCGGCGGGATCAAATGGGCGGACGGATCGGCGGTGGCTATGCCGTATACGGCGGGAGCGGGCGGATACCTGTCCCTCGACGCGGTCTACGCCGAAGCCTTTATCGGCTACTCTGCGGGCGGCGGGAAATGGATAAGCGCAGCCGCGCCGGGCGAAGACTACCTGCCGTATATGTCGCGTACCTACATAAACATCGGCGTCTTGGGGAAATATCCGCTCGGCGCGGGGCGGCTGCGGTACTTCCCGCTCTTGGGGGCAGAGTACGAAATGGCCATAGCGGGGAAACTCGAATTCGGCGACGGGAGCGAGTACGTGTTCGACGGCAATGGCGACCGGTACGAAGCGGGGGCGCTCAGCAACTTATGGGTGAAGTTGGGCGGCGGCGCGGATTTCAAGATAAGCGAGAATCTGTATCTGCGCGGGGAATTGCTGTACGGGGTGAAGTTGGCTAATGATCTTGAATCGGACGGGGGAGATAAATTTGGTGTTATGTTGCGAAACGAAAAAGGTTCGCCTATGATGGGGAGCGGGGTTAGCGTGAGGATTGGGGCGGGCGTCCACTTCTAATAATAAAGGAGAGAATTATGAGAAAGATATATTTGTTTGCAGCGGTCATAGCGGTGCTCCTTTGTGCGGGATGTAACGACGGCGGGGTTGAGAACGGAGAGAGGGACGCGGCGGCGTATCTTAATGTGTTTAAAGAACACGCGACAGGAGGTCCTTTCGATTATTTTGAGGTAGACGGCAGGAAGTGGATGAAGAAGAATCTTAACGTAGAGAATCTTACGTGGTGTTATGCTGATTACCCGGATTCTTGTTATACGTATGATTCGTGGTGTTATGATGGTAACCCGGATAACTGCGAGACGTATGGCAGGTTGTATACTCAGGAGGCGGCGTCTGATGCTTGTGAGCAGATTGGTTTGAGTTTGCCTACTGACAATGAATGGGAGGCTTTAGTGCGGGCGGCGGGCAGTGCGGAGGTAGCGGGTAAGAATTTGAAAGCGAATAACGGATGGCAAGAAAACGGTAACGGTAAAGATAAGTACGGTTTTTCGGCCCTGCCGGGCGGCTACCGCAATTCCGATGGCGATTTTCTCGGTGCCGGCAGCAAGGGCGGCTGGTGGGCGGATTACGGTACCGTTTTTTACATGGTCTTCAACGACGACTATGTGGGCAGCGTCGTCACCTGGGCTGACAGCGTCGGCATCGACCTGCGCTACGGTTATTCTGTTCGTTGCGTTAAGAGAGACTGAAACGCGGTGCGATCTTGAAATTAAATTGAAATGAGAAAGGATATATTATGAAAAAGACACGTTCCGGCGTGACGGGGTTTGTCGCGGCGGTTGTCGGCGGCGTTGCGGCGGCGGCCGCGTTGATTTGCGGGGGGTGTAACGACGGCGGGGTTGCCGACGGGGACGGGACGGCGGGGAGATTTATTTATCGGTTTTACGGGGTTGAGTTAGGCGGCAATACGTGGATGAGGAAGAATCTAAACGTAGAGACGGAGGATTCGTGGTGTTATGAAAACAGTACGGATAGTTGTGAGAAGTACGGCAGGTTGTATACTTGGGAGGCTGCGAAGTCGGCTTGTCAGCGGATTGGGTGGAGATTGCCGTATTACGGTGAATGGAGTGATTTGATAAGCGCGGCGGGTGGTTACGAAGTAGCGGGTAAGAGATTGAAAGCGAAGAACGGATGGCAAAGATACTGGGGGGAGGACGGTAATGGTACAGATAATTACGGTTTTTCGGCCTTGCCCGGCGGCATGCGCAACTCCGATGGCAGTTTCGAAAGTACCGGCGCCTACGGTTTCTGGTGGACGGCTAGTGATTACTACTGGACGGGGATGGACGACGACGACTTCTGGGTGGGCAAAGCCGAAGGCGGGGAGATGAATAATCGGGACGGCTACGCGCATGGCTACCCCAGCCTCAAGAGCAACGGTTTCTCGGTGCGTTGCGTTAAGGATTTATAGCAGGGTGCGAACTCGAAATTAAATTGAAATGAGAAAGGATATATTATGAAAAAGATACATTCGGGTGTGATGGGTTTTGTCGCGGCGGTTGTCGGCGGCGTTGCGGCGGCTCTTGTTTGCTTGGGGTGCGATGACGGCGGTTCTTCCGATTATGTTGAGTTAGGCGTCAATAAGTGGATGAAGAAGAATCTAAACGTAGTGACGGAGGACTCGTGGTGTTATGATGATAACCCGAAAAACTGCAAGAGGTATGGCAGATTGTATACTTGGGATGCGGCGGTGAAGGCTTGTCGGCAGATCGGTTGGAGATTGCCTAATAGCGGCGAATGGGAGGCTTTAGAATATGCGGTGGGCGGTCAGAGTACGAGATTGAAAGCGAAGAACGGATGGATTGACGATCAGGGTAAAAGCAATAATGGTACAGATAATTACGGCTTTTCGGCTCTGCCCGGCGGCTACCGCAACCCCGATGGCGACTACCGCTACCGCGACGGCGGTCAGTGGGGCTATTGGTGGACGGCTTCGGAGTACGGTGACGGCATCTGGTGGGCGTCTTCGGATTGCGGAGACAACTGCGCCTACATCTACATAGGTGATTGGCGCGGCGGTGTTGGGGGATCCGGAGACAGTCGTCGCTACGGGTATTCTGTTCGTTGCGTTAAAGACTAAAGCGGGGTGCGATCTTGAAATTAAATTTAAATGAGAAAGGACATATTATGAAAAAGATACGTTCCGGCGCGACGGGGCTTGTCGCGGCGGTTGTCGGCGTCGCGGCGGCGGTCGCGTTGATTTGCGCGGGGTGTAACGACGGAGGGATTGCCGACGAGGACGGGACGGCGGGGAGATTTATTTATCGGTTTTACGTGGTTGAGTTAGGCGGCAATAAGTGGATGAAGAAAAATTTAGACGTAGAGACGGCGGATTCGTGGTGTTATAATGATAATCCGTATCTCTGTGAGATGTACGGCAGGCTGTATACTTGGGAGGCGGCGAAGTCGGCTTGTCAGCGGATCGGTTGGAGATTGCCGACAAAAAGCGAATGGGAGGCTTTGATAGACGCGGCGGGTAATTACCAAGTAGCGGGTAAGAAATTGAAAGCGAAGAGCGGTTGGTACAGCTGGTATGATTTGGACGACCTCAATGGTACAGATGATTTCGGTTTTTCGGCCCTGCCGGGCGGCGTCCGCAGCGGCTGCTATGACGATGACGGAGGATTCGGATTCTGCGATGCCAGATACGTCGGCTCATGGTGGACGGCTACGGAGGATAAGGATGATCATGATGGTTACTATGAGAATAAGGATGATCATGCTTACTGCGTATTCATGGACCCCAACGGACACAGCGCTAATGTGTCCGGAGGCTCCACCAAGGGCTACGGCCTCTCGGTGCGCTGCGTCCTAGACGACTGACCGTCCCCCCGCGTCCCCCGTCGTTCGGTGTGTGGTCGTCGGGTCGGTGTCTTTGCCGTTGCCTGAACTTGTTTATCTCGGCGAAGCCAACTTCGGGGGTTCAGCCCCTTAAAAAAACGTCTGAACTAGGATTAGTAGGATTAAAAAAGTATTATAGGATTAAACGTCAAAATCTTTTGACTTTGATTTTGATTGAAAATGAGGGGCTTGGCCCCGAATTTATCTATGAAAGGCGCGTAGCGCCTTTCGTCTAAAAAAGACTTTAAAGACTTTGATTTTAGAAGCCTTTCGTCTAAAAAAGACTTTAAGGCTTTTATTGGGTTCAGCCCCCGAATACGCCCTTGTTCCGCCCGACGGCCTCCCGCCGACGCCTTCGGACGGACGTCCGACGCCTGGCGGCGTTCAGGCGGCGTCCGCGGGCGGCGCGGGGTCAAGTATATAATTCCCCAAAAAATTATTGCAAAATACCGCCGCCATATACTATATTACTACTTTAATATAGTTGCGCGTACTATCGGCCTGCGGCCGTCGTCGTCGCAAAGTTTAAATGTTAACTCAACACAAAGGAGCCGTATCACAATGATGTCGCAACTGAAAAAGACCCGTATAGTCGCCACCCTAGGCCCGGCATCGGCGTCGCCGGAGAAGATCAAAGAACTTCTCCTTGACGGCGTCAACGTGTTCCGGTTCAACTTCTCGCACAGTGACCACGAAAAGCACATCGCCAACCTGAATATGGTGTACGACGTGTCGCGGGAGCTGAAAATCTATCCGGCTCTCTTGGCCGACTTGCAGGGGCCGAAGATCCGCACCGGCAAGACCGAAGGCGACGCGCCGGTCACGCTTCATACCGGGGAGGAAGTGGTTCTTACCGCGGAAAACGTCGTCTGCACGGACAAACTTATTTCGATTGACCACCACACGCTGGCTCAGGAGATAAGCGCCGGGCAGGAGATCGCCATAAACGACGGGCTTATCAGGCTTGAGGTTAAGAAAATCGAAACCGACAAGAAGTTAATACACTGCAAGGTCACCGACGGCGGGATCTACTCCTCCAGAAAAGGGGTCAACCTCCCCAACGTGCACCTGAGCATTCCGTCCGTAACCGACAAAGACAAGGCGGATTTGGAGTTTATTCTGGCTAACAAGTTCCAATACATCGCATTGTCGTTTGTGAGAGCCGCCAAAGATTTAAAGGAGCTGAAAAGCCTTATGAACGGGCGCAGGCCGGATATAAAAATCATCGCCAAGATTGAGAAGCCGGAGGCCGCGCACAATATCGAGTCCATCCTCAAAGAGTGCGACGGTATCATGGTCGCCCGCGGAGACCTCGGCGTTGAGGCGCACACGTACCAAGTGCCGGTTATACAGAAAGACCTTATCCACAAAGCGAACATGGCCGCGAAGACCGTCATAGTGGCCACGCAGATGCTTGAGTCCATGATACAGAACCCCGTGCCGACCCGCGCGGAATCCACCGACGTCGCCAACGCCATCTTCGACGGGACGGACGCCGTCATGCTCTCCGGCGAGACCGCCACCGGCGCGTACCCTGTAGCCGCCGTTCAAATGATGACGCGCATCGCCCAGGTCGCCGAAACGAGCGACTATATTAACAAAAAGATACGCGACCTCTCGATATTAAACAAATACCCGCCGCATGCCCTCTGCGAAGCGGCGGCCTACGCGTCTATGGATTTGGGCTATATTCCGGTCATCGTCATCACCGCGTCCGGCGAGACCGCCCACTACATGTCCAAAATCCGCTGCCAATCCCCCATTTTCGCCTTCTCCCCCGACGAGAACGTTGTGCGCCAAATGTCGCTGACGTGGAACGTGCAGGCCCAGTTAATCGATTTCAAATGGGGAGATATCGTCGATATTCTGCGGAGAGCCGAAGATATGCTCATAGAACGCGAATACGTGGAAAAAGGCAGCCTTGTTGCGGTATTGGCCGGAAGCATTCCGATCAAGGGAGCGACTTCGTTTTTGAGGATAAAGAGGGTCGGGGAGGATTAGGAGGCAAAGTTTGGTAGATTGACGGATAATTGTTGTCGTAACTATAACACTAATGTCGGAATTTATTCCGAAGAATTAATGGAGATATGCAATGAGTGATTCTGAGACAAAAGACGGCGGAAGCGGGTTTAACCAGATGGCCAACGGTCCGGTTTTCAGCTTTTCTAAGCCGTACTTAGACTTTATAGGCAAAGAGAAAATCTTTTCCATCGTCTATTATGTGATGGCGGGTTTGAATCTGCTTCTCCCGATAGCTATTATAGTCGGGGCTGTCAGCAACCATCTTTTCAGCGGGCCGGCGAAGTATATCATAGCGTTTCTCTTATCGTGGATTGTGGTTGCGTTTGCTTGTTGGATCGGTTTCCAATTATGGTGGGATAGGCGCAAGAAGGTTGAAACTATAGTGGCCTCCTCCGAGTTTGTGGCGACGCAGTGTTTTTCGGAGATATTTCAGACATTCGGGGAGTGGCTGGGGACGTATGTAGGTATCATCGGAGCCGGCGTCGGTTTGATTGCGACGGTTATTCTTGGCAGAGACGGCAGCGAACTTTTCGAGTTAATGGGTTTGAGGTTTCTGAGTATGGGGGCGTTGGTGATAGTCATGGGGCCTATCATAGGCTTTTTTATCATAGTGATATCCCGTTTTTTGGCGGAGCAGCTGAAAATATTCGCGGCGCTTGCCAATAATACGAAAGAGATCGCGGCAAACATAAAAGATAATGGCAAACACGTGTAGATTCTGACGATTGATACATACGCCCGTTATCACAGTGCCGGTTTGGGCGGATGGATTGGATACTTGGTTGGGATGGATTAGGATTATTATGACAGCAGCTTGGTATATTCGTGGCTGAAATTGCCCGCACGGCGCGTATTTTTAATACGCGCCGTTTTTGCCGTTGCATTACCCCCTCCGCCGTCACCCATCATCCCTCGACCGCCTTCTTCCGCAACTCATACAGCAACGTCAGCGCGTCCATAGGCGTAATAGCGTTTAGATCGACAGTTTTCAGTGTGTTGATGATGGATTGCGTGTACTCGTCAATCGCGTTCAGTTGCACGGCGTCGTCTCCGTCTGCTTTTGTCGAAGAAGAAGATGATGACGACGACGCGGAGGCCGTTGCGCCGAAACTGCCGTCTTTTTTGCGGGCTAACGCCGGTTTGTGGTCGGGGGTCAGTTCCATGTTCTCTAGGTTGTTCAAGATTTCCCGCGCCCTCAGGATGACGCTTGTCGGTACGCCGGCCAGCCTCGCTACTTGGATTCCGTAGGAGTGGTCGCAGGAACCGGTGTCTATTTTGCGCAAAAAGATTATCTTGTCGTTCCACTCTTTGACTTTCACGTGCAAATTCTTTATTCGCGGGTAGATCAGCGGCATTTCCGTTAGTTCGTGGTAGTGTGTGGCGAACAACGTCCTTGCCGCGCGGTCCTTATTCTCATGTAGATATTCGGCTACCGACCACGCGATTGATATTCCGTCAAACGTTGACGTTCCGCGGCCTACTTCATCAAGGAGTACTAATGATTTATTTGTGGCGTTGTTGAGAATATTCGCCACCTCTATCATCTCTACTAAGAACGTGCTCTGACCGCGTGCCAATCTGTCCGACGCGCCTACCCTTGTGAAAAATTTATCCACTATGCCTATCTGCGCGGACGCGGCGGGGACAAAGGAACCCATCTGCGCCATTATCGCTATTAATGCGGTCTGCCGCAGATATGTCGATTTTCCGGCCATGTTCGGGCCGGTGATCAGGGCGATTTGCGATTCGCCGGCAAGCAGGTCTGTGTCGTTGGGGACAAACTCTCCGCCTTCGCACAACTTCTCCACTACGGGGTGGCGTCCCTCTTTGACGACGATGTCGGCGCCGTCGTTTACCGTCGGGCGGCAGTAGGCGTTTTCCGCCGCTATGCGGGAGAGCGACACGAAGATGTCGAGCGCGCTTATCGCCTGCGCCGCCCGCTGTATCCGCTCGCAGTGCGACGCGATTTCCTTTCGCAGCGCGGCGAAGACGTTGTATTCCAATACGCAGAGTTTCTCTTCCGCGCCTAGTATCTTATCCTCCATCTCTTTCAGCTCGGGCGTAATGTACCGCTCTCCGGTTGACAAGGTCTGCTTGCGGATATAGTTGTCCGGAACCGGACGGTGGGTGTTGGCGCTTGAGACCTCGATGTAGTAGCCGAAGACCTTGTTGTAGCCGACTTTGAGCGACGATATGCCGGTGCGTTTCCGCTCTTTCTCTTGCAGTTTCGCGATCCACTGCTTGCCGTTGACCGCCGCATCGCGGAGTTCGTCGAGATCGCCGTCTATCCCCTTGCGGATGATGCCGCCCTCTTTTACGGATAGCGGCGGATCGTCTACGAGCGTCGCGGCTATGCGGCTTGCGAGGCTCTCAAATCCCGACAGTTCCTTGCAGATGCCGCCTATGTGCGCGATGTCGCACGCGGCGAGCGTCTTTTGCAGTTTGGGGAATGACTCGAAGGAGCGGCGCAGGGCGTTTATATCGCGGGCGTTGGCGCGTTCAAAGGTTACTCTGGAGACGAGGCGTTCCAAGTCGGCGATTGACTTAAGGAAAAGTTCTGCCTCCCCGCGGGTGAAGGTGTCGCGTTTGAACCACTCCACGCAATCTAAGCGTTCGTTTATGGCGGTCATGGATATAAGAGGGTGAGCGAGCCAGCGCCGCAGCATCCTTGCGCCAAGCGCGGTGCTTGTGCAGTCGAGTACGGATATCAACGCGCCCTCGGTGTCGTCGGACTGCATGGGCTTGAATAGTTCCAAATTTCTGATGGTGGACGGGTCGAGTTCCGCGAACTGCTTGGCGGCGCGGGGGGCTATGGCGGTTATGTGGCGCAGGTCGCTCTTCTTCTGCTCCTTGAGGTAGCGGATGAGCGCCCCGCCGGCGCGTACGGCGCACTCTATCCCCTCAAGGCCGAGGCCCTGAACGGAGGCTATGTCGAAGTGTTTGGTTAGGGCCTCCGTGGCGGTATCCGTATCGAATTTCCAGTCTTCGTATTTGGAGACGTATATTCTGCGATAGAGGAAGCGTGTGCATTGTTCCAGCGTCTCGGCTTGCTCGGTCGCTACGAGTATCTCGCCCGGGTCGACGCGGACAAGCTCGTGTTCCGCCTCCTCCCGCCCCATCTCTTCCACTTGGAAGAACCCCGTAGACAGGTCGCACACGGCAAGCCCGCAAATGTTTGATTTGGGGGAGTAGTAGACGGCGGCGATGAAGTTGTTCGCCCGTTCCTCTATGAAGCTGTCCTCCGTGGCGGTGCCGGCGGTGATGACCTCCACGACGTCGCGTTTGACAAGCCCTTTGGCGGACTTGGGGTCTTCGGTTTGTTCGCAGATGGCGATTTTATAACCGGCGCGGACGAGTTTGTTCGCGTAGCGGTCGAGGGCGTGGTGGGGGAATCCGGCGAGCGCGGTGTTTTCGGGGCCGCCTTGGTAGCGGGAGGTTAGGGTGATGCCGAGTATTTTATTGGCGATTTTGGCGTCTTCGTTGAACATCTCGTAGAAATCGCCCATCCGGTAAAGGAGGACGGTGTCGGGGTTGCGGGCCTTTATATCGTTGTATTGGCGCATAAGTGGCGTGGAGGCGGCTTGGGCCGGGTCGGCGTTGTCGGGCTTCTTCTTGTGGTGTGATTTATGCGGACGGGGGGCGGACGGGGCGACGGGGGACGCGGCAACGTTCATGCCGGCGGCGGCGCCGTACCGGGGTCTGCCGGGGTAGGCGGTACCGGAATCAACGCGCCGCGCCGGTTCCGGGTCGGAGTCGGGCAGGAACGACATCTGTAAGGGGTCAACCGTCATGGCCTATGGCCTCCGTGGTTATTTTATAGAAATATACTATAATGGTTGTGATAGAGTCAAGACGGGGACGGAAGAATAAAATTTGGGATTTATATACTTTGCTCCGCAAAACCGCCCCCCTGCTCCGCAGAAATCCCTTAGAATCCCTCAAAATTCGCCCGAATCCTGTCGGAATTCGTCAGAATCCCTTGTTTTCGGGCGGATGCCCGACGGCGGGGGGCTACAGAATCAAGTAATTAATTCCCTAAAATTTCGTTGAAAGTTTGTTTTTTATGGATTATTGTAGTATATTTACTATATTAACTGCCGCGACACCAACCGGCACCGGAGACAAAAAAATGACGATTAACGAGCAAAACCTCTATATGTCGAAGGAGTATACCGAATCTATCCGCTATATGGATAACGCCAAAGATACATTGAAAAGGGCTGAAAAACAGGATAACGGGTATTATAAGGACGAAAAGTACGTCCGAACCGCTTGCGGAACGGCGTATTTGGGCGTTTTACGCGCCATTGACGCGTGGCTTTTTATAAAAGGGGTACAGTTACCCGGCAAGAAAAAGCAAAAATCATTCGCTCTTTACGAGTATACGATTGCCAAGATGGATAAAAAAATGCTATCCAGCCTGAAATCCGCGTACGGCGTGTTGCACATAGCCGGCTATTATCACGGGATCACAAGCGTAGATATAATTAAAAACGGGTTTGACATCGCCGATGAGATTATCGAAAAAATCAAGCCCGAAAACCCTGTCGAGGTCGCGGAGACCGGAGGCGACAAGGCTAAGAGGATTTGGAATAGGCTGCTGATCTCACTGGCGGTGATTTTTAGGTTTTAGGGTACGACTGGGCGGGGTGCGGGGGACTATTTCCGACCCCGAAACCGCGTTTTTGAGACGTTTTAGGGTATTTTGGGGATATCGGAAGGCTTTTTGACGGGTTGGCCTGAAAAAAAATCTTTTTTTATTGACTTGGGACGGTTTTTATGTTATCTTATATATTGTAGGTGTGCTATGTGGAAAATAACGCGTTTTTAAACGCTTTAACGGTTTGGGTCTGGCGGCTTCTGTGAAAATACGAGAATGAGGATAGGCGGGTTTATTATGATAGCAACTTTGATTTTAGTTTTAACGGAGGCAGTATCTGTATTTATAATTGGGTCTGTAACCATCCGCACGGCGCGTATTTTTAATATGCGTCGCGTTTGCTGTTGCCCAACCCC
>Ga0268262_10006423_pt1 | contig 11271 bp, 15 predicted proteins | sample TergutNc150P3_FD_190354 | JGI IMG/M metagenome (GOLD analysis project Ga0268262, IMG submission 190354) | Nasutitermes corniger P3 segment gut microbial community from laboratory colony in Florida, USA - Nc150 P3 (SPAdes) (version 2) | ecosystem: Host-associated > Arthropoda: Insects >...
CGAGCAGGTCGAGGAGGCGGTGGACAAGTGCCTGGCGGCGCTCGCCCCCGATTTTCTCAGGGGCATCTGCCGATGCAACTATTTATCAAATTAGAAATAGGACGCGGTATAAGAAGTCAAAGACACCATCAACGATAAAGTCGGAGCCAACATCTGCTGCAACATCCATCCCTACGTCCATCGCCATGTCCATACCCACATCCATCGCCATGTCCATTCCGAAGTCTGTCACGGCATCCATCCCGAAGTCCGCCACCGCGCCCATCCCGAAATCGGCAACGGCATCCATTCCGAAATCGGTCACACCACCCATTCCAAAGTCTGTGGCACCGAAGAAATTTTCGCCACCGAAGATGTTCGGCTGGCTTTGGAAGACCTCCATGCCACTTGGGTCCATGAAGGTCTCGCCGCCAAAGATGTTCGGCTGGCTCTGAAGGACCTGCATTCCGCTGGGGTCCATGAAGGTCTCGCCGCCGAATATGTTCGGCTGGCTCTGAAGGATCTGCATGCCGCTGGGGTCTGAGAACGTCTGCCCACCGAAGATGTTCGGCTGGCTTTGACCCACCAATGTGCCGTCACGGAAAAAGTCATCGCCACCGAAAATGTTGGGCATGGATGTAAGCGCCATCATGACCTCCTTCACTCACCGAGAGGGGGGAGGCGCCACATGGTGCCCATCTCCGTCGGGCACTACCTGGTCTATCGGAGACCAAAGAGCGGAGCCGCCGGGAGCTGGCAGGCCTGCTTCGTCAACCCCGAGACAAAGAAACAGACAAGGGGAATAATCGGCACAGCCGACGACTTCGAGGACGCCAACGGAAAGACCGTACTGAACTACATCCAAGCCAACGCCGTCGCCCTTTCCTGGTTCAGGGCCCAGGAGCGCAAAGCAAACATCGAATCGGAGGGCGAGACTGTACCAGACGGGTCCTTCACCGTCTCCGACGCCATGGATGCCTACTTCAAGGACGCAGAGAGAAGGGGCGTTAAGGGTGTCGAAAAAGACAGGGGGATGGCAAGGTACTGGATACTCCCCGCCTTCGGCCACGTACAGGTCTCCAGGCTGACCAGGGCCAGGATAGAGAAGTGGCTGGACAACATCGCAAGCTCCCCCAAATGTGTGCGTACGCGGACAGGGCGCACATTGAATACAAGCTCCACGCCCATGACTGCGGACCAGAAACGAGCCAGGAAATGCACCGCCAACAGGGTCCTGTGCGTCCTAAAGGCCGCCCTTACCCACTGCATTGACAGGGGGCTGGCCGATTCACCGGACCGCCCCTGGCAGCTTGTAAAGCGGTACAAAGGCACGGACAAGGCGAGGATAAGGTTCCTGACCCAGGAGGAGCAGGTCATGTTCGTGAACGCCTGTAAGGGCGACTTCAAGGACCTCGTTAGGGGTGCCCTGCTCACCGGGTGCAGGTACGGGGAGATGACAAGGCTACAGTGCAGGGACTACGACCCTAAGAACGGCACAGTGTTCGTCGCAGAGTCAAAGAGCGGCAAGTCGAGGCACATCTATCTCACGGAAGAGGGCAGGGAACTGTTCGACCGGCTCACCAAGGGGCGCAAGCCGGATGACTACGTGTTCACCAACGGGGACGAGGGCAGACTGAAGGTCGGGCCTGAGCCGAGCCAGTGGCGGTACAACGAGCAGTCACAGAAGATGCGCCAGGCATACAAAGCGGCAGGGATGGCGCCCGTCACGTTCCACGAACTCAGACACACATACGCCTCCACCTTGGTCAACAGGGGCTGCCCGATGGCGGTGGTGGCGCAGCTCCTGGGCCACGCCAACACCAGGGTGACTGAGCAGCACTACGCGCACCTGGCGCGAAGCACCGTCAGGGACGAGCTGCTGCGCTCCATGCCGAGATTGGGGATAGTGGGGAAAGGCTAACCATACTTAGGCAAATTGGCCTACCGTTTCTGCGCCGCCGTCAGTTGCTGTACAATGGACGATGTTCTAATTCGGGAGGGCGCGATGGGTCAGCCAGACACAGCCGTTGGGCGCGGCACTGCAACGGGCACACTGCCGCCTATGTTCGTGCCGGCCGGGCGAGTTTCTGAAACGATCCAGGCTGGCTTCAGCGCCACCGTTGATGTAGCAGTATTGCCAACCTCCGGCTGCACTGACGAGACGGTTTTCTTCACGGAGATCACCTGGGAGGGCAGGACGTTTGTGTTCAACCACCCGCTGCCCGTCCGCGTCACGCAGGACGAAGACGGGTGGACATTTGAATCGGATGAATACAGGCTGATGTCCTACGGGGACACGCGCGTTGAGGCCGAATCGGATTTCTGCTTCATGTTCGCCGAATGTTGGGACGAGATAGCCTGCGAGGACGATGAAAGGCTGGCCCTTGGCGCGGTCAAGCAAAAGAGGGCGCTTCTGGCCCTGGTCAAGACGCAGGAATAGAATGAGCCCCCGCACAGTCAGGACAATCATAAACTCGCTCCTCAAAAAGGGCTTCATCGAAAAGAATACGCACCACATCATCTTCCGGCTCTATGTGGACGGTGAAAAGACCGATGTCTGCACCTATCTCAGCCACGGCAAACACGAGTGCAGCGACAGTCTCTTGGGGAAAATGGCCAAGCAGTTGAGGCTCACCAGGGCACAGTTTGACGCCTTCATAGACTGCACACTGAGCATGGAAGCGTACATCGAGATGCTGATGGCGCAGGGCGCGATAAAGGGCTGAACGCCATGCGGCTTTGTTTCAAGAAACGGGGGCGTATCGTTGGTGGCACGGCTCTGCCTTGGGCTTGTTGGGCCGAATGGCACCGGCGGAAGAACGCACAGCAAAGAAAAAGCCGCCCCCTGCCGGTGGCGGGGAGTGGCTTGTGGTGCGGTCGTGCGTGGCGGCCGGTGGTTCTGCCGCCACATGGAATTGGTCAATCAGCGGTGTTGCGGTGGCGCGTGCCCGTTGAAGCCAGTGCGGTGTAGGCACCGCCCTGTGTTATGGTGCCGCCGTTGGCCGTCCATTTCCGTTGGGGAACTACATACTTGATTTCGGTGCTAAATGTCACTCAACAAAATATTAGTGGTTTATGATCAGATTCGTAATGAGTGGTCAGAGTTGTAATCTTTATGACCACCTCTACTTACACTCGTGGCAGAGACGGTTAGAATCAGGAATAGTCCCCCTCAAAAAAAATTGCGAACTTTGCAAAAAAAGGGAGAAGTATGGTATGATGAATGCCGAAGGAGGAAACCATGTTCACAGTAGCGAATTTCATTAGGGGGATTGAAGCGACAATTCCCACCTTTTCGGTAAAAATTCAAAATGAACAATTAATGATATCGCAACAACATGAAGACACCGATAATTCAGAGGAGTACAATTTAATAATTGGTGAAATTCCTTTGGCTGAATTGCAAGGTATAGAATCAGAACTAAGTAATGACCATTCATTCAATGAATTGACGCTTGGAAGCACAACATCATTTGAAGTGGCAGTTCAAAACCATAACCGAATGCGCGCACCACTGTGGAACCCAGAGCGCAAAATGTATGCTGCATCTGAACATAATTATGAGTTTTGCGTATCAAAAGCTAGTGCGAAATTTGTTTTTTCTCTACTATGCCATGCTGCAGAACATTCACACTTGTATAGTGATTTTAATTTAATATATTTTAGACCATATCGCCAAGAATCCTTCGCTTCAGCAGAACGATTTTTTGACTTATTTCGCATATTCACTGCAAAAATTGTATCGGTCAGAAACCATCAAATTGCAGATTATAAATTAATGTTTGATTCGTATTTATTCAACATATCATACAATTACAATATTACACTGTCAGTTGCTGAATTTTCAAAAGGTCGCCGTCCTGCTGGGAGGAGAAATCGTCGAATTGGGCAATTATTTCCATATAAAAATTTTGATCAAAAGTTAACAAAGTATTACCACCAAGCAATCGCTACAGACATTCCTTTTACACAATATTTGGCTTTCTATCATGTTGCCGAATATTTTTTCAAATTACTATCGGAGCAAGATACATACGATGAAATTAAAGATTTCATCACAAGACCATCATTTTACCAACTAGACCAGAAGACATTAAGAAATTTTACAATAAAATTAAAAAGAAAATGAAAGCACAGCTTGAAGAAGGAGTTGGAAATGAACAAACTGGGTTATTATTGTGTTTGAATACTTATGTTTCAGATTTGGATGCCCTAAAAGACACCTTAATATCTATTGACGCATCAGCTATTAAATACTACAAAATCACCCCTGTAGCATTTGCGGACGGTGGGAAAACTATCGATTTTGAAAACGCTCCCGATAAGATATATTCTGATATTCGAGACAGGGTATATTCAGTGAGAAACGCTATCGTGCATAGCAAAGAGGGTGAGAAACTACGTTATGAACCATTCAATCACGATGAACAACTTGCTAAAGAAGTGCCATTAATTCGTTCCATTGCGGAAGAAATAATAATGAATTCAGCGGAACTTAGCCATTTTTTTGAATGACGAGCATTTTACTTAAATCAGAAAATTGAAACCAAACTAGCATTCAAAAATTACTAGAGCGAAGGGCGAGTTTGAAACCTGCCCAGAAAGATAGTCCTTGGGCATGGTGTCAAGTGTGCACACAAACTAACCATTTAGCTCATCATCTAGGTCTTGGTAGTTCTTCTTTGCGTCTGCACAGAAAGCGGTCTAGTATCGGCGAAAAGTTCACCATTCCAAATATCTTTGCCAGTCTCGTTGTCATGCTCATAGGTCTCGCTCTTCGGTGGCAAAGTAACGGTGGCTTTGGATTCAAGTAGGAAGGTGCGGAGTGGGTTGGAGTCTTTCATTGAAAATACCTCTATTTACCTGATAGACTCTCGTGTATTTGCTCTGAATGTTCTCTACATTTCTCCCAATTCTCAAGATATTTCTTAGCAGTCGGTGAATCGGTGATGATTAGCAGGTTTTCAGCGTTCTTTTCTTCAGCACTCTTTGTGAAGTTGAACGAGCCAGTAATGACTATCTGCGAATCCACTACCATCACTTTGTTGTGTTGAATCGCATGTTTGCGGTCTATCCAGACGGGAATGCCAGCGCGCGTTAGGAATGTCGCGCTGGAATACCTCTCCGTCTGCTGGCTCTTGTCGAGGATCACCTTCACGGTAACGCCTCGGTCATGTGCATGTTTCAGGGCTACGGCGATAGGCGCGGACGTGAATGAGTAGGCCTGGACTAACACCTCCTGCTTCGCATTATCGAGCGTCCCAATAATGGCCGCCGTTGGACTGTCCCCAGGTGAAAAACAAACTTTGATTGATTCATTTACACCCGTCCTTGCCTGTGGCACCGACCTACAGGCAAGGAACAACGGAATGAGTATTAGCGGTTTAAGGGACATGTGCCTGAATGCTGCACTCAACATCCCTAAGCACAAAGTGCTAGCGTCCAGTCACCAACCCACAGTCGGAGAGGGTCAAGATGACGAACTTGAATTGGATGTCATGGTTGGTGGGCTTTCGCATTATTCTTCATCATGGTTGTCCCAGTCTGGTGCCGGCACCACCCTCAGGGTTTTGAGCCTTTCATCGCACATGTGGACATCAACGTTTGCCCCGTCGAAGACGCTCCTGAGATACATGCCGAGTTCCTTCATATAGTCTATGGTTTCCCGATCCTGATGGAGGCCCTTCTTGACCACTATCCTGAATTCATAGGTGTTCCCTGTCTTGTTCAACTGGACGCTCTTTTCCTCGCCATCGGCGAAACCCTCGGTTATCAGCCACGCCCCTAGCTTGTCCACCTCCTTTTCCGTTACTGCGGATGTGTAGTAGAGTTCGGTGCCGTTGAACATCTTCTTTGTCCCATAGGTGTCGCAGGCCAGGGACAGCAGGCAGGTGAAGACGATGGGGATGGCGAAGAGCCATGCCATTCGGTGGGACCCGCGGAGGCGCAGGGGGGATGATTCTGGTTTTTGGCTGGTCATGGTGGCTCCTTTGGTTACTTGACGCTGATGATCTCGACTTCAGAGACTTTTTTGAAGGCATTGCATCTTGCCTCGGCTTTGGACTTTGGGGGGACGGTTATGGTTCTCTCTTGGTAAGAGCCTGGCTTCTCTATGAATCTGAGTGTGACGCTCACCGACTTGGACGTGTCATTGCTGACTGTGGCTACCACGCCCGCGCTAGTGTTCTCCACCTTGGAGACATAGACTTGGGGCTGTGTTGCGGCGGGGGTCATCGAGAGCAATACGATGGCGGGGGTCAGGATGGATTGGTGCATTGAAGCTCCTTGCGTGAGGGTTTTTGATGGTTACGAATAGACAACGGCAGCTGCGATGATGCCCACGATTAATGCCACCAGCCAAATCCAATGGAGCACGGTCTTTTGACCAAGCAACTTGGCGCGTTTGTACAAGTACACCGGGGGAACGAAGAGGGCCCACAGACGCAGCGAAAGAGCCGTGTAGCCTGTCTTCGCCAGCAGTCGCTCCCTGTCCACGTAGCCGTTCTTTTTCAGCAGTCGGTCAACATCGAAAAGCACCAGAAACAGCACTACAAAGCTGGCCCAACTTGGCAGAAACACGATGGGCAGGGGATATATGGCTATGAGCCATGCCAATGCGTCGCTCGGCATTCCAGCGGCCTGTGCCCCTTGCTGGACAGGTGTCGTCACTGGTGCCGGCGCTGGCGCACTCGAACCGACTGCCGTCCCGCATTTCTGGCAAAAGCCAGCGTCAGGGGCAATCTCGTTGCCGCACTTTTGACAAAAGGACATGGGTTCCTCCTATGGGGAAAGTTGGGATGGCTTTGTGACGACCGCCGTGCTGCCAAGCATTGAGGCGTGACCTGCGGGCGGGTGTGTTGTGACTCTGCGCTCCATGTTTCCAGTGTAGGTTCAATTTGGTGGTTGTCAACACCAAATTGAACGCTTCAATCCATGTCGCTTTGTTGCTTGGGTAAAGCTATGAACAGGTGGTGGCCGCAACAAGGCGTTTTCGCGGGACGCGTGAGAGACTTTTGTAGGAAGAACGGGCTTCTGACAAAGCGCGGGGCTGTCCAAATGGACGCTCTTGCGGACATGTTCAACATCAGCGAGGACGTGCTCCGCAGGTTCCTGCAAGACTCTACGCGGAAACGCCCCCACATCAACACTTTGACCAACATGGCCTCTGTCCTTGGTTGCTCCGTCTTAGAGTTTCTGGACGCTCCCAATAATCCGCCTCCTGCAATTTCATCCGAGCGTTGGGCCGAAATGGGCGAAGAGGAGCGGATGCTCGTCACTTCGCTTGTTGCGGACATTTCCACGGACGAACTGTCGCTTGCCGACAAACAGTTGCTTTACAAGTTCTTCAAGGACGTGAAAGACAAGTTGCTTGGGCTTCGGGAGTCGTGGAGGGAGTCGTCTTCCAATAAAGGCTAAGGTGGCAAGCGTCCGCAGGAGCCTATGTCAGTCCCAGATTAATTCGGGCAGTTCCGCAAGGAGCTCGTCGGGCGTGGGCAGCTCGCGCTGGTCTGACTTCACCTGCTCCATGACCTCGTAGAACTTGACCCAAGTGGCGTCGCGGAGGCTGACGCCGCGCTGACCCTCCTGCCTGAACTGGGCGTTCTCAGACGCGGCATAGGTGCAGAGCGCGAAGATGCCGTCGTAGCCCTTGGTCTTTGCGAAAGCGTCAAGGCGGGACTGCACAGCGGCGGTGTAGGAAGCGATTATCTTGTCAATAGAGAATGGTGGCGGCACCCAGCCGTCTCCGTCCCTGACCCAGCCCTCTTCAACCTCATCGGGCACAGGACATGTGCCAGGCGCGGGGCTGTCTGGATTCCAGAGCGGGACGACCTTTAGCGGCAGGACTCTGATGATCGTTTCACAACCAGCGACATTTGCTGTGACGGCATATTTCATGGTTGTCTCCGTTTCAATTTCAAACTCCGTCACACAATACTTGGCCAGAAAAAAATATCATCGTCCGCATGGAATCTGCGCGACACCGTGCCGTCTAGGTGGATGCAGTGGGTCCATATCCCCGGGACTATGTCCCAAAAAGGTCGGATGCCGCCATCACTAACAAAGTTAGAGCCATACTGCACATGCACGTCAACGATGAGGTTGGCACAGTCGGGAGGCTCGCCTGTGGGACCTGTGGGGCCTGTATCACCTTGGATTCCCTGTGGACCTGTGGGGCCTGTGTTACCAGTGTCGCCCTTATCGCCCTTCGGGCCTTGGGGACCTGTTGGACCAGTTGCACCTGTGGGACCAGTTTGACCTGTGGGGCCAGCGGCTCCGTCGGCGCCCTTCCATTCATACCAGGTATAGCCGCTGGCTGCGGCGGGGGCTGTGCTTGACGATGTGGACGCAATGCCTATGTATTTGTTTGGAGTGGTGGAAAAGCTGGCACCTGTGCTGCTTGCACTCCAGCGGATATGGACATAGGCGGAAGCACCAGAGGCACCAGTGGCACCCGTCGCTCCTGCGGCACCAGTCAAACCAGTTGCGCCCGTAGGACCAGTCAAGCCCGTGTCGCCCTTATCGCCCTTGTCCCCTTTGTCGCCCTTCTCGCCTGGGGGACTTGAAACTATGTTGGCATCAACATAGGCCTTGTTTGCGATTGTCTTGGGGTCATCGGTTGGGTCGGGCGTGGCGACCTGCGCCTTGCCGTTATCATCCAGACGAACCATCTTGTTCGATGCCGCTGTGGATGTTGAATCGCGGCGCAACAAGGCTTCGATATCAGACTTAATCAGTAAGCCTTCATCTCCAACAGGGACACCAAATTCGTCACACTCAACAAAACAAAAACCAATGTTTCTCTTGGCAGCCTTTCGGCGTTTAAATTCCTGCAAAAGCAATTCTATCCTCCAAAATGTCGTTTTTTTCTGGTGGGGACATTATTCACTGATTGCCAGCCACAATTCCGCCTCAGACATAACCATCAATATTGATAGATTTACACCCAACAATCCACACGGCAGGGATATTGTGTCGGCTAAGCTACCAGTTCTGAGTAAGTTAGTCGTTTGCCAAAGCACATGTCTATCAGCGAATCAATGCGATCCAAAGTGGGGATTCCCGCTTTGCCCGAATTGAGCCTGAAACAGACCTCGTTCAGATAAAGCTGCATGTGCTTGACACTGAATGAATGAAAAATACCACAGAATGCCCGCTTGAGGATTGCCCAGACACTCTCAATTCCGTTGGTGTTGGCCATGCCGTCAACATACTGCTTCGCGCTGTGGCAGACGGCTCGGTGGTCGTATTCGGGCATGTCGTTGTAGGCGGCATGTTCGTCAGTGCAGAGCGTCGAGCCTGGGGCGACAGATTTGCGCAGGGCATCCTGAATCTCTGCCTTTGATGTGCCTTTAAGCATCTGCGCTTTCACTTTGCCGTTTCGCTGGCGCATACCGAGGACCGGGGTCTTACCGGCTGGCCCACGTCCGCGCCTGAGCTTCTTGTTCCCGTGCTTGTTCTTTTCTTTGCCGCCTATGTAGGTCTCGTCGGCTTCCACGATGTTGGACAAAAAACCAAGACCGCCGTTGTCATCCGCGCTGGCCTTTCGGATGCGCTGTTCCATGAACCAAGCGGTCTTCTGGGTGACTCCAAGTTCTTTTGCAAGTTGGATGGAAGAAATACCTTTCCTGGATTCTCCCATTAGGTAGAGTGTGAACAGCCACTTGCGCAGGGGGACATGGGAGCGTTCCATGATTGTGCCTGTCCTGACGGTATAGACTGCCCTGCAACAGCCGCACTCGAAATAACCTTCCTTGCCGTTGCGCTTTACTTTGTATTGCTTGGTGGCGGCGTGACACTTGGGGCAGGTCGGTGTGCCGTTCCAGCGGCGCTGCTCGAAATATGCCCTCGCCGATTCCTCGTCGGGGAACATCTCAAACAGCCGGAAGACTGAAACAGAAACTTCTCTCACATATTATAATACGAAAAATGAGTCATGTTACACACAATTATCTTTATTACGAAAAATGAGTCAAATTACACACTATTATTTTCAATAAGTTATTTATGGTCGGGCTACGCTACGAAGTCAAGTATATAGTTCCCCAAAAAAACACCCCCGTCCGTCAGTCGGTTGCCCTCGCCGCACTCAGCGCGGCTGGGAGCCTTTGCCTTGCCGTTGTCTGCGGGGCCGCTCTATGGACGTGGCGCCACTGTGCCGCCCCTGCGCCTGTCGTCCAGTGCCGTGCTGTCCATCCGATGCGCCGCCGTCACATGCACTTCTGGAAGTCTTGGATATGTGGCAATATTGCCTGACGATAAGGAACACTGGTCGGAAGTGGCGGACAGAGAGCCAGGACTTCCTTCGTCACTCTGACACGGTACCTGACATACTCTATCGCGATCGGGTCGTTGTTGTTGAGAGCCATCTCGAAAGCATGACAAAATCCAGTGCCGTTTTCTGCGAACCCTTGGCCTAAAAATTCCTTTAGAGTCATACCTGTGATTCGCATGACCTCACGGTCCGCCGCTTCCTCATCGATGTTGGAATAATCGGGAAAGGAAAGGATTGCCACCAAAGTCCAATCAGAGCCAGTGACCAACGGCTCCCTGTGTCCGTTGACCACAACCGTCATGTTGTCGTCCCACATCTTGTAGTAGGCCTCCAGTGGGTCGGGCGACATGAAAACCGTTTCCCAGAATGTTTTGTCGCCGACCTTCTTCAAAAGCATGTAGTCAATGCGGGGATCGTACATAGCACTGGTATATCTACGTAATTCCGCAATACTCAGCCCCATCAACAATTCCGTCAGCCTTTCCCCCAGACCCAAAATGTGCCCGACCTCATGTATGGCGGTCGAGTACGCGAGATATACTTCCAGTTGTGGGCCTGTTATCGTAGTCGTCAGAAGCAGAGGATTATGATCAGCGCTGCCTCCGATACCGTTGTAGCCAAAGAACACTTTCAGCGGGGCAAAACGTCTGTACATCGCGACCGACCCGAAGGGCAGGTTCTCGAAATACTTGTCGCGGAAGAAGCCGTCCAAGTACGCCTCCTTGAACACGGGCGTCAGCTCCGCGCTGTCTTTGTCTGTTAGACTCCCTTTTCCAAACCCATCGTCACCGATGTCGTAGTTATTCTTGAGGACGTAGTTGTTCCAGGCATAATCGTTGAACGCTGTCAACGAATCGCGCAGCGCGAATTGCTGGTTGAACGTGTCCTTCTTGCACCAATAGGCGTAGTAGGTGGTGTCCGCGCTCACTGCGGCGGGGAACTTGACGAGCTTCTTGTTGAGCGTGAACGGCTTGTCGTCCAGGCTCCAGTCTATGAAGTCGTGACCGTCGCGCGTCACC
>Ga0268262_10006424_pt1 | contig 11267 bp, 14 predicted proteins | sample TergutNc150P3_FD_190354 | JGI IMG/M metagenome (GOLD analysis project Ga0268262, IMG submission 190354) | Nasutitermes corniger P3 segment gut microbial community from laboratory colony in Florida, USA - Nc150 P3 (SPAdes) (version 2) | ecosystem: Host-associated > Arthropoda: Insects >...
TGGGGGCTGCTGTCTCTTGGGTATAATTTGAAGCAGATGTATAGGACAAACAGGGATAAAGCGGGATAAGAGTACTTGTAAAATTCTAAACGTTTAGAATTCCAGATAAAGAGCGTCAACTCCAAGTCAATAAAAAAAGACTGTCCTAAATGTTACTTCTTAGACAGCCCCAAGATAAAAAATCAACATGGATGTTGATTTTTTATCACCCTTCCCTAGTTATTTCAAATAACGCTATTTTTCAGGCTTGTAATCAATAATCTTATAAATAATACGTTTTCCGTCTTTCCTGCTATTAGGATTACAAATTCCGCATTGATAATCGAATAATGATTGGTATTCATCTGTTTCATGAAACACACAACCCTTACAACAATCTTCTATGGGACATTCATATTTTTCGTCCATACATTCATCATTACATTTGTATTCAGTTTCTTGAACAATTAATGCCTTTCCCAAAGGTAATTCAAACATTTTTTTCTCCTTAAAAACTTACAATCAAAATATTAAAGATGGGGAACAACAAAGTCCCCCATTCCCCACTCCCCATTATTAACTGCTCTTTGTCTTTAGAACAACCATGTTCCCCTTCGGTCTGGTTACAAGGAAGCCGTCCCTCTTGCGGAAACGCAAAAACAATTCGCCGTATTCAAGGCTTTCCGTAGTCTGGTCAAACTTTTTAAGTTCAATCCCTCTGCGGTTTCCGTGCTGTATCCGTTTTGGGTTCATGAAGATAGCAAACATTTCATTAGCCCCAATATCCGCAATCTGCGGCAGTATCGAAACTTCGTGATACGGATACAAGTCCAATCGTCCCGGCATTGCTTCTGTCGGACTCCGCCAAATCGGTCTGCCTGTCGTGTCCTCAATATTTGCAATATGGTTAAGCACAGTTTCATTGATAAACCAACAGCAATCCTTGCGTTCTTCGGCAGGGACTTTATAAACAGCGTCCCTGAAATCTTTCCATGTCAAATCGTTGATAGTATTTCCTTTTATCGCTACTTCCGTAACATCTGAACATAGCATAGCCCCTGTAAATGGGTCATCATCGGCAAGCAAACATTGCCTGTCAAATTCCTGTCCGTAAATTTCGACAAACTCGTCAATGAACATTGCCCCCAAATCGACAAAAACATCTTCCTCAAATTCATCAAACCACGGAATATATCCGGCAAGCGTATATGCCTTTAATTCGACACGTTCCGTTCCTTTAGGTTTACTCCCTTCAATTTTCTGTCCGTATGCAGTCAGCCAGTGAAGTTGAACGCCGCCCCTGTCTCTCGTAGGAAGAAATATAGAAGGACCAGCCATAGGGCGATGACGGACAAGGTTCATCATTACGGATTTTTTTGCGACTTCCGTCATTATCTCCGTTTCGTAAATCGGGTTAATAAGGTATTGCTCATTACTCGGTGTCATGTTTCCCATAGGATCGCCCAACGCAGCTTTATTGATAACAAAACCTTTTTCACCCCATGTTACATCTTTAGGGTTAGTCCAATTTTCGCTTTTCATGTTAGGCGAAAAAGACAATTCCGCCAGCGTCTTATGGTTTCCGGTCCAAGCCGCAGCGATACCCTTACCCAAATTATAAAGTAATTCCCGCCGTGATAATTCCTTAGGGTACTTTACTTGCGTTTTAAGCTCATCACGTAAACTCTTGATAGTCCCTTCAAGTGCCGCAATTTGCGTTGACTGGTTAGATGTAACTGTTTCAATCGTTTTCGCCATTTCTTCAAGAAGTATTTCCTTGTCTTTAAAATACTCCGCCGCCTTCACCGAATCGGTAAATCCGGTACTTTCAATTTTTTTCATATCAGTCAATTTCTGCCTGATAGCCTTCAATAATTCGTCCATAATTTTCTCTCCTTAAAAATTATTTATTAAGCAATTCCAAAACGGATTTGCATTATCGCCGTTTACCCCACTCCCTACTCCCAACTCCCCATTCGTTTTTGTTAAAGCAAACGGATTAGCAGGTACATTACAAATTGAAAATTCCAAAAGTTCCTGCTTACGGAAAATTAAACTTGTTCCGTCCTTGCCGCCATTCGGCGCGTCTTCCTTTGACGGAATTTCAATTTCCATAACACGGAAGCCGACAGAACCTGCCCTAATAACGCCGTTCTTTACACGCTCCCCTATAGACCAGCCAAATTGATCAAATTCTCTGCTGTTAAAAATAACAACACCGTGTAAACCATTTTCATCAACCGCAAGCGTTTCAATTTTCCCAATAGCCGGAATATCGTACCTGTGCGCCCATTCGACAATCGGGTTTTTCATATAAGCCTTAAAATCCCACCCCTGCGGATCAATCCGTTCCCCAAACCTGTCAAGGTCAAAAGTAGAAAGCGTCCAAGCAAAACCCTCTGTCTTTTCTTCATTTCTTATTTCTTCTTTTTTATTTTTTATTTCAAATGGAACGGAAGCAATTAATTCAACATCAGCGGAAATTTTCTGAACCCCTGCCGTTTCTTTCTTCACTCCGAGAAATTCAAGTAACAAAGAAGCGTTACCCGCAACAAATTCCCCACTCTTATTCCTGATTAACATAAACCCTCCTTTTTCTCTCTTGTATTTTCATTATTATTTTTTCATTGTTCATTGTTAATTTCTCCTTTCTCATTTGCGGCATGGAACCTCAACCGAGCCGCATAGCGGCGAAGGTTCCCCTCTTGCTGCCGCTGTATCCAAGCAACGATGAAGTTTTTGCAAAGCAAAAACTTCAAGCTAAGAAAACGGCATGGATGCCGTTTTCTTAGCATTTTTCTTTTGAGCATAGTAACTGTTTTCATTAATACCCATTGGAAATGGTTTTAACGTAAAACCTTTAGGACAAAAAATAAGTTCTTCCTCTGTAACTAAATGAAGCCTCAAAGCCGCTCTTAATAACTCATTAAAATTGCGGACATTCAAACAGCGGTATATTTCTTCTCTGTAATTTTCAACTGTACTTTCGGATAAATACAAATTGTCAGCTATCTCATTTTTTTGAAAACCATTGCAAATACAGCGTACAACTTCAAGTTTTTTTGCTCTTATTAATTTTGCGGCAGCAGGCAAACTTTTCCGCATATTAATTCTTTTTTTTACAATTTCGGAAACATAAACCTTGCCTTTCAGAATATACTCAAACCCTAAAATAAATTGTTCTATTCCCTCAAACATACTAAAATAAGATTTAACGCCGTTAACAATAAAAGACATTCCTAAATCTGCCGGATATTCGTCAAAACAGACAGCCGCTATGTTCAGATTAGGAAATTCGTTTAAAATTTCGCTCATCATATACGGCGTGGAACATTGATAAAATCTTGCCCCCATTATCATTAAGTCAGGTTTCATATCGTGAATAATCGAATACAATCCGTCTTTGTCTACATCGGTTGCGAGTACATTTTTAATACCTTTACTTTCAAGGCGTTTTTTATAATAGTTGAGGTTATTAACCGCACGGCTGACAACCAATGTACCGCCCGTCATTGTTATTCCTCTTTCACTCCTTTGTTACCGGAATGAGAAATAGGAATAAGATTCTGCGGTTTATACCACACATCACCCCACGGCTTAGATTCTTTCCCTCGCTCCTTTAATACGTCATTTATCGTTTTTAAACCTGCGTTAATTTCCGCAATATCACGTTTACTCTGTTGATCTTCGTTCTCCTGTAATTCTGGAACATCCCATAAATCAAAAACGCCTCGTTCTTTTAACCCAAACCGGACAAAAAATTGTGTTTCAACTATTTGCTCAAATTGTTTTAAAGTTGGAATTAACGTGTACTTCCAAAATGCTGCGTGTTGTTCTGCCGTATCCTTGCCTGAAAGAGAAGTAGTTTTATCGTTTATATTTGCGACTCTGGGCGGTATACCGTATTTTGCCAGTATCGTATAAAGATTCCAGCGTTTCAGTTCAAAAAGTTTTATTACATCAGGCGTAAAAGTAACAGGCTTAAATTCCGTTCCCTTGCCCAACACGGCGATTTTACGCCCCGCCTTAACCGCTCCGTATTTACTTTCCCACCGTCTTTCTAACTGGTCTGCTTCTTCCGGTCTTAAAGTCTGTTCAGTCTTTAAAATTCCTTGCGGAATTGCGTTATTCTTTAGCAGTTGGGAATTAGCTTTATTTGCGAAATAATCCTGTTCTAATTCCAGTGAAAGCGCTAAAAGCGGATTAATCCCACGGACAGGATTAAAAGGATTCCATTCTCTAAAATGAATTATCTCATCAGAAAGAATAGGAATAAGCTCAGTACCGCAATGGTAAAACCATCGGCGGTTAATATACCTAAAATCAAAATCAATACCGCCCCTCAGCTCGCCTTCATTACGCATTTTACGGGGATCAAGTATGTATATTTCTTTAGGCAAACCGCCCGAATAATCCGGACCGAACCACCAGAACGCTTCACCTTCAAGAAACCACCAAGCTGCGGTTTCTTTCCACAAATCGTAACAACTTAAAAAAGAATTAGGTATGTGGAATAAATTATAAATTGAACCATTCGTAACATCGTTCCCCTCATGTTTAATAGTGAAGTCGGCACGGGCAATATTACGAATTAAAATATTAACAGCTATATTAACCCAGGCGTTTAGAAAGTACGAATTTCCTAATGGTATTTCATTATATAAACTACTGAAATCATCATCACAAGTCAAGGAAAAACGAAAGCCGTTATCACTTTTTGTTTTAACTGTTTTTGTTATTGGGCTGAATATCCGCTGAAATACATTCACGATAAAATAACCCCCTGTTGAACGTCAGAAAATATCGCATAACGCAGAGCGTCCATGTAATGATCGTTAACCTTTACAATATCCCCCGCCTCATCACGGCAGTAGTCCCAAATCTCAGACAAAACTCCGGTACATTTTTCACAGACAAAAAACTGTTTACGTTCAATTTTTGCGTTAATAAAATCAATCCCACTGTCAACACTGTTGTTTGCTTTAGTGCCGCCTGTTATTTCCTGTATCCTTTCCCCTCCGGCTGGATCACAATAGACAGGCAGCCCCATTCCGTTCGGGCAATCAAACCAGCCTCTTGCCTGTAATTCCTCATTAAAACTTTGCGTAGTCATATTAAAAGCCCCATAATCACAAAGAACATAAATCACATCGCCAAGCCAGCCGATTTTAACAAAAGTAATATTCAAGCCGAAATCCTGCCCAGCGGCGTATCTGTCAAACTGTTCAGGCAAGTCAGAAACGTTAACAATCATACTTTCATCAAATTTCTCATAGATAACACCTTCCGCTTTAACCCAAAGCCCATCTCTAAATCTTGCTTTTTGTTTTTCGGGAAGCACATCAAGAATGTCAGTGATATAATCTTCCGGTAAATTTTCCCTGTTATCTTCGGGGTTCAATAACATAGATTGATAAAGTTCAGGTTTCTCCAATGGATCACCGGAAAGAAATTGACGTTTCAAAACAAATATCTTGTAAGCCCAATGCAAGGGGCTGCCCGGATTGCAGTCATAATAAAATAAATTACGGCAGTCCTTAATTCTCATAGCCAGTCTTGAATAAGCAGTCGTAACGGCAACATAACTAAGCTGTGAAATTTCATTAAAATAAATTGTGTTATACTCATGTCCGAGTATCTTATCCGCTTGCTCCCTGTCGCCAAGCCCCCCAATCCATATTTCCGAGCCGTTAAAAAGCGTAATCATACTTTCATGCGCCAAATAGGTGTAACCGTTTTTCCCGACAGTATTATCAAGCCACGGTATAAGCGTTTCACGCAGAACAGAAGACCGAGCGTCCTTAGCCCTATAACGGCAAATCAAATGCCTGCTACTCGCAAACCGCAAAGCCCTGTAAATAATCGCCATTACAAGAACAGTAGTTTTACCGGAACGGGAACCGCCAAACAGCAAAATATGTTTCGCCCCGCTTTTCAGAAGCGCTAACGCTTTCCGTTGAATAGCCGTAGGTTTAAATAAAACCGAAGTTCCCATTACAGTCCCTCAAAATCAGGCACAAAATTTAATTCACCTTGCTTTACGCTGGAGTTTCGACTTGTTGAAACTCCAATGCAATTTGCGTCAGCAAATTGCACCGCTTCACGTTCTGCTTTAATAGCGGTCTGCACCCATTCTGTAACAGTCCCTTGCGTTAATTCGGCAGGGTTCATCGTGTCAAGTTTCTTTTTCACGACATCTAACATTTTTCCTGTTACTTCCCTGTGCAATTCCCCTTGCGCCTCAATCGTTTTACGCAATTCAGCCTGTTTAAGTTTCTCAACATAACGGTCATAATCCCCCGCACGTTCCCGCCACTTAAACTGCGTAGCCCAGCCACGCCACACGTTATAACGCTTCATGCGCAAACCTTCGTCAGCCTCGACAGTTTCCACAGCCTTGCGGATACTTCGTTCAACCCCCAAATCCCTAAAAGCGCAAAAAGCGGCATAAGCCAGAGAAGACTCGCCTTTCAATCGTTCCCAACTTTCAAAAGGCAGTATCTCCGCTTTCGCTTCCTCAATAACTTTTTCCATTTCCGAAATCATTCTTAAAATATCAACGCCGTAAAACTTTTTAGATAGTTGGATTTAGTACAAATTTTCTAACTTCGTAAACTTTCGCATTAATCAAATTCCAAGTTATTTATTCGGTAAAACCCTTTTGGCATGGCTTTTGCGATGAGAATAAGAACGCTACAGCAAGGCAAAAGCCATGCCAACCCTATGGGGCAGGGTAATTTTTTATTTGTCTGAGAGTAGTTTTTTTTGCACCTCTCTAATAGGCATACATGGCGCAATTTTTATTTGTTATGGCGGTTAGGTTGGGTGGGTGTTTTGCCCCTGACGTAGCGGCACGGGGGCGGCAGAAAGTGAGCCCCCGCGCACCGCTACGTCAGGGGTAAAACAATGCGGCGGTTTTTGTCTGTAAGATTTTTATTCTTACAATAAATATTTTTTTTGGTTCGGGGGTTTTTTATTAAAACGTATTATCAAGTATGCGTAAGTTTTTCGCTTTCTCACGGCAAACCGTCATTAGAAAGCGTATCTTTTCACAGTACCACTGTTTATTTTCCTTTCCTTGTAAGGTCTTATAATTCGTTGTTATCACATTCACGCTTTTTTCACACAGTAACAGAAGCCAAAGAATACATTAACTATTTATTTACACGCTACCCAAACAGCAAAGCCACGCACCCAATTTTAGACGCTTTACAACTGTCTTTATTTCAAGAACTTTAGTTCTCGGTCTCTATGTTCGGTAGTTTATCGGACTTAATTTTATTTTTAGGAGTGTGTTATATGCCAAGTTTAAAACACATTATCGGTATTCACAGCGTTATAAAATACGCTGGAATGTTCACACCAATAAAAAGCGCACAAGAAGCGTTAGAACTTGTTATGCGCTATTTTATCAAATCGGAAATTATCGGCGGATGGCTTTATTCCTTCCCCTCGCCCTTAATTGGTTATCAACTGGAAACCATAGGTTTTTGGTACAGCGTAAAACATCAGGCTTATGTTTACTCCGGTAATGAAAAAGAAGGTTTAGCGGACGATGAAAGTCTGGACGAAATCAGAGCCAGATTAGGAAGTCAAAAAGTAGGGGGGGTATTATGGAATTATTAAAAACAATCCCGCCGGAAGTAGCCGCCCTAATACCAAAGGCGCAACTTAAAATCACAAAAGGAAATTTAAAGGAATTTTCAGACAGTATTTTAACATTACTAAAACAACTTGAAAAATGCCCTTTAATCAGAGCAACCCAAAGCATGAAAGAACATCCGGCAATATTTCACTATTTCTATGGCGCAACAGACATTTATATTTGTGAATACGACAAAAAAGAATATATGTTCGGTTTTGCCATATTAAACGGCGATTTACCAAATTCAGAATGGGGTTATTTTGCTTTAACAGAATTAACCAGTAATTTTTATTACAACATTGATTATCACTTTCCCGAACAAACAATAGAAGCGGCGTTATTTTAAACATATCCCGATTATTACAAAAAACCGCAATCTATAGCGGCTTAACCGCCAGCCCTCGCCGTGCGCGGGGGTAATTTCAAAATGGAGAGATTTTTATATGAAGTTTAGATATGATGATAGTGGACGTGAATTCACAAGAAAGGAATTAGACCAGCAGGATTTTGTTGATAGTTCGATAATGGAATTAATCAACAAAGTAAACCCAACAGAAAATATTATTTCCTACAGCGGTAAAATTGTCAGCAAAATTCGGGAAGCCTTAATAGAAGTTTATACCAAAGATTTAAAAATTTGCACCGAGCGTAAATTTTATCCGTAAAAAAAAAGACTACCTGAAATATTGGTAGTCTTTTTCTCGTTTCATTTGGCTTTTTATTCGCCTTGTCTATTTTCGGTTGTTTTGTCTCTTATATGTTCCTCTGTAATATAAGACACTTGAACAATCCGACCGTCATGTTTTTTTATAATTACCGAAGCCGTCCCATACTTCAAACTATCGGCAATAACAACCAGTTTTGAAATCATAGCCTTAGTTTTTTCATAGTTCATTTTTTATTACCTTTATTTTTCTCTGTATGGTCATCAAGCCATTTATTGAGTAAATCCCGCTTATACATTACCCTATGCCGAATTCTGGTTTTGGGAACATCAAGGCGGTCAAGCGTAGCCTTACAAACCCCCAAATACTCCGCCGCTTCTCTGCGGCTTAAAATATTAGATGTAACAATATCATCATTCATAAACACCCCCCAATTTTTATTTGTCTCATTACCGTTGTTTAAAAATTAACGCCAGCCAAAAAATAAAGATAGTTGGATTTAGTACAAAAAAACCCCCGATTGTTCGAGGGCTTTTATCATTTAGCCAGCAACCGCCAAAGACAAACTTTTTTTTAATAAAATCATTTTAGAGCGTTCAGGCAAAAGACCGGAAAAAGTTTCTCTCTCGATTGCCTGTATTAACTCTCTATCTCCGTCAGTTTCATGATCTCCATAATGAGATAACATTTCATCGGTCAGATGTCCTGTCTGTGATTTTAAAAGTTTCTTATCAAGTTTTCTAATCATGTATGATGTAAAGAAATGCCGCCAAGAATGAAATAAATATTTTCCCGCTTCGGTTTTATCAAACCCAATTTGTAACAAGGCATCACGCAACCCAAAAACAAAAAGCCGCCCGCACATTGGTATATCTCTTTTCATATCAGACCAGAAAACAAAACTGTCAGGAGAAGCACCCCACGGATTTTGTTTTGCCTGTTCAATCAACCCATATATCAAATCGGGAAAAGGTAATTCAACTGTTCTAACCTTGTTATTTTTGGGCGGTTTAATTTTGTCAGCCCTATTCCAAGAACCACGAATATATAAACAATCCTTACCAATGTCTTGAAACCGCAAAGCTAAAATTTCCCCGCTTCTCATTCCGGTAACAGCCGCCAGCATATTGGCAAGTTTTGCTCTTTCATCTTTCCAAGTAACCCTAAAAGCGGCGGCAGCGGCTGTTGGATTTAGAATCTCTCTTTTATGTTCTTCGCCGGAAAACATAATATGCCCTCTAGTCGGGTCTTTATCAATTTTTCCTTTTGAAAAAGCCCACCTAAGCGGTTTTGTTCCCGCTTTTATTACGACATTTTTTCGAGCGGCTGAAACTGGCATATCTCCTATATGACTAATAAATGCGTCAATATCAGCGGCGGTTATATCTCCTAAAAACCGCCTATTAAAAAAAGGCTGCCAATACATAGTAATCCCTTGTTTTTGTTTAAGACAATGAAGCTTATGAATACCATGATTTTTCCGTAGTTTTTCTTTGATATAAGGCGAAGTATCCCAATCCCAAAAGGTAGTTAAGAATGAAATAAAATCTTCCGCTTGCGGTGTTTCTTTCAGAATAAAAGATTTAACCCATCCCAATCGTCTTAATTCAGATAAAAGATTTTCTACTTCGCCAACAGTTTTTATTTTTCTTGCCACATCAATTAAGGATAAATCCTGAACCTTCAAAGCCTCATTTTTTTTAGGAATACCGTCCCTCAACCATGCAAAAGCTACCTGCATAGCTTCTTTTTCAGTTCTCATTTTAGTAGATACAGGACTTAAAAATTTTCCGCTTGCGTCTTTATAAGACACAAAGTAATAAGGACGATTAGAACGCTTGAATACAGTGAAAGGATAAGCATTCATAATAAAAACTCCAAGAAGCCCAGTATTCAAATGTTTTACTGTACATTTTTGTACCAAGCCGATTTTTGTTTATAGTATGAACGCCCATGTTAGGGTAGTTCTTTCGTAATTCCTTACTACATAAGGAGTTACGAATTACCGGCGATGAGACTTGAACTCATACATACTTGCGTACGGTAGATTTTGAGTCTACTGCGTCTGCCATTCCGCCACGCCGGCTTAAGTTAATGATAATAATTACTATATCTATAAATCGCTCCCAAGACAAGCCTGCTTGGTTTCACTTTTTTTCTACATTAGTTCGATATAGTTGCATACCTCGCTTTGACCGCGACACGGACGGCGAAATAAATCTCGCCTCATTTTATTTATCTTGAAGATCTGTTCGGTGTCGGGACGATTGGTTGTAATTCATCTACGCCCCTTAACAGAGCGCATTTAATTGTCCCCGATAATCTTAACCAACACCCGCTTCCTGCGCTGACCGTCAAACTCACCGTAAAAGATCTGTTCCCAGGGGCCAAGGTGAAGATTGCCGCCTGTAACAGCAACAACTACTTCTCGCCCCATAATTTGCCGTTTTAAATGAGCATCGGCATTTATTTCGCCGGTGTTGTGGTGGTAGGACGAGACAGGCTCATGGGGCGCAAGTTTTTCAAGCCAGACATCAAAGTCGTGATGAAGACCGGACTCATCGTCATTGATAAATACACTGGCGGTAATGTGCATAGCATTTACAAGGCACAGCCCTTCCTGAATGCCTGATTCCTGCAGGAGAGATTCAACTTCGCCTGTAATATTAATAAATTCGCGCGGTTTTCTTGTGTTAAACCACAATTCTTTGGTAATAGACTTCATAATTCATTATGTTCGATAGCTCACTCCTGTACAAGAGAAAGGTTTCATTCGTTTGTTCCGTAAATAATTTGTTGACAATAAGGTTATATACGGTCAAAATTACCATAGAAAGACAAACATACGGAAAAGATTCCAAAAGGAGCCCCTGTGAGCCACTCAACAGATAAAATCAGAAATATCGCTATTGCCGGTCATGGACAAACCGGAAAAACCACGCTTTTTGAGCATTTGCTGTTTGCCGGGGGTGTTATTC
>Ga0268262_10006425_pt1 | contig 11265 bp, 14 predicted proteins | sample TergutNc150P3_FD_190354 | JGI IMG/M metagenome (GOLD analysis project Ga0268262, IMG submission 190354) | Nasutitermes corniger P3 segment gut microbial community from laboratory colony in Florida, USA - Nc150 P3 (SPAdes) (version 2) | ecosystem: Host-associated > Arthropoda: Insects >...
GCCATGGCCCTGCCCACCGAGCAGTCGGTGATGATCGCCCTGCGCACCCAGCAGATTGTCGCCAACGAAAGCGGCGCGGCCGACAGCGTGGACCCGCTGGCTGGTTCCTACTACGTGGAATCGCTGACGGACACAATCGAAAAGGAAGCCGCGAAGCTCATCGCCCGCATAGACGATCTTGGCGGCGCACCCGCCGCGATTGACACAGGCTTCATTCAAAAAGAAATTATGGACGCGGCTTACAAGTACCAGAAAGCCATTGAAAGCGGGGATAAGATCATCGTAGGGCTTAACAAGTACCAGGTAAAAGAGGAAGCGCCAAAGGGCCTTTTAAGGGTCGATCCGGCGGCGGAACAGATGCAAAAGGAAAGCGTAAATCGGCTCAAAGAAAAGCGGGATAACGGACGGGTTAAAGAGGCGCTTGAAAAACTGGGCGCGGCCTGTAAGTCAAGCGACAACGTCATGCCCTTCATCCTTGAGGCGGTCAAATCTTATGCCACACTCGGAGAAATTTGTAACGTTATGCGCAATGTATTTGGCGAATACAAACAAAATATCATTATTTAGCGGAGATTATAAATGAGACCGATAAGGGTTTTGGTAGCCAAGCCTGGGCTTGACGGGCATGACAGGGGAGCCAAGGTTTTAGCGAGGGCGTTTCGCGACGCCGGTATGGAAGTAATTTACACCGGCCTCAGGCAGACGCCGGAACAGGTAGTCCAGGCGGCGATACAGGAAGACGTGGATGTGGTGGCAATGAGCATTTTATCCGGCGCGCATATGCATTTGATGCCAAAGGTGGTTTCCCTTCTTAAAGAGGAAGGCATCTACAATGAAACGCTGGTCTTAGGCGGCGGCGTTATTCCGCAAGAGGATATCCCCTTTCTTAAAGCGCAGGGCGTGCAGGAAATATTTACCCCTGGTGCGACAACAGCAGAAACGATCGAGTACATACGCAATAACTTAAAGCGCGAGCTCCTTTGATGTCGAGTTTATTTGATGTCAGTTGAACCTTCCCTAACGTCCCGGCTTCTTGCCGGCGATAAGCGGGCCTGCGCCCGTCTTATATCTATAGTAGAAAACGAAAGTCCCGGATACCTGGACGCGCTGAAAACCGTTTATACCGGCTCGGGCGGGGCGTATGTCATCGGCGTTACAGGGCCGCCAGGCTCCGGAAAATCCACATTGACGGACAAGCTGGCAAAGATACTCGCGGACAGGGGAGAGAAAATCGGCGTCATCGCGACAGACCCGACAAGCCCGTTCACAAAGGGCGCGATTCTTGGGGATCGCATACGCATGGGCGGCGTGTCCGAAAACAAAAACGTGTTCATCCGTTCCATGGGCGCGCGCTGCCATCTTGGCGGGCTTTCCAAAGCGACCGCCAACGCTCTGGTTATCCTTTCCGCGTACGGCTGTACTTACGTCTTCGTGGAGACCGTCGGAGTGGGCCAATCTGAGATCGACATTGTTCGATACGCCGATACCACGATGATTGTGCTGGCCCCCGGACTTGGCGACGACATTCAGGCAATAAAAGCGGGAGTGATGGAAATCGGCGAAATCTTTGCCGTGAACAAGGCGGATCGTGACGGCGCGGAAAGGACTCTGCTGGAAACCAGAGCCATGCTGGATTTTAAAAGCGACTGGGACTTCAAGCCTCCAGTCTGCCTGACCGTGGCTGAAACTGGCGAAGGGGTGGACACCCTGCTGGAAAATATTATCAGCCACAAGAATTACCTGCAAAGTTCCGGGAAGCTGGCGGAAAAGCGCGAGCGTAAAAAGGCCGCCCAAGTCAGGGATATTATCAGGGACACTCTGGATCGGCGCATAGAAGAACTGATAACATCATACCCAGATGTTAAGGACGAAGAAAACGAACGATATTCGCTGGATCCGTATTCAATAGCGGAGAATATTATTAAGCGAATGGATTTTTAAAAACAAGTTTCTTAGAAACAAGTTTCTTTAGGAGATTTTATGGATGTTTCAGGAATCGATCATATCGGCATTGCGGTAACAAACCTGGATGCGACGATCAAATTCTACGAAGATGTTTTGGGCATTAAATGCAATGGTACGGAAACCGTTACCGATCAAAAGGTCAAGGTTGCTTTTTTTCCGGTGGGAGACACCGAGCTTGAGTTTCTGGAATCAACAAGCGAGGACGGCCCCATCGCCAAGTTTATCGAAGCGAACAAGGGCCGCGGCGGCATTCAGCACATTGCGGTGCGGGTTGGCGATGTCCGCGCGGCCATTGGGGAACTAAAGGCAAAAGGCATCGGCATGATCGACGAAGAGCCGCGCTATGGGGCGGGAGGCGCTTCCATTGCCTTTTGCCACCCCAAGTCCACAGGCGGCATACTATTGGAGTTATGCGAAAGGAAAACGAACTAAAGGAGAATACAGTGTCAGAAAAACTTGAACAGCTAAAAGAAATACGAAAAAAAGTGGAAGAAGCCGGAGGGCAAAAGCGCATAGACAAGCAGCACGAGTCCGGCAAGCTAACTGCCAGAGAGCGCATCGCTACGTTGTTTGACGAAGGCAGTTTTGTTGAGCTTGACGCGTTTGTAAAACACCGCTGCGTTAATTTCGACATGGCGACAACGGAAGCCCCGGCCGAGGGCGTGGTTACAGGATACGGCAAGGTATACGGCCGGTTGGTTTACGCTTACGCCCAGGATTTTACCGTTATTGGCGGTTCCCTCGGCCAGATGCACGCGGCGAAGATCTGCAAGGTGCTGGATCTTGCCGCGAAAGTTGGCGCGCCGGTAGTTGGGCTTAACGACTCAGGCGGAGCCCGCATTCAGGAAGGCGTAGACGCGCTTTCCGGCTACGGTCAGATTTTCTACAGAAACTCGGTCAACTCAGGGGTGATCCCGCAGATTTCGGTTATCATGGGGCCCTGCGCGGGAGGCGCGGTATATTCGCCGGCGCTGACGGATTTTGTGTTTATGGTGGACAAGACGGCGCATATGTTCATCACCGGCCCGCAGGTTATCAAAGCCGTGACTGGCGAAGACGTCAGCGCCGAAGCGCTGGGCGGGGCCATGACGCATAACAAGGTGTCGGGGGTCGCGCAGTTTGTTTCCCCCGGCGACAGGGAATGCATTTCAGATGTAAAGAGGCTTTTAAGTTTCCTGCCTTCCAACAACAGGGAGAACGCGCCTTGTTATCAGGCCCCATCTGGCGTGAGTAATGTAATTGACGAGTTAAACGACATTGTGCCGCTTGAGCCTAAAAGGGCCTATGACATGAAGGAGATAATCAGAAAGCTGGCAGACAGCGCCGACATGATGGAAGTAAGCGCCCATTACGCTTTGAATATCATCACCTGCTTTATCAGGATTAACGGCAAAACCGTGGGCGTAATCGCCAACCAGCCAAGCTGGATAGCGGGCTGCCTTGACATAAACGCCTCTGACAAAGCCGCAAGGTTTATCAGAACCTGCGACTGCTTCAACATACCCATACTGAATCTGGTGGACGTACCCGGCTTCCTGCCCGGTACAGAGCAGGAGTACGGCGGCATTATAAGGCACGGCGCGAAAATGCTGTTCGCTTATTCTGAGGCAACAGTGCCGAAGGTTACGGTCATTGTCAGAAAAGCTTACGGCGGCGCGTACCTTGCGATGTGTTCCAAAGACCTCGGCGCGGATCTAGTGCTTGCATGGCCCCTTGCGGAGATTGCAGTCATGGGCCCGGACGGCGCCGCAAATATCATCTTCAAAAATGACATTCAAAATTCCGCGGATCCCGCGGTAACGAAGCAGCAAAAGATCGACGAGTACACAAGGGAATTTGCCACACCTTACAAGGCCGCGGAAAGGGGCTTTGTAGACGATATTATCGAGCCAAGCCAAACCCGCCTGCGCCTGATTGGCGCTTTTGAAATGCTCGCCGGCAAGAAGGGAGATCTGCCGTCCAAAAAGCACGGGAATATCCCATTATAAGGCGTTCGATTTAAGGAGAAGACGTTGGCAGTGACAGTGAACAAGGGAAAATTAATTGTCATCAATAAAGACTGGTGTACAGGCTGCGGAATTTGCGCGGCGTTTTGCCCGGTGAAGGTTCTGGAAGTAAAGCTGGAAAAAATCACAATCGCCAATCCGGATGCCTGCATTAAATGCGGATTTTGCGAGCTGCGCTGTCCGGATTACGCAATCCACTTAAGTGAGGAAGAAAAATGAAGCTGCTTATGGGAAACGAAGCTTGCGTGGAAGGCGCTATCGCCGCGGGGATGAGATTTTTTGCGGGCTATCCAATCACGCCATCCACCGAAATTGCCGAGGAATCTTCAAGAAGGCTCCCAATGGTGGGCGGCAAATTTATCCAGATGGAAGACGAGATAGCGGGCATGGCGGCTTGCATTGGCGCGTCAATCGCGGGGCTAAAGTCAATGACCGCGACAAGCGGCCCGGGCTTTTCCCTGAAGCAGGAAAACATAGGCTATGCCGCCCTCGCGGAGATCCCCTGCGTCATCGTCAACGTCCAGCGTTCCGGCCCAAGTACCGGGATGCCGACTTCACCTTCACAGGCCGATGTCATGCAGGCGCGCTGGGGCACGCACGGGGATCACCCGGTGATCGCCCTTTCTCCATCTTCGGTTCGCGAGACTTTCGATTTAACCGTCGAGGCGTTTAACCTTTCGGAAAAGTACCGCACCCCGGTGATCCTTCTGATGGACGAGATCATAGGCCACCTTCGCGAGGGTGTTGCGCTTCCTGACGCGTCAGCCTTAAAAATCGTAAACCGGAAAAAACCGACTGTGAGTCCCGACGAGTTCATTGCGTACAAAGTACCGGAAGGCGAAATTGTGCCGCCAATGCCGTCTTTCGGCGAAGGGTACAGGTTCAACATAACGGGCCTTATTCATGATGAGACGGGTTTTCCGACCAACAACAACGCCATCGCCGCGAAAATGTCGGCGAGGTTGATGAAAAAAATCGAAGACAACGTTGATGATATTGTCCGCTATGAGGCAAGCGGCGTTTCAGGCTGCGACATCCTGCTCCTTGCGTATGGGGGAACCATTCGTACCGTGAAAGCGGCTGTAAAGCTTGCCGCCGAAGCTGGCATTAAAGCAGGCGTATTCAGGCCGATCACAATCTGGCCTTTCCCCGAAAAAGCTTTTAAGGCCTGTGTCAGGGACAACAACATTAAAAAGGTACTTGTCGCCGAGCTTAACTACGGCCAGATTTCGCTTGAGGCGGAAAGGATACTGAAGAGCGACGCCGAAGTTTCGCATATAGGAAAAATTGACGGCGACATTCTGTATCCCAATGAAGTTTTTAAAAAGATCTGCGAGGTGGTAAAACATGGCTGATTCAATTCCGGCAAGTAGATTGATAAAAAGAAACCTCCGCGTTGACAAGCTGCCGCACATCTGGTGCCCAGGCTGCGGCCATGGAATATTGATGCGGGCTGTGGCGCAGGCTATCGAAAACAAGGAACTGGACAAGACCAAAGTCTGCATTGTTTCAGGCATCGGCTGTTCTTCAAGGGCGGCGGGCTATATGAATTTCAACACTCTGCACACAACCCACGGACGCGCCCTCGCCTTCGCGACGGGAATTAAGCTGGCAAACCCGGAGCTTATTGTCATCGTCATTACAGGCGACGGGGACGCGACCGCAATCGGCGGAAACCATTTTATCCACGCCGCCAGAAGAAACATTGGCATAACGACGATTGTCTTTAACAACAAAATATACGGCATGACAGGCGGGCAGTACTCGCCTCTGACTCCGGCAAACGACTTCGCCACTACCGCCCCGTACGGCAATGTAGACCGTCCCTTCGACCTTATCAAACTGGCGGACGCGGCGGGGGCTACATACGTGGCCAGGATCACAACCTACCATGTAAAGGAGGCGGTAAAGCTGATTGAAAGGGGGCTGGAAAATAAAGGCTTCTCGCTTATCGAGGGAATCAGCGCGTGCCCGACCTATTACGGCAGGAAGAATAAAAAGGGCGGCGCGGTGGAGCTAATGAACTGGGTTAAAAACAACTCGGTTGATGTGAAAAGAGCCAAGGCTGAAAACATGACAGCCGAGGATCTTCACGGAAAGCTAATCATCGGCGAGTTTAAGAACACCGTTGAAAGCGAATACACCGCCGAATATCAGAAAATTATTGACAGGTTCACAGAACCAGGGGTTAAAGATGCAGACAGAACTTAGGTTAAGCGGTTCAGGCGGGCAGGGGCTTATTTTGGCGGGTGTAATTCTTGCCGAATCCGCTTTGCTAGACGGCAAGCAGGCGATCCAGTCCCAGTCATACGGCCCTGAGGCAAGGGGCGGTTCAAGCAAGGCCGAGGTCATAATAAGCGACAGCGAAATTGATTTTGTAAAGGTTCAGAAATGCGATATGCTCCTCTGCCTGACCCAGGAAGCCTACGACAAGTACGGCAAAGATTTTACCCGGGTCCTGATTATGGATGAAAGGATAGCCATGAAGTACCCGGAGCCTGAAAAAGTTTTAAGGATTCCCATTCTGGACACCGCCTCGGAAAAAATGCGCAAGCCCATGGTTGCCAACATAATTGCCCTCGGCGCGATTAACGGCCTGCTCAACCTTGTCAGCAAAGAATCCCTTTTAAAGTCGGTTATGGACAGCGTACCCAAGGGAACAGAGGAGCTGAACAGGCAGGCCCTTGAATCGGGGTATGGGCTGGTTGGTTAGGGTATTATTTCCAGAAAAGAATTTTTATATGCAGAATATATTGTCGCGAGCGTCGTTCATGGAGCTTGAAATTTTAGCAGTCAGAAATCATAATAACAAATTATGGCCCTATTGTTTTTTTGGATTAAAGTTGCAATAAAAAGAATACTGGACTTATCCAAGCCATACATTTTATTTACTCTTTGCGCAATTATATTTATTGGGGCTTTTATATATGCTTTTATATATGCTTTTATAAACGGGCATATTAATATAAATTTGGATATAAGAACGATATACATTATTGTATCGTTAATAATAATATTATCATTAGTCAATTCGTTTAGGAATTACAGTTTAATACCAATATTAATCAGGTATTCCAAAAGCAAATATCAGAATAAAATTATTATAAAACGTTACTTTTTAAAACGAACTTTTGCAAATAATTTATTGCTATTCATATTTAATATTATTGCATCCTGTTCAATAATAAATTTTTCAACCAATTATATTCAAATTTTTATTTTACTTGGAATTACAGTATTATCAATGATTTTATCTTTAACAATAATGTACATAAAAAATAAGTATTTAAATAAAAATTGTTCGGGAATTGGTAATAGAAAATTAAAGTTTAACCCATTAATAAAAAGCGCAATATATGATTATTTATCATCTGACTTCTTAATATTAATGATATTATGTATTTTTATTTTTATAGCTTTTATTATTGGTATTGCAAAAGATATAAGGAGCATTCATGAATTAAAAAATAATTCTAATCTTTTTATAATTATTACATTAATCTTTTCTTTGGGATTTACAAGTATTATTGGTTCAATACCACAAATCAATTGGAAATTTCAATCTATTATTTCCCCAAATAGCTTTAAATATCATTTAAAAAGGACATCTCTTGTTCTTTTCGGATTTATGGGTTGGCTAATTTTACTTTTTATTGGTTTTGGAAGTTTTATTAATATAATGCTTTTAATAAAATATTTATATTGTTTATTTATATTATTATTTACAATTATTAATATTTCCTTAACAATTTCAAATATGATGATAAAATTTTTTATGGTAACAATTATTGTTGTATTAACTATGTGGATCAGTACATTGCCGGTTGGTTTTTTATCGGTTTTACTAATTCCAGTTATACTCACTTTTGTAAAGGCAAAAAATGAATACAGGGAGTGGTATTTAATATGATAATATGTGAAAATCTTTCCAAAATATTTAATTCAAATTCGGGTATTAAAAATATTAATCTTAAATTTAAGCAGGGAATAATTTATGGTATTATCGGCTATAATGGGGCAGGTAAAACAACATTATTTAACTGTATTGAAGGTCTTTATACTCCAACATCAGGGTTTGTTTCCCATAATAATATTAAAACGGTAAATGAAAAAGAATTCTTGCCTTATCGTAAAAATATTGCTTTTTTACCAAATGAAGATTATTTGTATCCGTATTTGACTTGTATGGAAAATATAGAACTGGCGACAATCTTAAAAACCGGAAAGAATAAGCTGTTGAATGAAACTAATGAATTAATACGCTATTTTGAAATAGATGAATATCCGCATAAAAAATTCAAGGAATGTTCCACTGGAATGAAAAAGAAAGTGCAAATGGTTATTAGTTTGATTGGAGAAATTAATACGATTATTTGGGATGAGCCAAATAATGGACTTGATATTGTTTCAAACATAAAAATTAAAAATTTACTCAATTATTACAAGAGTAAAAATGTAACAATACTATTTTCAAGTCATGTTATTGAATTTCTTGAAAATTTTGTAGATCATTGTATATTAATACATAAAGGAGAGGTAACTGAAAATAATGATATAAAAAATATTGAATCATTAGAAAAATTATTTCTCAAAAATATACCAGAAAATGATTTGATTTTAAATATTTAAATATCACCTGTTCGATAAATAATCCGGTACACAAATATGAATATTTGTCATTAGCGAAAATATTTAGATGGTCAATTTTAATACCATACCGCTGGAAATCATTGGACATAAGCAGTATTTTTAGCCCATAGGTATATGACAATCCCTTCAGATCATCGGCGTTGCAATATCCGACAGAACTTCCAGGGCGTATTATTACCGTCTGCCCGTAGATGTTACCGGATAGTACAAAGAGCACAAAAATTAAAAAGACGCTAGCTTTTTTCACTTGTTCCTCCTTACCGTGGTAATACCCGGTTTGTAAAGCTGCCAAAAAGCGGTACCGTGAAAAGCCGCCCTGATGATCCAATAGCCGCAGGCAAAAAATGTAAACATGAATCGGGGGCAGAGAGTTGGATTGATATATAAATCAAGCGAGACTTTTTCCTTTCTGATAATCCTTTGCATTTTGAATAATGAAAAAAATAAACCGGAACTAAGAACAAAAAAGACAAGCATATCAATAAGAACGGTTATCCAGTCATAACCTGCAAACCCTTCAATCGTATTTTTATTCAGCATAAAAACCGGTATGGCGAAAAGTAATTTGACAAATTCAAATATCGGGATTGCAAGCCTTAAAAAACTCAGCATTTCGCCCCCGCCTATTCCGAGCCCCGCGCCCCATTGTAAGCCCGCAGCATTGCAAAATGAGCGCATGATTGCCAGTTCGTTTTTGCATTGCCTGCCTTCATAAAAGCCGCAATTTGATATTACATAAAGCCTGAAATGGCAGTTATTGTCTTTGCAAAATTTCTCGGCTTCAATCAAAAATTTAAGCACATGGGAAGGCACTCCGTCCACATAGAGCGGCAACGCTATAACAAGAGCGTCAATTGTCTTAAAAGAATCAAATATCTCATGATAGACACCTAAACCGCTGAGCTTTATTCCTTTGGTTTCGCAGCCTGTCATTTGAATTCTCAGCAAATCCAGGAAATATTGCGAGGCGCTGAATCTCCGTTTTGGGCTTGCGTTTAAAAATAAAACTTTCATGCGAATACCTCTCTTAGCTCATTTATGTCATGCACAAAAATTATCTCGCAATCGCTTTTGTTCATATTGATGCCGTTTGCTTTTGTTATTTCCATTAAGGATTCTTTGTCGGCATCAGATATTTCATTTGCGCTATAGATATACGCTGTCATCTTTCCTTCGTTTGGGTATCTTGGTTGATGGTGTAGTTCATCGTTACGAACACAAAAAAAAGGCAACGCGGAAGAAATTGACCTGTCCAGCGCGTTTTTAATCTCCGCGCTGAATCCGCCATATAAATTTTTGCTTATAATGATAAATTCGCCGCAAAACGCGATTTGCTTTCCCAGAGATTCAGTGCCATCACGCATTATGCAAAGGCCTGGGGTTTGAAGCCAGCAGCTATACCAACCTCGGCATTGCGCCATTCTTTTGTGAGCGCAGAAGAATTGGGCGTTGTTTACATCTTTGAACAAATTTAGAGCTGTTTCGGCATCCAGATCATGAAGTATAAGCTTGTCTTTTTCTATGACCATCGCGGACTGTTTCTTTTTGGGGAGTAGTTGGATGATAAAGGCAATTATTGTCATTACAAGTATAGCGATACCAAGGTATCCCCCGACCTGGAATAATAACGCCATAGGTTTATACTCCATAAAGATTGATGTTGGCAATAACGCAGTTGTTAAGAAGATGGCAAAGCATGACTTCACGACAAATTTTGAAAAACTATTTATTAATTGCTTAAACATATAATGCCCCTATACCGGAATTATAGGAATTTGATACAGCGTTAAAACAAAAAGTTAAGCAAGATGCATAAATTTGACGTTAAGATGCACTGTCGGCCTGTTTTTTTTGGCGTTTTTGCAGTAATTTGTTTAATTCTTTCGCGTCTTTATTGATCTTGGTAACAGAGATAATCATGGCAAATATGTAAATTACGACAGCCATCGCGACAAGAAGCCACACTGGTATCGCAGAATACCAGTTAAAAATAAGCCCGAATACAACAAGGACAAGGATTATATAGCTAATATCAACCAGGTATTCCAGAATTATATTACGAATTTCCAATTTCCAGCGCAGAAAAAGGCCGAGAATAATTATAATATTTGCGGCGAAAATTTCAAAAACAGTAGGAACAAAATGAATTTCAGCATTGAGTAATACCGAAAATACCGCTAGAATAACCAAAGCCGCGCCTGTAACAAACATGATGTTGGTAATAATACTTTTTATTCCATTCACCTGTTCAACTCCTGTAATATCTGCTTTATACCGGAAATATATTTTCTGGTAATGCATAAGTAAACACCATTGGATAATACCGCTTCAAGGCGATTATTGTCCAACGGCCTGAATTTGTCCAGTTTATTAATATTCAGGATGCAATATTTACTGATCTGTATAAAACCATTGCCCTTTAATTTTTCATATATCTGGTACAGGCGGCTTTTAACAAGGTAATTTTCTTTTTCACAACAGACAATAGTTTTACCGTCAACGCTTTCAATGTAATAAATATCAGAAACATTTACCAGTTTTACAATGTCATCTGAATAGCACTCTATTTGTGTGTCAATCGATTTTATCAATGAAACAATGCGTTCAACTGTTTTGTTTTTCACCGGGTACTTAATTATTACCT
>Ga0268262_10006426_pt1 | contig 11265 bp, 9 predicted proteins | sample TergutNc150P3_FD_190354 | JGI IMG/M metagenome (GOLD analysis project Ga0268262, IMG submission 190354) | Nasutitermes corniger P3 segment gut microbial community from laboratory colony in Florida, USA - Nc150 P3 (SPAdes) (version 2) | ecosystem: Host-associated > Arthropoda: Insects > Digestive...
CGGCCTTCAGCACGGACACCACGGCCACCACCGAACCCACCACGACGGCCACCACAACCACGGCCACCACCCGCTACACCTATCCCCCCGACATCACGGTCACCACCAGGGCCACCATCACGACGACGACCACCACCGCCTCGACCGTCTCCACGACCACCACTGCCTCCAGGCCCAGCAATATACCGCCTGACTGGCCGTGGCCGTGATAGACGTTAGATTTTAGACTTTAGACATTAGACTTCCGGCGGGCACGTTGATCGCGCCCGCCGGAGTTTTTGTTTTTTTAAGTTTAAAATCTCTGCTATTTGTCTTCGATAATCTTCGCCAGGAGGCGCACCGCGTCCTCCATGCTGTACTGCGCCATGGGGAGCTGGGTCGCCGCCATGGTCTGGTGGCCGCCGCCGCCCATCTGCTCCATCATCCGCTGCACGTTGCGCGCGCCCAGGGACCGGGCCGAGATGTGGATGTTCTCCCCGTCCGCGCAGAGCACGAAGGCGGCGTCCACGTCCCCCAGGTTCAGCAGCTCGTCCGCCGCCTGGGAGCACAGCAGCCGCAGGTCCCCCTGCCCGTTTTCCCCCGGCCGGGCGATGCTCACCGCGCAGCGGCCCACGACCTTCGCGCGGGTGACGATCTCCATCCTGCGGCGCATTTCCTCCTGCTCGCCGGCGAACAGGCGCTTAACCCGCACGGGGTCGGCCCCTTTCGCGCGCAGGAAGGCTGCAGCCTCAAAGGTGGAGGCCCCGGTACGCAGCACGAAATTGCGGGTGTCCAGCGCGATGCCCGCCAGCATGGCGTCGGCCTGGGCGGGGGCCAGCGCGGGCGCGGGCACGGTATACCGCAGCAATTCGGCCGTCATCTCGCAGGCGGAGGAAACCCCCGGGTCCAGGAAGAACACCTGCGCCCCCCGTACATGGTCCACCGCCTGGCGGTGGTGGTCGATCACGGCCAGGAGCTTGGCCTGCTCCAGCAATTGCGGGCATTCGGCCAGCTGCGGGACGTGGAAATCCACCAGCACCAGCAGGGTTTTCGCGCTCAGGCCATGCAGCGCCTTGCGGGGGGATAGCACGGAAGGCGCGCCCTCCTGCCCGCGCCACTGCTCCAGCAAGGGCCCTGCCATGCAGCCATCGCACTCCACCACGATATGGGCGGGCTTGCCGTGAGCCTTCGCCATGGCGCACACACCCGCCGCCGCGCCCAGGGTGTCGAAGTCGGCGCGCTTGTGGCCCATGGCGTAGACCTGCTCGCAGCCGCGCATCGCCTCGGCAAAGGCCGTGGCCATCATGCGCACCTTCACCTTTTCCGTCTTTTCCACGCGCTTTGAAACGCCGCCGTAGAACTGGTAGCTGTTATCCGGGTTTTTCACCGCCGCCTGGTCGCCGCCCCGGCCCAGGGCCAATTCCAGGGCCTGGCGGCTGTTGGCGCCGCACTGCGCATAAGTGCTCCCCTGCCCCACGCCGATGGAAAGCGTCACCCCCACCTGCCTGCCCCGCAGCTGGTAGGCCCGCACGCGGTCCAGGATGGGGAATTTCTCCTCTTCCATGCGCCGCAGCATGGGCAGCTGCACCAGCAGCTGGTAGCGGCTGTCCCCCTGCTTCAGGAACAGGCCCTCGCAGGCGGCCGCCCATTCCTCCAACAGCGCCTCTATCCCCGCGCGCAACTCCGCGCGCTCGCTTTCGCGCCAGTCCTGCCGCAGCTCGTCCACCCCGTCCAGGGCCACGCGCAGCAGGCAGGGCTGCAGGCGCTCGATTTGGGCGCGCAGCAGCTCCGGGTCGTCGGTGTCCGGGTCGTAGGCCCGGCTGTCGCGCTCCCGCTGCCGCCTGCGCCAGCGCAGCAAACCCGACGCCAGCAGGGTCACTGCCAGCGCCAGCGCGAGCAGGATGCCCGCGACGATGGCCAGGTGGCGGGGGAGGAGGTACATAGGGCTCCTTCATGAAATTTTAGAATTAATACAGATAGTTTGCAGGCTTTCTCGAAATGCGCTCATCTTTACCCTTGAAAACGATGATAGCAATCCCAACAGTAAGGAGAACCTTCCCTATAGGCCTGCGCCGCATAAGCTAGCCCTCCATCAGCACCGGCAGGATCATCGGGCTCCTCTTGGTCCTCTCGTACAGCAGCTTTGAAATATCCTCCCGCAGCTTGCCCCGCAGGGTGTTCCAGTCCCGGCGGTAGCGGCTGGGGGATTCCTCTATCACCCGGATGGCGGCGCGGCGCACCTCCTGCATCAGGTCCTCCGACTCCTTGACGTAGACGAAGCCCTTGGAGATGATCTCGGGGCCGCAGCAGATGCGCCCGGTTTCGCGCTCCACGCTCACGGCCACCACCACCATGCCCTCCTGGGCCAGGTGCCTGCGGTCGCGCAGCACGGCGGAGCCCACGTCGCCCACGCCGTAGCCGTCCACGTAGACGCTGCCCGCCGGCACCGGCTCCGCAACTTTCATCTCGTCGGCGGTCAGCTCCAGCTGGATGCCGTTGTCGGCGATCATGATGTTGTTAGGGTCCATGCCCATGCTCTGGGCCAGGGCGGCGTGCTTGACCAGGTGCTTCTGCTCGCCGTGGACGGGGATGAAAAATTTGGGCCTGACCAGCCCCAGCATGAGCTTGAGCTCCTCCTGGCAGGCGTGGCCCGAAACATGCACGTCGTACATCCGCTCGTACACCACGTGGGCCCCCAGCTTCATCAGCTCGTTGATCACCCTGGCCACGGTCTTCTCGTTGCCGGGGATGGGCGTGGCCGAGATGATGACGCAGTCCTGGGGGGTGATCTCCACCTTGCGGTGGTCGGAAAACGCCATGCGGGTCAGGGCGCTCATGGGCTCGCCCTGGCTGCCCGTGGTGATGATCACCACCTGCTCGGGGGGGTAACGGTTGACCATGTCCACGGGGATCAGGAGCCCTTCGGGGATGTGCAGGTAGCCCAGCTCCAGCCCCACGCCCACGACGTTTTCCAGGCTGCGGCCCAGCAGGGCCACCTTGCGGCCCAGCTGCTGCGCCACGTCGATGATCTGCTGCACCCTGTGCACGTTGGAGGAAAAGGTGGCCACCAGCAGCCTGCGGCCCCCCGCCCGGCGGAAGAGCGTTTCGAAGCTCTCGCCCACCTTGCGCTCGCTCATGGTGTAGCCCGGGCGCTCGGCGTTGGTGGAATCGCTCAGCAGGGCCATGACGCCCTTCTTGCCGATCTTGGAGAGCTTGGCCAGGTCGATCATCTCGCCGTCGATGGGGGTGGTGTCGATCTTGAAATCCCCCGTCTGCACCACCGTGCCCGCCTCGCAGGTGATGGCGAAGGCCATGGCGTCGGGGATGGAGTGGTTGACGTGGATGGCCTCCACCAGGAAGGGCCCCAGGGGGAGGGTGTCCCCCGGCTTGATCTCGATGAGCCGCGCCTTCTCCAGCAGCCGGTGCTCCTTGAGCTTGCCCCGGATGAGCCCCAGGGTGAGCTTGGCGGAATAGACCGGCACGTTGATCTTCTTCAGCAGGTAGGGCAGCGCCCCGATGTGGTCCTCGTGCCCGTGGGTGACGATGATCCCCTTGATGCTCTGCGGGTCCTGCTCCAGCCACGCGAAATCCGGGATGATCAGGTCGATGCCCGGGGTTTCCGCGTCGGGGAAGGCCAGGCCGCAGTCCACCAGGATGCGCTCGCCCCGGAACTCGTACACCGTGATGTTTTTGCCGACTTCGTTGAGCCCCCCCAGAAAGGATACCTTCAGCGGCTCCAACAGCCGTTTGCGCGGCCTCCCCCGTTTCACGGGGCTTTGGGCGGCGGGCTTCGCCGGGGCGACCGGTTTCTGTGCGCCCCCCCCCTGCCGGGCGGCAGCCGCCGCGGGCCTGGGCTTTTGCGCCCCTCCCTCCTGCTTCCTGCCTCCGGCCTCCTGTTTGGCCTCCTGCTTCCTGTTTTCGTTTGATTGCAAAAAAATATCTCCTTTACTGGCCTGCGCAAGCCCCTGACCAAAAAACCGTTTCGTTCTTAAGAACGTCACGTTCATTGGGAGCGCCGCACAGGCTGTTTATGTATTCGCTTTTGACTTTTGCCATTTATTCACATGGAAGTCGCGCCGCTTCCATAATCATACGAACCATACTGCTATTTTACGCTTATTTTTTTCTTTTGTCAAGTTTTTATTGCAAGCGCGGCAAAAAAGTGCTAGAATAGAGGCAAGAAGCAAGAAGAGGGGCAGGGCAGACGATGGCTTATAAAAACCTTCTGGATCTCCACACGCACACCGACAACTCCTTCGACGGCCACCATTCCGCCATCTTCCTGTGCGAAAGCGCCGTGGAGCGCGGCCTGCGGGCCGTGGCCTTCACCGACCATGTGGAGATGGACCACTTCCGCGGCCAGAACTTCGACCGCACCGCCAAGCAATCCTTCTTCGAGATTGTCAAGGCCCGCTCGGCCTTCCGGGGCAGGCTCATCGTCTGCGCGGGGGTGGAGCTCGGCGAGCCCACCTATAACCTGCCCGAAGCCGAAGACCTCGTCCAACGTTATTCTTATGACGTCGTCATCGGTTCTATTCACAATCTGCGGGGGAAAAATGATTTTTGTCTCCTGCCCTATGAACAGTACGGCGACGGGGACATTGATGCGCTGCTGCGGGAATATTTCGATGAGCTGCTGCTGCTGGCCCAGTGGGGGAAGTTCGACGTCCTGGCGCACCTGACCTACCCCCTGCGCTATATCGTGGGCGAGCAGAAACGCCCGGTGGACATGGCGCTTTACCGCGGGCAGATCGACGCCGTGCTGGAGGCCGCCGCGCAAAACGGCCTGGCCCTGGAGCTCAACACCTCGGGCCTGCGGCAGGCGCTGGGCCGCATTGTACCGGAGGAGGCCATCGTGCGGCGCTTTTACGAGCTGGGGGGGCGGCGCGTCACCATCGGCTCCGACGCGCATTACGCCCACCAGCTGGGGGCGCATATCGAGGCGGGCATGGATCTGGCCCTGCGCTGCGGCTTCACCCATGTGACGCTGTACCAGAAACGGGAGCCCATCGCGGTGGAGATTGCCTAATGAAGCGTACCTATCGTGCCTATGCGAAGCTCAACCTGCACCTGGATGTCACCGGCAGGCGGCCCGACGGCTACCACGGCCTGGCGATGCTGATGCAGTCCATCAGCCTGTGCGATACCGTCACCGTGGAAACGCTACCGGGCAACGGGATCGAAATCCTTTGCGGCCATCCGGGGATTCCAACGGACGAGCGCAACCTCGCCTGGAAGGCCGCGCGTACTTTCGGGTATACCGGCGGGCTGCGCATTGCGATAGAGAAGCGCATCCCATCGGGGGCGGGCCTTGCGGGGGGCAGCGCCGACGCCGCCGCCGTGCTCACTGCCCTGCGGGATATGGCTACCCCTGCTATGCCGGACGATGCGCTGCGGGCCGTCGGCGTAAAAGTGGGGGCGGATGTGTCTTTTTGCCTGCGGGGCGGCTGCTGCCTGGCGCAGGGCATCGGCGAAGTTCTGACTCCCCTGCCCTGCTTGCCGCAGAGCTACGCTATCGCCCTGGTGAAGCCGGAATGTTCCGTCAGCACCGCGCGGGCCTATGCCGCCATTGACGCCACGGAGCTGCGCCGCCCGGATACCGCCTGGGCCATTGCCTTGGCAAAATGCGGCGATTGGCAAAGCCTCTTCCCCCTGTGCGAAAACGTGTTCGAGCAGGCGGTCCCCCTGCCGGGGCTGGAACAGGCGCGGGCTGAGGCCATGCGGCGCGGCGCGCTGCTGTGCCGGATGACGGGCTCCGGCTCGGCGGTGTTCGCGGTTTATCCCAGGGATTTAGAGAATCCTGAGGGGATTTTGCGCGCGCTGGAGGGGTTAGGGGGCGAGGCGCGGGTGTATGGGCCGTTGGAACGAGGGGTAAAGGAGGTTTGCGCATGAGCATCCGCAGCGCCGCCAAGGCAATCATTATCAAGGACGAAAAGATTTTGCTGAACAAATGCCGGGACGAAAAAATCGGGGTGTATTATACCTTACCCGGAGGAGGGCAGCACCCATATGAAACCCTGCACGAGGCGGTCATAAGGGAATGCCTGGAAGAAACAGGGTATACCGTCATCCCGGTCCGCTTTGTGGCATTGTATGAGGAAATTCAGATGGACGCGGAAGTCAGGGAAAAGTACCCCGATTACACCCACAGAATCTATCATGTTTTTGTATGCGAGATAGCAAATGAAAAGCTGGGAGAGCCGACGGAAAAGGATAGCTCGCAGACCGCCAGCGAATGGGTTGCAATCGGCGCTTTGGACACCATCAGGCTTTTCCCTAACGCTATAGGCGAAAACATCGTCAACCTGCTCAATAGCCCGGCGGCGATGTTCCTGGGCTCAGAGCACCATGGATGATCAGCATTATACGCCATATGATATCCCATCACAGAAAGGAACCTCCCCATGAAACGTAAACTTATAGCCCTTATCCTGGGCCTCGCCCTGCTTGCCGGCGGGGCGCTCCTCCCCGCACACGCGGCGCAGGCCAAGCAGCCCCTCCTCCCCGAGGCCGTGACCTACGGCCCCCTGAACGCGCTGCAGGCCGTGCACCTCCTGCTCCAGGACGCCGTGGGCGACGCGGCGGACATCGCGGCCCTGCCCCTGGGCACCCTGTTTTCCCAGCGGGGGTTTTACATCGTGCTGGACAAGGTTGTGACCCGGCTCATCCAGACCCTGCTCACGGGCATCGAAACCGCCATCCCCCCTGCCCGCGCCCGGGAAAGCCTGAAGCGTTACACCAGCGAGAATTTCCTGCCGGGCTACGGAACGTTCGCTTATAAGGAGGGGAAGTTCCGCCTGGGCTACGATTCCCGCTCCATCCTGCCCGAGGATTTCGGCGAGAAGGGCTACCGCATGGGGGGCTACGACTTCAACAAGCTCTCCAACACCACCTATGACGACCTGCGGGTGCGCACCGTGGTGATCGACGACAGCACGGGCCGGGGGGCCGCGGCCTTCGCCGTGCTGGACGTCATCGGCTTTGCCAACGCCGACGTGCGGCTCGTGCGCGCCAAGCTGCGCGACCTGGTGGAGGACGGCACCCTCGCCTCCATCAACGTGAACACCACCCACACCCACAGCGCCATCGACTCCCAGGGCCTTTGGGGCAACGACCTGCTGCGGCTGATCCCCAACAATATCGCCTCGGCCTATCTGCCCTGGCTGGCGGAGCCCATGCAGGGGATCGACCAGACCTTCCTGCATACCATCCTGGACCAGGCGGCGGACTCCATCCGCGCGGCCGCGCAAAGGATGGAGCCCGGCGCGCTCTATTTCGCCAAGCGGGACATCCGTGGCTACCTCTCCGACGCCATCGACCCCTACATCATGGACGAAAACCTCTACCGCCTGCGCTTCGCCCCGGAGAACGCCCAATCCAAGCCCACCGTCATCGCCAGCTTTGGCGCCCACCCCGAGCGCGTTGGGATGATCACCGGCGACAACCCGGGCAACGTGGTTTCCGCCGATTTCATCCCCTATATGGAGGAGGTGGTCAACCAGCAGGGCGGCGCGAATTTCCTCTACCTGCAGGGGGCCATCGGCACCCGCATCGGCGCGGGGGGCTCCAACGACGGCTTCGCCCTCAACCGACTGGAAAGCACCATGCGCTACGGCATGAAGATGGGCTACATCCTCCTGGGGATGGACAGGAGCGAGGCCCAGTGCGCGGCCCTTTACGCGCAGCAGTACGGGAAAGACCAGGCTGCCGGCATCGGCGAGAACTACCGCCTGTGGTACAAGGACTGGCAGCCCGCGCAGGAGGAGAAGGTCCGGCCCGTCTTGAACATCGCCCACAGGGAAGTGCTGCTGGAATTCAAAAACCCGGTGCTCAAGGCGGCGGGCAAGATGTGGCTGGCCGACAACAAGATCGTCATGGACTACAGGACCGGCCGCGCCTATACCCTGACAGAGGTGGGCTATTTGGAGCTGGGGAGCAGCTTCAAGGCCCTGCTGCAGCCGGGCGAAACCTCGCCGGAGCTGCTGGTGGGGGGCTCTAACCTCACGGCGGCGGGCTCGGTCAGCGGCAAGGACTACCCCCTCAAGCCCCTGCGGGACTATGTGCCGGACCTGGCGGTCCTCGACCTGAGCAACGACTCCGTGGGCTATATCATCCCCGACAGCGACGTGAGCAACCTGCTGCTGCGCTATATCGACGGGGCCCTCACCAACGAGGGCAGCGTGAACGCCAACCTCAACGACTCCCTGCTGCTCAACGCCAGCCCCCATGCGGCCTCCACGCTGGAAACGGCCTTTCTGGAACTGGTGGAGAGCGTGAAATAAATAAAGGAGGCATCCCCATGAAACCGAAAAAGAAAAAATCGCTGCGGTATATCCTCCTGCTCATTCCGCTGCGTATCCTGGAACTCCCGATGCGGGCCTATCTGTACATCGTGCACCTGTTCGGCTATGCCATCCCGTTTTTCGTCATGGCGCTGCGGCGGCCTAAAAAGCCCAAGGGGCCGAAGCTGGACCTGGACAAGTTCGAGCTGACCTGGAGCGACGAGTTCGACGGTGACAAGCTGCACCTGGATAAGTGGTCCAACTGGAACGAGCATGGCCCGCTTGGCGATGCCAACGAGAGCGCGCGGCCGCGCCACGACGGCTGGTCGTGCCTGGACATGACGCGGGTGGAGGATAGCAAGCTGCATATATCGACGGTCAATTCGGCGGAAGGCATGGCCGGGGGCCCGCCGGGCTCCTACGCCGCGGCGATCAGCACCAGGCACACCTTCCGGCAAAAATACGGCTACTTCGAGGCGCGGTGCAAGCTGCCCAAGGGCCTTGGGCTGTGGAGCGCCTTCTGGATGCACAACGAAAAAGTCATCAACGAAGTGGACGGCACGGGGCGCAACGGCACGGAAATCGACGTGATGGAGAGCCCCTTCTACCGCAGCCGCAATCCCCTGCGGAAAAATTCCGTGCCGTCCAGCCTGCACTACGGCAGCTACGGTCTCTTTCATGTGATGAAGAACGTGGGCAGATACCGGGTGGACGACCCCTACGACAGCTTCCACACTTACGGCTTGGAGTGGAACGAGAACGGGTACATCTTCTACATCGACGGCGTGGAAACCGGGCGCTCCCGGGCCGGCGGCGTGAGCCGCAACGAGCAGTACCTCATCCTCAGCGTGGAGCACCACCGCGGCGGCTTCAAGGGCTTGTTCTGGGCGGGGGATGTGCGCAGGAACAGGCCGGAGGATATGACGGATTTTGAGGTGGACTACGTGCGGGCGTATCAGTATAAGGAAGCCCAATAAAGAAAGGAAAACAGGTATGCTAATCAATTCCCACGTCATCCTGGCGTGGCTGCAAGGCGCGCTGCGCCTGCCGAAAACACCCAAAGGGCAGCGGCTGGACCTGAGCAAATTTGAGCTGACCTGGAGCGACGAATTCGAGGAGCTCAACCGCGATGCATGGAACCCCATGCCCTACTTCGGCGACGGGCCGGAGCGTAACAAGGGCGGCGTCGAGTATACCGCGCTGGCGCGGGTGGAGGACGGCATGCTGCATATCCCGTCGGTCTATTCCGAGCAGGGCATTGCGGGGGGCCCGCCGGGCTATTACGGCGCGTGGATCACCACCAGCCACTCCTTCCGCCAGAAATTCGGCTATTTCGAGGCCCGCTGCAAGCTGCCCAAGGGTGTTGGGCTGTGGGGCGCTTTCTGGATGCACAACGAGCAGGTCAACAAAGACGGCAGTGCCGCGCGCGACGGCACGGAAATCGACGTGTTTGAAAGCCCTTTTTACAGGCACCGCCTGCCGCTGCTGAAAAACATGGTTTCCACAAACCTGCATTACGGCGGCTACTTCAACAAGACGTGGCGGATGAAGAACATAGGCAAATTCCGTGTCAAGGAGCCCTATGACACCTTCCACACCTACGGTGTGGAGTGGAACGCAAACGAGTACATCTTCTATATCGACGGCATAGAAAGCGGGCGCTCCTCCTTCGGCGGCGTGAGCCAGAGCGAGCAGCACCTCCTCCTCAGCGTGGAGCACAATACCAAGCCCCCGGACTCCTGGGTCTGGGCGGGGGACGCCCGCAAAAACAAGCCCGGGGACATGACGGACTTCGTGGTGGACTACGTGCGGGCGTACCAGTATAAGGAAGCCTAAAAGGAAAGCAGGTGATGCGGCCATGAAAAGCGCTCCCGCCATGCGCAGGGCCCTGCGGCGCACCGTGCGCGACATGCTGATCGTCGCCAGCGTGCTGTGCATGATTTTCGGCGGCGGCATGCTCTGGAACGAGCTGCAGGAATCCGCGGCCTCGGATTACGAGATGCCCACGCTGCCCGCGGCGCAAGGGGAAACTTCCCCGCCGGAAAGCCCCGGCAGGGTGAATTGGGGCAGCCTGCGTGGCGGCGCCCCCGAGGCGGTCGCCTGGATCACCGTGCCCGAAACCCAGATCAACTACCCCGTGGTGCAATGGAGCGACAACCAGCATTACCTGGAAATCACGGCCTCGGGCCAGCCCTCCCGCTACGGCGCGATCTTCATGGATTACCGCAACCATGGCGACTTCTCGGATTTCTACACGGTCCTTTACGGCCACAACATGCGCAGCGGCAAGATGTTCGGCAACCTGAAGCTGTTCCGCGACAAAAAATTCTTCGACCGCGTGCGCTACGGCTCCCTGCAGACCCCCGAGAAGACCTACCGGCTCCAGTTTTTTTCCTTTGCCGAAACGTACTCCACCGGGGAATATTACCGGAACCTGGCCTTTTTCGTCCCCGGGGAAAAAGAGGATTTCCTCGCAATGCTGAAAAAAACCGCGGGCCACTGGCGGGAGATCCCCCTGGGGCCGCAGGACCGCATCCTGGCGCTTTCCACCTGTTTTTCCGCCACCGGGGACCAGCGGACGGTTTTGCTGGCGAAAATCGTGGAAATGTAAAGCCCCAGCCTCCGGGCCGGGGCATTTCCTTCTATGGTCTCGTTTTCATGTCGATGCGCAGCAGGCCGCCCCGCATCATTTCCGCGGCGGTGAAGGACAGGGGGGCGAGCGCCCGGCCGTCCAGCCACGCGCCCTCCACATAGATGCCTTCGCCGCGCTTTTCGATGACGAAGTCCCGCCCGCCCGCCAGGTGCAGCGCCGCCCGCCGGACATGGGGGGAGCCGATGAGCATCAAATCCTGCCCGCTGACGGGGAACACGCCCAGCATGTTCCACAGATAGCACGAGGACAGGCCACCGGAATCGTTGTTGCCGGGGATGCCGCCCCGCCCTGCGGTGAACATATAGGTGAGCCCGGCGTCGATCACCTCGCACAGGCGGTCGTGGCGGCCCG
>Ga0268262_10006427_pt1 | contig 11264 bp, 4 predicted proteins | sample TergutNc150P3_FD_190354 | JGI IMG/M metagenome (GOLD analysis project Ga0268262, IMG submission 190354) | Nasutitermes corniger P3 segment gut microbial community from laboratory colony in Florida, USA - Nc150 P3 (SPAdes) (version 2) | ecosystem: Host-associated > Arthropoda: Insects > Digestive...
CTTGCAATTTTGCGGCGCTGCTCAAAATTGCAAGAGTTGAACCTACAAAAAGATTACGCCTCTCATTACCGCCTTCGCTTAAAGTTTCCGCTTTTTTCTGCTCAATTCTTTTTGGAGGCTTGGCATAAGAAATAGCCTTTGATGGGCAAACTTTTACGCATTTTTCACAAGTTATGCAACGGGTGTAATCTATTTTTCCCTCTTTTGTATCTATGCAAGATGCCCTGCAACTTTTAACGCATAAATCGCAATGCTTGCATTTGGAAATGTCTATGCGATATTTCATAAAAGAGTATTTGGCAAGAAAGCCCAGAAATGTACCAACAGGGCAAATGGTGTTGCAATACCCACGCCCGCTTTTGTATGCATAAATAGACACTCCAACAAGAGTTAAAATAGCAAGAACTAAAGACACCGAGCTTTTCACCCATATATCCACAGGATAAAAGGCATAACTGCCCGCACGCTCCGCAAAATAGGCGAGTAAATTATTCCCGCATTTATAAATTGGCCCAAAAATTTGCGAAACAATTCTCCCATACGCCGCATAAGGCTCAAGCAGAGAAACAAGGCCGCCGCCAAAAAACGCGGTCACTACAAAACCAGCGAGCAAAGCGTAACGCAAAATCACAAAGCCCTTGCGTGGCTTGCTGTAAGAAAATCGGGTTTTAAAAGAAACTATGTCTTGGAAAATCCCAAGTGGGCATACCATAGAACAATAAAAGCGCCCAAAAAGCAGAGTTAAGAAAATTATGACAAGCACAATTACAAAGTTAGCGGCAAAAATTGCTGGAACCAATTGTATTTTGGCAACCCATCCTAAATAAGCGTGCAAGGTTCCTGTAAAATCCAAGAAGAGCAACGTCATGCAAACAAAGCAGATTATTGACATAAAAGCTCCTCTAAACAATGTCCGTTTTCAGGTTTTCCACAAATCTATCTATACGCTGCATCTCCTGCGGAATATTTATACTCTGCGGGCAGTTGGGAACGCATTTTCTGCAAGACGTGCATCTATTCGCTTGGCGCATTGGGTCAACTTTGCGGTCTAGCCCAACGAGGAAGGCGCGGCGCGCTCTTTTGTAATCTTCGCTTTGCTTGTCGTCTGGGAAATTGCCTTCGTTTAGGCAGCGGTTGTAGTGCGCAATTATTTCGGGAATGTCAAGCCCGTAAGGGCAAGGCATGCAGTACTGACATTCTGTGCAGTTTATGTTCCTGTATTCCAACATCACCTGCGAAACTTTGAGCAGCAGAGCCCTTTCGCTTTCGTTCAATGGCACAAGCGGTGAATAGGTGCGCAAATTGTCTTGCAAATGCTCCATAAAGGTCATGCCACTGAGCACCGTAATAACATTGGGGAAACTCCCCGCAAAGCGAAACGCCCAAGAAGCCGCGCTTGCGCTGGGATTTAATTGAGTCATAGCGGCACGTGCTTTGTAATGCGGTTTTGCCAAACGCCCGCCCAAAAGCGGTTCCATTATCACAATGGGAATATTGTTTTCTGTGAGCAAATCGTATTGGTGCTTGGCACTCACATTGGTGCGTTTAGCATCGGCGGTCATGTCCCAGTCAAAATAATTGAGCTGTATCATCACAAAATCCCAAGGATATTTGAGTGCCATGTAATCAAAAAATTCGCCATCGCCGTGAAAAGACCAGCCGAGGCTTCGTATTCGCCCGGACTCACGCTCTTTTAACAAAAAGTCCATGATGCCGTTATCTATATAGCGTTCCTTCAACGCTTCAAAAGTGCCAACATTGTGAACGAGATAGTAATCGATATAATCTGTTCTTAAATCCTCAAAGGAGCGTTTGTACATCTCTATGGATGCTTCGCGACCGCTGTGCTGGTTGCGGTTGGACATTTTAGTAGCTATGAAATATTTATCACGTGGGTGACGGCTGAGTGCAATGCCGGTGGCTTTTTCGGAAAAGCCTTTGCAGTAAAGCGGGGATGTGTCAAAGTAATTCACTCCGTGTGCAATGGCGTAGTCTATGGATTTGTTGATCGCTTCTTGGTCTAAGTTATTTTCTGTGGCTAAATCCTGTGATTTGGGTAGCCGTGGGTATCTCATGCAGCCATAGCCCAAAAGAGAAACATGGTTCCCGTTTTTTGGGTCAACTCTATAGGTCATTTCGCCAGTAGGCTCACTCCCCTGCTTCGCAGAAGAAGCATCCTTTGAGCCACAGCCGCTCAAAGCAGCAAAGGCAGCTCCCGCACCTACCAATTTGATGAACTTGCGGCGGTCCATGTTGTTTGAAATATTATCCATAGCTACTTCGTATTTTGTTATAAATATAGAAATTTCGCATACCCCTCAAACAACCGCTCAGAACAGCTCGCAAACTCCCGTTCTAGCCCCAATTCCTTTAACGACTTCGCATCGCCAAACAGCATTTTTGCGTATTCGGAATAATCCACTTCTCTAAAAAGCGTTTCCTCCGCTTTTTTTATCCCTTCTTTTAAATATAAATAAGCCGCATTGGGGAAAATCGGCAATGCTCTTTTTCCGAGTTCCCCTTTCAGTTTCCATAAGTTTTCTAAAATTTCGGCAGCTCTTTCTTTTGACATTCCCAAAAGCGTTATGGTGTTATCCTTCAAAAATATTTTCGTATCCTGTTTTTTATTCAAATTCAAATCCAAATGTTTCAACCAATGTTTCAAACGATACTTGCCTTTGTCCGAACTGGGATAAATCCAAAAAGTTCCAGCTTCCTCGCCTTTTGCCCTTCCCTTTAATTCCTCTACCGTTTTTTCAATATCCTCTATGTTTTTATCTATAAATTTGCCGCTGGGCAAGTCTCCTCTGATTTTTTGTATTTCAATTTTTTGTTTGTAATCATCTTCGTTGTTTAAAATCAAATCTGAGAGGCTCCATTCACCAAGCCCTTTTTCAATGGTAAAAGGTTCTATGCCTTTCAGCATATTTGCCCGTTCAGGCAATTCTATGTTGCACACCTCTCTCAAAAAATACTTCGGGACATCGGATAAAATTCTGTATAAAATATCAACATCCTTTTTCTCTTCCTGTTCCTGCGAAGCGATTTGCCATTCCCAAATACTTTTCCCGGATTTCAAATGCCCATTCCATCGCGTGTCATAGGTGCTTAATGTTCCGCCAAAATACTTTTTAGAAAAAGGTTGCAGGGGATGCTTTACGATTTGCCCCTCTAAATTTTTCAAAAGCATAACGACCACGCTGGATGGTTCCAACTCTTCCGCAGTTTTTTCGCTTTGCCCAACCCAACTTATATAGAGGGATTCTTTTGCGCTGAGAATGGTCTCCAAAAACATTTGGCGGTCTTCGTTTGCGGTGTCTTTGTCGCCTAGTTCGTATTTTGCCATAAGGCTGATTTCCCTGTTTTTTATTTGGCGAGGAAATTCCTTGCCGTTCATCCCTATGCAGCAAATTATTTTATGCGGGATAGCCCTTATGGTTTCAAAGTTTGAAAAGGATATACTGCCGCTCAAAGAATAAGAGGATTTTGCATTGGCTTCCAATTTTCTCGGCAGAGTATTTTTTATCGCGGAAAAATCCAAAAGCGTGTTTGCATCGTTGCCAAAACCTATGAGTATTTCCTTTTTTAAAGAATCCCAGGCATTGCTCACTTTTTGATATGGATTGTCTTTGTCCTCGTTGAAATCTGTTTCGTCTGAGCCAAAGAATACTTGCAAATTTTCCTTGAAAAAATAATCCCAGTCCTCAACGCTTTTTTCCGTTTTACATTCCGTTTCAAATTTTTGCAGAGTTTGAACAAAGCAGATAAAATCGCCCAAAATCCTCGCGGAGGAACCTTCTATATCGGGGTAGCAATAACTGCCGCTCTCGGAAAATCCAGTTTCCGAAATCATAAAAAAACCTGCGGACAGTTGCTCAAATCCGCTTTCAAAGGAATAGTTCGGCGGCGGTGTGGAACTCTCCAAGCCGTGCCTTATCGCATTCTCGCCAACCCATTTTTCCAAAAGTTCCCTGTCCCTTGAATCCAGTTCTTTTCCCTGTACATACATGGAATAGTCAAATAGGGCAATGATGTCGGGGGCTTCGTATCTGCTGCCTATTTGCGAGAGGAGCAAATTCAGGAGCTGCGCGGTTTTGCTGCTTTTTTTTACATCGCGGTCTGCAATTTTAAAGGGAATGTTGTGCCTGCCAAAAACGCTCTCTATTGCACTTGCGTAGCTTTCTATATTCGGGGAAATTACAGCGATGTCTGCTGGCGTCAATTCCCTGTTTTTTACGAATAGGTCTAAGATGTAATCGCAGAGAACCTCTATTTCCCTCAACGGGGAGAAGCAGTTGTTCAGAACCAGAGAAGAGTCTGCGGCGTAGTTCTCAATTTCATCGTTGTCGTTGATTATGTCGTTTTGAATTTTTGCGAGCAGGCTCATAGCTCCTCCAAAAGCTGCTCGTAGAGCACTTGGGAACATCTGCCTAAGTTCGCTATCAATCTGTTGCCTAAATCCCAATACAATTCCTTTTCATTCACAATTTTGTCATTAGCCCAGGATTTTTTTCGCAGATATGCGATTTGTTTATCGCTCAAATGTTCCCCTATATATTCATTGCTGATTTGGAAGAGATACAAATTCACTTTGCAACCCGCTTTTGCCAAAAGCCTTAGGGTTGATAGATGGATAGGGGCTATTGCTATCGGGGCAAAGATAAAAATTTGCTTTGGCAAAAATCTATTCTCGCTACCGGATTCTTTTAATTTGCTCTCCATGAACTTGTAAAGCTCGGAAATATTTTGTTCATCCTTAAATTCCGCTTTTAATTTGAGCCAAAGCTCTCTTTGCCATTTTTCGTTTCTTATAAAATTTTCGTCCGCATTTTTGATTTTATATGCTTCGTTTTTTTCCCATTGCTCTATCAGCTTGGGTCTGTAAATTTGGTAGGCGGAGAATAGGGATGCTATTTCGCTGGCAAAGGAGAATGTTTTTTTTTCGCCTTCCAGCAGTCTGTAAATTGCCCATGCCAAGTTGTTCGCATTGAAAGCATTTTCCCTCTCATCTTTTTTATGCTCTTTTGAGGATAGATTATATGCGCATTGCATCAAAAGCCCTGCGAGAGGTTTGAACGGCAGGGCAATCCATATCCCGCATTTGTCCACGCATTTTTTTTGCAGATACTCCTGCAAGCCTTTTGACTCGCAAACGATTACATTCCCGCCCGTCAAAAAGCCGCCTTTTGCGGAGTTTGTGTTGAAATTCTCTTTGGACAAAAGGGCATCTGTGAACTCGTCTGCAAGTTTTTCTATGTCTGTGTGCTGGTGGATGTTCATTTGATAGGGTTTCATAGTATGTTTGCACTTGCGGAGGTGCTTTTACCTATCAAGCCTTCTATCTATATATTCCTTGTCTTCTTTTTCAAGGAATTTGTTTTTCTCAAGCATGAAGGTTAGGGCTTCAATTGTGTTGTTCAAATGTGCGAAGTCATTGGCTTTCAGATGGCTGTGAAAGGCGTCTATTTTTTCGTCTATTGCTTTTAGGAGAGATGTTTTAAGCCATACACAACAGGTGAAGCCGAACACCAGCAGCACAAGCATACGCACATTTTCTGCATTTAACACCTGTTCCACAATACTCTCCATAAAAATACCTCTTTTTGTTTCTACATATACTTAGACGCTTAAAGAGGCAAAAAAAAATCAAAAATCTTTTATTTTTGTAAATATACAATCTTTTTTGGGGAACGTTGCAAAAAAGGTAAACGGGTTTCCCAACATTGGGAAGGCGTATTTCAAGGTTTAATAATAAAAAAACCTCTCTGTTGGGAGAGGTTTTTTGGTTAGGAGGGCCCCCCTTCCTTGCCTCCTAGGGAAGGGGGGGATAGTTTTTGTTCCATTCCTGCCTATTGGAAGGGATGTGTTTAGACATTGCTACTATGGTACGCATCTCACATACATTGAGGTCCAAGCGTTGTTTAATGCCGTGACAGTAAGCGTTCCACCAGTTGGATGACAAACATCTTGGAAATCGCCTGCCACAACATTATTACCAGTATGACCAGTGCTGGTGAGTGTTTTGGTATTTATATTGCAATCGTTAGTCCCGCTTACGCTTATAGTTTTGGTTCCGCCATTCTGTCCAGAGTAATACATTTGAAATGTTCCATTGCAGGAGTAAGTAAATGTACCGCCGGAGGAAGCAGATCCTGTAGTTTGATTTACTGCATTTGTAAGGACTGTGCAATTCGCACCGCAGCCAGACGAGGAGCTAGCCACAGACGATGAACTAGCCGCAGACGACGAGCTACCACCACCACCGCCACCGCCGCCCTGACAAACAGGCTCACCAGCTGCTATGTTGTTGCCTAAATCGCCGTTGATGCATCCGTTGGGAGCATAGCCATCCAAGGTTTTGCAATACACATAATATCCGCCATCTTTCTTAGGTTCTGCTTCATTCCAAGCCCATGATCCGTTGGGTCCCTTACATACTCCGTTTACACATACTTCGCCGCCAGTTGACTGTACTTGATTCTTTATTGTACCCGCAAAGAACACACATTCTCCAAGAGTAGTCGGTTTAGTAGTAGTATTCTTTGTCACTTGATCAATGGTCTTTCCACCGCACCAAGAGGGATCGTAATCGTATGTACAACCCCCAGCAGCCACAACAGTCAAAGTTCCGCATGAAGCAGGAGCAATTGAACCGCTGGTTCCGCAAGTTGCATTTACGCTCACAGCGTAAGTTCCTTCTACAAGGCTGTTCCAAGCTGGTTCATTAGTATAGCTTATGTTACTTGGCGAATCACCGCTACGACATATAGGAAGAGGTGCTTGCATAGAAGTTCCTGCTGTTTTCGTGGTTGTTATATCCGGGCAAGTGATGGCATGTTGTTTGTCCACGCAGAATGGAGGGGATGTGCCTTCTACCAACTTACTAGCATCATTGAAAGAGTTCAAGGCTGCACTATAAGCTTTATAAGTAACGCCGCCAGATGTGACAGTTGCTGTTCCAGCAGGTTCAATATATATATATACTCCGCCATCTATCTTATTGTTGAGGGCATCCCTTAGCTGTTGACTGTTTTGGGTATTATTTTGGTCGCCGCTGAATGGAACACCATTTATGCGGAAGTTAAGATTACTGGCACCAAATCTGGCATTGGTTGCGTCCCACTTTTCTACCCAGAAGCATCCTGCAGGGAGCCTATTATTTTGAACTGATGGGAAGGCTATCGTATTATTGGGTTTTACATTCCAAAGTACATCTGCCCATTCTGCATCATTGCATATCTGGCTCCAAGTCTTTCCCGTCGCTGTGCCGGTGCCCGTGTAGGCATCGCAGGTGGGAACTGCATTAATTGTCACGCTTCCAGTGCAATTTTGTGTCAACACTAGCGAACCACCGCATGTTGCTCTTACGGACAAGCCGTTCTGTGTTCCTACGGAGTTCATGTTTGGCGCAGTAACCCAAGTCGGAGAGGTTGGAGTGGTGCCGTCGCTACAAGTGAGAGATGACGATGGATCAATAAGAGAAGCACCTTGCAATGCAGTTATGTTGCCTAAAGCACAGCTAAGAGTCGGAGCAGGACCTCCTAAGCAGTATGGTAAAGAAGCACTATTATAGGTTGTATTCATATCACCATTATTAGCATTGGCAGCTAAATAGATGTAATAACCATTATCCAGTTTAGTAGGAAGCTGATTATTATTGAATTGTCCTTGTCCATCACTGCCAAAAGCACCATTACCGCCAGCATAGCCGTTTATTCTATAATTAAGCGAGCTGTAGGGGTTGAAAGCACCAGTTATGCCTGTTACAAAATAACATCCTGCATTCGATTGATTAGTAACCGCTGCCTTTGTTACTTGAGCAAAACTATACCCCGGACAAATTTGAGCAAAATTACCGCCGGTATATGCCTGGCAGGTGGGGGTTGCCCCAATTGTCAGGCTTCCAGTGCAACTTTGTGTCAATACTACACCCGGCGTACCACCGCATGTTGCTCTTACGGACAAGCTCTGCGTTCCTACGGTGTTCATGTCTGGCGCAGTAACCCAAGCCGGAGAGGTTGGAGTGCTGCCGTCGCTACAAGTGAGATATGACGATGGGCTAATAGCAGGGTCGCCTTGCAATGCACTTAGGCTGCCTAAAGCACAGCTAAGAGTCGGAGCGGGACCTCCGTTACAATGGGGTTTTGTACCATTCGTTACGCTAACGCCATTATTAATAGTCCAGGTGGTTCCAGAAGGAATATATACATAAACACCGCCATCAATTTGACCAAGGGTGTCACCGTAAACCTGACCTCTACGACAGGTTCCATTTGTCCTAAAGAGACAAGTGTTATCAGAAGAACCGCTGAAATTTATATCTCCATTCACGCTCTTCACATAATAACAGCCCGCTGCAACCGTATTGTTGACGGCTGTTGGGAGATTTTCATTCCATTTCACATCTCTCCATGCCGTACTCGGGCATATATCATCCCAGCTCTTGTTTAGAGAGTTGTTACCAGTGGAGGCATCGCAGGTAGATGCCACCTCTGCCATTATACTGCCGCAAGCGTTAGCATTTAGCGTGGTGCCGCCACAGACTGCACTTCCTGTGACACCTGAAATCGTGCCCACGGAAATAGGAGCCGTTGCCCAAGGTGCGCCGTTGTAAACGTATTCTACTGCTGTGCAACGTCCATAATCGTTCGACACGGATATTCCACTCGGCACAGGCTTGGTTTCGCCTACCATAAAGGCATTCGCACTCCATACGCAAGTTCCACCAATGGATGGGTCATTGACAACCGTTCCGGTCGCACACTTATCAAGCTCTGTTCTTGTTCCTGCGCAATTTGCGTAAGCACAGATTTGGACAGTACCTGCTGCGGATGGGCTACCACTTGCCACATCGTAGAACGGAGCGTCACATTTCGCAAGCACAGCGTTGGAGATAGAGACTCCGCTGGCTTTATTCAAGGAGAAGTTCTTGAATAGGATGTTTGGCTGGTAATCGTAGTCAAGCGATACGGAGCCTGTTACTATCGGAATCGGAGTCACCTTCAAAGTTGGGCAGTGCACTTCTCCAGGAGAATTGTAAGTGCAATTCGGAGTGAACGATATATCATTATCACCACCAACAAGATTTACATTGCTTTCCATATCTGGGCAACGACCGTAGTTCTTTTCGTAAACGAGTGCTGCCTTTACGGTTCCACCAATGTAATGCGATTCTAGTTCTTCTGCTGGATCAAGGGTATTCGATCCGTTCATCCACACGCAAGTAGCGGTTGGGTTTGCTGCAATCTTTGCCGTTGCGCAGGTGGCATCTCCTACTATTTCGGGATGTTCACTGCATCTTGCGCAAACAGTTATCTCGCTGTTTGGAGAATTAGCTGCATTCCCAATTGTGATATACTGTGAACCTGACGATACATAAGCCTCAGGCGTGCAACCAACTTTACCACTCGTATTCCTTACTCCATTCGCATTGTATCTTACTTCTTTACCCACATAATACCAGTAAGTGGAACCTCCCTCTCTCTGCCAGCCGTTGCTAAATGCAACTTTGCCTTCAAGATTATAGGGAACCTCATTCACTGTTAAATTCGGGCATGCAGTTGTTACATTTCCGCCATCGCAATTCCACGTTGCATTGACGGTATATTCGCCTACTGGTATAACATACGCTCCAGCACTCTTATTCGAGCCAAAGCCGCCGGTGAAAGTAATATTTCCGCAACGACCATAACTATTAGCAGGTGTCGCAGACAAAGTTACATTAGGTGTTACTCCATCAAGGCTCTCGTTCACCGAAACAGCATTATTAGCAACAGTACCGTTGATTTCGCAGGTTAGCGTCGGGTTGGGAACAATGGTCGCACTTAGTGTTGTGGGACTCTGTTTTACAGTTCCACCGCAGGTGGCTTTGGCTCTGATTGTAAACTCACCAGCCGCTGCCGCTTTGCCAGCATTATCAATAGCGCCCGGGGTTATGTCATAACTAATCTGTCCGCAATCAGTGTCTCCTTGATTGGAGATTGAAGCGGTATAAGCAATCGGATTACCCAAATAATACCTGACGGCTCCTGACTGACTAGTATAAGGGTTGCCAGTAAAGGCTAGCGTCCACTGAGGCTCAGCGTAATTCACAGCCAAAGGTGAGCAGGATGCCGCAGATACTTGAAGTTCGCCGCAACGCGCAGTGAGCGTTGCATTATTATTGCCCGCAGCAAGGGTTACTGTTTCCGAAACAGCATCGCAACGACCATAGCTCTTATCGTAAACAAGCTCTGCCTTTACTTGGCTACGTATATAGGACGATGCCAGCGGTCCTGCAAGAGCAGTCTCGCCTTCCTTCCACACGCAAGAAGCTGTAGGCTCTGCTACTGTAATCTTCGCAATCGTGCAGGTCTCTTCACCTCCTTTATCATTATAGCCACCATCGCGGCATACAGGGCAAACCTTTATTGTGCCTGCTGCATCGGCTTTTCCATTCACGACTAAATTAGTGCCTTCAACTTCCTCTATAACATAGTCCTTGCTGCTGCAGGCTTTGTTGCCAGGAGCGACTCCGTTCAAATTCGGCGTTACAGTCTGACCTTTATAATACCAGTAGGTGGAAACACCAGGCTCTCTCTGCCAAGCATTAAGCGTTACCTTGCCGGTGAATGTGACTGGGACATGTGTCACCGTCAAAGTCGGGCAAGCTAGCGCAGCAGGGGAATAATCACCGCAATCCCATGTTGCCGTAATGCTATAGGGACCGCCTACGGCACTGCTCACACCATTGATTGTAGCTTCTTTAGCGGCGCAACGACCATAGCTATTGGCTACATCAGCAGTCACTGTTACATTTGTGCCCTCGGGCACCGTAACAGCACTAGCAGAACCGTTGATTGTGCAGTTTGTTAGCGTGGGGTTAGGAACAACGGTTGCGCTTAGTGTTGTGGAACTCTGTTTTACAGTTCCACCGCAGGTGGCTTTGGCTCTGATTGTAAACTCGCCAGCCGCTGCCGCTTTGCCAGCATTATCAATAGCGCCCGGGGTTATGTCATACCCAATCTGTCCGCAATCAGTGTCTTCTTGATTGTTGATTGAAGCGGTATAAGCAATCGGATTACCCAAATAATACCTGACGGCTCCTGACTGACTAGTATAAGGGTTGCCAGTAAAGGCTAGTGTCCACTGAGGCTCGGCGTAATTCACAGCCAAAGGTGAGCAGGATGCCGCAGATACTTGAAGTTCGCCGCAACGCGCAGTGAGCGTTGCATTATTATTGCCCGCAGCAAGGGTTACTGTTTCCGAAACAGCATCGCAACGAC
>Ga0268262_10006428_pt1 | contig 11263 bp, 6 predicted proteins | sample TergutNc150P3_FD_190354 | JGI IMG/M metagenome (GOLD analysis project Ga0268262, IMG submission 190354) | Nasutitermes corniger P3 segment gut microbial community from laboratory colony in Florida, USA - Nc150 P3 (SPAdes) (version 2) | ecosystem: Host-associated > Arthropoda: Insects > Digestive...
CATAAAAGTTAAAGATATGCGACAGCGTTTGCAGCACGTTTATATAAGCGTCCATGCGGCCATCCCAGTACTGGGCTCTCTGGCGTGCCAGATACATGGTTTTCTGTTTTGAAAGCGCCAGGGTTATATCGCTTGACTTCACCAACTGAATTATGGCAAGGCCACCCGCCACGATCGCCACAATTGCGATCATCATAATGCTCAGTTTTACTTTGATTTTCATTACTTTTCTCCTTTTTCCCTCTTGTTATAAAATTCGTTTTGTTTTTCGTTTTAATTAGTGTTTTTCAGGCTCATAGTGAGTAGATTACCGCTTTTGAATGAAAGTTACTAGTATTTTGTATAAGTCTTTTTAGAGAGAGAAACAGGGCTAAGTTTGGTGACTACCGCCATGCGCGCTAACTTTAGAAAGAATATAACCACGGAGTACTGCTATTCGGCATAGCCGAATAGCTTGGAGTTCCACGGAGGAAAGCTCCCAAAACGCCCTAAAACTCCGTGTTACTACCTTCGGTTCTTAACTGTGACCTCTGTGGTTAAAATTTCTTATATTAGCACATATGCAGGTCTTTCAAAAAGCCTGTCAATTTCTATTCCGTCCGGTTTCCCGCGTCCTCAAGGGCCCTCCTGAATTGCGTTTCATAGAGTTCGCGGTATACGCCGTTAAGCTCCAGAAGCTTAGCATGGCTGCCGCGCTCCACAAGCCTCCCTTCGGATATCACGAGAATTTCATCGCAGGCCATGATGGTACTTAGTCTGTGGGCAATGACAATGCTGGTTTTCCCTTTAAGCAGAGGTTCTATTGCGTTCTGTATCAGGTTCTCTGATATTGAGTCGAGGGAGCTTGTCGCCTCGTCCAGTATGATAAAACCGGGGTTTTTCAGTATGACCCGGGCTATGGACAAACGCTGGCGCTCGCCGCCTGAGAGCTTTATGCCCCGGTTTCCCACCTCCGTATCATAACCCCTGGAAAGTGACATAATAAAATCGTGAATATTCGCTTCGCCGCAGGCCTTGACAATGCGCTCTTCGGTCGCGTCGGGATTCGCGTACAGTAGATTTTCCCTTACGGTACCGTTAAAAAGATAGGTGTCCTGGGTGACGAGCCCGATATTGGAACGCAACCAGGTCAGGTCATACTCCCGGATATCCCGCCTGTCAAGGAGTATCTCGCCGCCAACCACGTCGTACAGGCGGGGTATCAGGTTAATGACGGTGGACTTGCCCGCTCCCGAAGGGCCTACAATGGCGACTGAACGCCCTGGTTCAACGGTAAAACTTATATTCCTGAGTATAGGCTTATCCTCGTTATAGTGGAAGTTTACATTTCTGAACTCCACAAGGCCGTTCATTCGATTCATTTTATCGGGGGAAATCGCGCCGGGCCTATTCTCTATCTCAACCGGCATATCGTAATACTGGAATATACGCGTGAATATCGCCATGGATCTGATGATATCGACTTGCATATTAAGGAGCATATTCACAGGCCGGTATAGCCTTTCCAGAAGCGCCACCATGACCGTTATGTCGCCGACTGTCAGGGTCCCGGCGTTGAATCTCAGCATTAAGAGACCGCCCATAAGGTATATCACCATGGGCCCCGTGTTCGTCAGTATTCCAAGGGAAGCTCTGAACCATCTGCCCGCCATGCTCTCTTTAATATTCAGGGCGGTCATCTCGGCGTTAACCTTCTCGTATTTGCCGTATTCCGCGTCCTCCCTGGTGAAGAGCTTTACCAGCATTTGTCCGGAAACGCTCATGGTCTCCGAAAGTATCTGGTTGATTTCATCGTTCTTAGCCTGGGCTTTATAGGTGATATCCCACCGCTTTTTTCCAACCTGTTTTGTGGGGAACACGAGCAGGGGCAGAAACAGGATTCCTCCGGTGGCCAGAATCCAGTTCTTTTGATACATCGTAGTAACCGCTAAAATAATCAGTATCAGGTTTCTGATAAGCTCAGTAAGGGTGCCGGAAATCACGGTCTGCACGCCTCCGATGTCGGAAGTCATTCTCGTGATTATTTCCCCCTGTTTGCTTGAGCTAAAGAACCTATGGGACATATTCAACAGATGCCTGAACATTTTATTCCGCATATCAAAGATAATATGCTGGGATACCCAGACATTCAGCCAGCTTTCAAATACTGAGATAAGGTTTGACAGTATCAGCACGCCGAAAGACGCGGCTATCAGCTTGAGAAGTATATCCAGGTTGCCGCCAATAAGCCCCTCGTCTACTATCCTGCCTATGAGCAAGGCCGGCATGAGGGAGAACCAGGATGAGGCTGAAATACAAATAACCACCACTACCAGCCTTGGCCAGTAGGGCAGGAGATAACCGAAAGCCCTTTTTAACAGGGATAAGGTGAGTTTCGGCGCATCATTTTTTTCCTCCGCCGTAAGCGGCCTCGAACCGCGTCCTCCTCCCCCTCCTCCTCCTCCATATACGCTTGACATAGGATTCGTCTCCTTTCTCTTTTAGAACATCTCGCCACGATTGTCGTAGTGACGGTCGTGTGTCAGTATAGCAAATAAAAAAGCGAAAAGTTATACAATATCGGAGTCATAACATTATAAACTATGTTCGTGGACGTACCGTCGGACTTTCAGTCTGCGGTACGAGGTTAGTTTTGAAAAATGCTCGCGGCAACACTGCCAAGCGCCATTAATGGAATAAACGGGATTTTGCGCCGCCCGGAAACAAGAATGTAAACAATTCCTGAAATACAGGCGCAGAACATCGCAGCATACCACAGCCATGGCCCCAACACCAGGCCAATGAGAGCGGCATACCAAACATCGGCCAGCCCGAGCCTTTTGCCCGAGATTATAAAAGCAAAGAGAAAAATTGAAAGCCCAAGCAAAGCGCCCACAAACATAATAACCGCTGAAAGAGAATTCTCAGACAGCAGGCAAAGGCCAAAAAAAACCGGAAAAGCAAAAACAAAGGCAATTCGTGGAACCATGCCGGTTTTAATATCTGACACTGCAATCGCAAACGAGAATAATAAAAAAAGTATTTTAACAACAATCCCTGAAATCATCATATTTAATTCCCACTAACTGCACGCAAATGAAAATACATTTTGCCTTTTACGATAATAAATGACGTTTGTCATATAAATCCGGCCAAAACCGTGAAATGGATTCGTATACCTTACGCCACGCGAAAAACATGCAATTGAGTTTTTGCGATTACAGGCGGGAGGAAAATGATGAGGGGAAGAAATAAAAATAAATGGATTTTGTTAACAGCATTATTGTTAATATCACTTATCTTACCAATAAAGATCGTAGCATCGATAGATGACGGCGGAGACATCCTGGGCCCCGGTAGCGGTTCTGGCGGTGGCAGTTCACCCTCTACGCCAACCACACCTGCCACGCCGCCCAGTACACCAACTACACCGCCCAGTACACCAACCACCCCAACTACGCCGCCCAGTACGCCACCTGAGCCGACTGTGCCAACTGCGCCTACCACACCAACTACACCGCCCAGTACGCCGACTGTGCCAACCACGCCGCCCAGTACGCCAACTGGGCCAACTACGCCCACTGCGCCGCCCAGTACACCAAATGAGCCAAATGAGCCAACCGGACCAACTGGGCCAACTGGTAATGGCGGCAGCACCCAAACACCAACACCGCCACCGGAAAAGGAAAACCCTGTAGTGCAAGGGATTAAAGGCGAAGGGGAAGGAATATATGGAAATGCAGAAGGATTGTCGAGTTACGTGGAGGGTGAAGCCGCCAAAGCTTTAGCCGAGGCGGAGGCGGCTAACACACAAAGTAAAAATACAGACGAAGATAAAAAAAATGAGAGATCAAACTCTGTAACTCCCGGAGATCCTGTACTTGCAACTACAGGAAGTTACATTTTTGAGGTTGAAGATAATGAAATAACAGGTAGCAGTTTTGGGATTAAAAGAAAGTACATAAGCGACGAAAAAATAATCGGAAGCATGGGAAAAGGCTGGCTGTTGTCATTAGACAGCAGGATAATACGCGGGATGACCATAGTTAATACAGGAGGACTTGCTTCGCTACTAAGTGCAATAGCGCAATGTGGTAATGAGATACGTAATAAAGCGGAAGATTTGTTGAAGATGACAGCAAATATGAACGACACAACAAAAAAAGCCGCAAAAACAGCATACGATGAAATGATGGGAATGGCAGGCAAGATAGATGGCATGTGTCAGGCGGCTGGCGCTAAATTGGCAGAATTGGAAGCAATTAATTCTCGCGGCCAACAGCTTGCGGCACTAAACAAGTTCAGTAGATTCCGTGGCACTCCCGGCAATTATGAAAGATTTGGAAATGAGTATCTTCTGCTTATAGACGAGAATGGGATACCGTGTGTTTTTGCGCCTGCCGGAAGCGGAACATGGAGCCCAATAGGTACACCTGAGCGTCTTTACGAAAAGATTACCAGTGTTAATGGCGGCGGCGCCGACAGCATGGCAGGGTTTGTACTCACCGAGCGAGGCGGACGCAGGAAGCATTATGACGGAAACGGAATGCTGGTTGAGGTAACAGAGCTAAATGGAGATCATGTAGCAATTATCCGCAACGCAAATGGAAAAGCGACAAGAATCCTCGGCCCACACAGGAACGAGTGGACAGTTGAATATAACGGAGAATTTATCAGCGCAATAAACGGGCCTGAAAAAACAAAAATACAGTACGGGTATAGCGGGGACAATCTTGTGTCTGTACAGGACAAGGAAGGAGACACAGGAAAGTACAATTATTACGAAGATAGGCTAAAGGAAATAGTGAAGCCTGACGGAAGCGCTATAAGGCTTGAATACGGCTACACAGGTTCCGGCGGAGTACAGCTTGTAACAACCACAACCCATGAGGAAGGAGCAAGCGAGAAATTTGAATACAACCCCTCACAGAAAGCAACGACATATACAAATCACTCCGGCGTAATCAGCAGATATTGGTACGATGGAAATCACAGAACAATCAGGGAAGAATACAGCAACGGCAGGGTTAAAACTTATGCCTACAATGGAACAGGCTTATTGGAACGGGAGACAATGAATGGCTTTGAGATACGTTACAACTACGACGGACGGGGAAACGTTACAGAAAAGCAATACGCGGACGGGAAAAGAGAGGGCTGGCAGTGGAGCGGCAACGACCAGCTCTTAAAATATTCAGACCGCGACAATGTTGTGACAGAGTTTAGCTATGACAGCCAGTGGAACTGCATAGAAGCCAGACGTGGCGGGCAAGTGATTTACACAGCCAGCTATAACCAACAGAACAGGCTTACCGCAAGCCGCGAGGGAAATCGTTCAGAAATAAAATACGAATATGACGACCGCGATTTTATTAGCTATTTGATGATCGTAATAAACGGCAAAGAGATAAAGGAAGAATGGAAACATGACGCGTTAGGCCGCGTGTTAAAGTACACCGATACCCTTGGAAGGGTCTGGGAATACATTTACCGTGACAGGGAAACAATAGAAAAAACGCCTTTGGGGCTGGAAAAACGGTATGAATATAATAACCGCAAAGATTTGGTGCGTATAGTTGAAAAGGATCTGGTTACCGGAGAAGAAAGAGAGAGAAAATACGTTTATGACAGGCGGCATTTATTAACCGAAGAAACAGACGGTGCCGGTAATGTAGTTAAGTATGCGTACCGGGAAGACGGGGAATTAATAAAAAGAGAGCAGGGCCCCTGGTTCTTTGAATACGGGTACGATACCGGAGGAAGGATCAGCACGGTAACAAGAGGGAAGACAGGAACAAACAAGAAGTACACCGAAGATTATGGTTACCGATGGCAGGGGTGGAACGAAGAGCGGACTGTAACGGTAAGCGGGGCCGGAACAACAGCATACCAGCTTGATCCCTGGGGCCGAGTCACGACAGTAACAAACGCGGTTGGAGACATTTCCAGCCGGACGCTAAACGGTGCCGGGAATGTTCTGCGCGAGCAAGGAACAGCCGGTGGTTTTTACGAATACCGCTACGACTCGCTTGGGCGGCCTTACCAGGCAGGCCGCGAAGGCGAACAGGCTGTTCAGGTAATATACAACCCTGACGGGAGCATAGCCGAAAAGACCGACAGGGTAGGAAACGTTACGCGCTATGCTTATGATGGCAGGGGATTGCTTGTCAAGGAAACAACAGCAATGGGAGAACAACGGTATTATTATGATGATGCCGGCAGGCTAGTACGGCGGGAAACCGTTAGCCGCAACAGCGGCCTATACCGTACGGATTGGAATTACAACGACTCCCGACGAATTGTAACGGTGACAGCCGGAGGAATATACTCTGAGACACTCTACCTTAACGCCTGGGGAGAAGTAACAAAGCAGGCAGACGGAGAAGGAAACGAAAAACGCTACGAGTACGACAAAGCAGGAAAACTTGTTAAGACGATTGACGGGTATGGCAGAGCAACTTCATACGCATACAACGAACTTGGAAAAGTATCTGCTATCATTTACACAGACGGGGCAACTGAACGCTATGAATACGACCATACAGGAAACCTCCAGGAAACCCGCGACGCCCTTGGAATATCCTGGGCAGGGGAATACGACCAGGCAGGACGCCTTTCAAGGGAGACAGGGCGGCCCGGAATAGACAAGGAATACAAGTACGACGCCATAGGACGTATAGTCGAAGTAAAGAGTGGCGGGGAAGTTGTAGAACGCTACAGCTATTCAAACCGCGGGCGCGAGGCAGTGTTTACCGATGCTCTGGGCGGGGACTTTACGCAAAGGAAAAACGCCTTTGGGGAGTTTATCGGCGAAACAAACCGGCTGGGGGACAGCCAAACCTACGGATATGACGCTGAAGGGAGGACGGTTTCCAGTACAGCGTATTCGCAAAAAAGAACCAGAGTTGAATACCGCGATAATGAAGGGATAACAATCACCACTTACAGTGACGGAAAACAAAGCGTCATTGAGCGGGACATGTTGGGGAACATAATACGGGCGGCAAACGAGACAGGAACAATAAGGTACAAGTACGATGCAGGCGGGAAACTGATAGAGCAAAGCGACGCAGGCGCAGGGGAGGTAACACGTTATGCCTATGACAAGGCCGGACGGCGTATCAGGATGCAAAGCGGTAACAGAGACATAATTTATCGCTACGGCAAAAACGGGGAACTTTTGAGGTTAACCGACAATAGCCAGAGGCTGGAAGTAAGCTATGAGTACGACAACAGAGGCCGGGAGATCAGACGGGTATACGGAAACGGGGTACGGCAAGAGACATTATACGACCAGATTGGCAGGATTATTCTGATACGTGAAACAGATTCCAGGGGCGGTCTGCTTCGCTCCGAAGGCTATGTTTACGATGAGAAGGGCAGAAGAAGCCACTGCGTAGACGAAGAAGGGCATGTAACAAAATATGAATATGACAGGCTGTCGCGGCTTTCAACAGTACTTTACCCATGGACAAAAGAGAAAGCCGAAGCCGACAGGATTGAGGCAGAAGAAGCCGGATTATACTTCACCCAGGATAAAGGCAACGGGGAGCGCTACAGCTTTAGCGGTGCGGAACAAGCCGCGTTACGCGAAATCTTGAACAAGGCAGGTCCCATGCGCGGGAACGCCGTAGCAAGCAGCCAGATGATGTGGCGCGAATCGTATACATACGACAGAAACGGAAACCGCGCAAGCAAGGTAACGCCTTGGGGCGTAATCAAATACTTGTACGACCCCGAGAACCGGCTGGTTAAGAAAGGCGACGTGATTTATACTAACGACAAGGACGGCAACATCCTAAGCGAAAAAGGTCTTAGGTGTGAGGCTGCGTACCAATACAATGGGCAGAACCGCATGGTTAATTCCGTTGTAACAAGCCATGTAGAAAAGACCCACGTTGTAAACAATTACGCCTATGATGCATTAGGGAGAAGGACGATTACCGAGAACGTGACGGGGCAGACCCTTCGCACCCTGTACGATGGCAAGGGGTTTGAGGCGATAAGGGAAGGGGAAACCTTCCAGGACGGGAGCTTTACAACAAGGTATGCTCCTAACGAGGCGGCATCAAATGCGCAATCAAACCAGGCTACAGGAGAAAGGTACCGCTGGATAGGCGACAGTGAAAATACAAGGACAAGGAACCCGGATGACGGGTACACAGTCCAAAGCAGCCGCTACAACGGGCGCGGCGCTACGCTTTACGGGAATGGTGAGGCGGTAGCGTTGAATTACAGTTCCAGCGGCGGAAGCCGCTCGATGTACATGGGCAAGGACGTTATGGGAAGCGTTAGGAGCGTGACGGTAGACACAGGGACGCTTGAAGACAGGTATGAGTACGACGCATTCGGCCAGCCGTACAGGGGAAACCTAACAGGCGGGATGAACCTTGGCTACACGGGAAAGCCCTATGACAACGCCACAGGGCTATACAACTACGGTTACAGAGATTACAAGCCGCAGGCGGCGAGGTTTACGACGGTAGACCCGATACGGGATGGGAACAACTGGTACGCTTATGTGAACAACGACCCGGTGAATTGGGTGGATCTGTGGGGGTTGATTAATTTTCCCGCGAATATGATTGGAGAAGGGCCCGATTCGGCTTTATATCGCCAAGAAACCAAAGGTGGCGGTGAAACAGCCATTAATAACTTAAGCGCGGTTCAGCAAATAATGCTGGAAGCAGAAATATACCAAAAGGGAGGTGCTGGTAGGTATGCGGAAAACGCAAAAACATCTTCCACATACTGTAACTTGGCGACATTTGACATTGCCGAAGCAACCGGCTTTAATACCAGTGCTCTTTATAATGACGCAAAACGTGATGATGTAAATGCAAACCTAGCAGCGAGTAATTTGGTAGCAGCTGCTGCTAACGGAACAGTAAAAGAGATTGGTGGAGTACAAGCGCAGATTCTGGCAAATGCAGGCTACACAGTTATAGCGGCATGGAAGAATCCCATCGAGGAGAAGTCAGGGCATCTTGCCACAGTCAGTCCTGGTTTCTCTGGATCAACTACTCCAATGATATCTAATGTTGGGGAAATGAATGGTATTAAGAGTGTTTTAGAAGCATTTGGTAAAAATATTACACCTCAGTATTATTATGATCCTAATCAGGTGTTTGCTTTTGATACTTCTAATATTCTCCAAACTAACGCAAAACCAAAAAAGAGTAATTAGGGAAAGGAGAAAAGTATAATGAAAAGCTATTTTTTGTTCTTAGTGGTAATTATCCTTTGTCTCAATTGTCAGAAACGCGAGGTAGCCATTATTCAAGAAAACGCTGAAAATTCTAGCCCAACGACAGTTGAGGTTTCTGCGGATGTTGATGACATAATGATCCAGCCAGTACAGATGGAAGGAAAAACGATACAAGAAACAATCGAAAACTATTCCAATCCACCTACCCTGATGTATTATAGAAATCGAGGGTTATTTGCATTTCAAATTGATGGGAACTTTACCGGTTCCGGCAACAGGGAAATTATCGCTTTCTACAAATATGAAAATCGCGATTCTATAAACGCCGCTTTTTGTTTTGTCTGCGATTCGGCTGGAGAGAAAATCGAAAACGTGTACTACATATACTATATAACGATTGAGTTTGACGAAAGGAATGATGAGGATACTGGTCTTGCTGAGCTCGCAAGCTTGGGAAAGGCAATAACATATAAGGATCGGATAATAGGTCGTGTTGCTGATTTCAACAGAAACGGTAAAGAGGAATTATATTTGTATGCAAGATCAGGAAGGAACATTGAGCCAAATTTCTTCGAATTCAATGGAACAGAATTTGAGGAAATAATTAAATTGGAGTCGCCTGATAGTGCCCCTATTATAGGCATTGACCCAATAGAAAAGGTAATAACTTTAAGCATAAGGAACTATCGTGATGGCCCTGATATAGATTTTATTGAAAAAATAAATTCATATATTTGGGATGATACGGCCCACCAATACGAAATATTAACCAGTGAAACCAAGAATTATAGGTGGAATAGAACTCTTAGGGAGTATGAGGAGATAAAATGATTATTAGGAGCCTGTCCGATTTTGATGTGTGTCCGCATACGTTTCTGCCACTCTGAACAGCCATTTTTTTGTGTTCTATTTGTATTCAAATATGTAACTTACATTATCGCAAATCGGATTATATCCTATCTTTTGGTAGATACTATTGGAAGTTGGATTTGATAAATCTGTATATAACGTACAAAACAATTTTCCGGAAGTCAATATATTCTGGCTTAATTCAGCTACCAATGCCGTAGCGTAGCCTTTACCTCTATGTTCTATTGGAGTATATACATAACCTATCGCCATCCCATGTTTTGTAGGCCTAAGTTTTTTTGCCATTGAAACAATATTATCATTTTCCCATATAAATATTTCCTTACTTGCTATAGCATCTTCAGCTACTTTCTTTGCGCCTTCAATATTGACAGGCTCATTTATTTCAATGGAAAACTTATTGATAAAATCTATAATTATATTAATGTCCTCCAATTCGGCACACCGGAATATTCCATCAGGTTTATTATATCTACTAACTTGTGTTAATTTGTATATGCGCATATTCTTGGCAATTTTGTAACCGCTGGCGAAATCTTGCTCCATTTTTCCACAAATGATTTTGTAACTGTTAATTCCCCGGTTATTCCTGGAATTCTTTTATACGGTGAATACAAATTATTGGCAAATAATTCTATTACGTTAATATTTAAGTTTTTATGCTCATATAATAATAAATTTTTAGGAGGTGTCATCAATCCAATTAAAGAAATTTCATTATCGTTTATTGTAATTGAGTAAAACGGTTCATTTGTACCATACGCATAATTATTTTTAGATAATGTATTGCCAATTCCAAGAATAAGGTTGCTATTCACTTCATTTTCTTCCAATGCTTTTTGGCAGATTTGAAGAAAAGAAAATGCGTCTTTCGGGTTTATTATTTCCATATTTTAACGCTTTGCCCCTGAACTTTCCAGTATTCTAATAATGTCGGTGAAGTTTTTATTTTTAGCATGAGTCAACGGTGTGACTCCATCTTTATCCGGCAAATTAACATCCGCACCAGCGTCAACCAACAGACGCACAACCTCAGTATGTCGCCTTCCTCCGTCGCCCAAAATGATTGCCTCAAGCAGTGCAGTCCACCCCAGTTTGTTGATATGATTGACACGAATATCTGTCTTTAAAAGTTCTTTTATGATTTCTACATGTCCTCGGTCAGCAGCCCGAATCAGTCCGGTTCCATTGTAACTGTCTGTACTG
>Ga0268262_10006429_pt1 | contig 11262 bp, 10 predicted proteins | sample TergutNc150P3_FD_190354 | JGI IMG/M metagenome (GOLD analysis project Ga0268262, IMG submission 190354) | Nasutitermes corniger P3 segment gut microbial community from laboratory colony in Florida, USA - Nc150 P3 (SPAdes) (version 2) | ecosystem: Host-associated > Arthropoda: Insects >...
AATAATAATACATAATATCTCTTGGATTTTACGTATTTTATAACATTTTTTTTCATAAGTATCATCATAATATCTTTTTTCATTATTTATAATAATTTCTATCATATTTCCTCACAAATGATTTTATTTTATCATAAAATATTTATTTTGTCAAATATAATATTTTTATAATTACATATTTTCTTAATTTATATATTTTAGCTTACATTGCACATAACTACTTGTATATGAACAAAAAGTTCGTATATACCTCAAAATTTGGGTTATATACGCCATTGTACCTTTTATTTAGGAATAATGTCATGTGTGAATCAGAAAAAAAATTGGGGGCTGTCCACTAAATAAGAATTAACCACAGAGTACCACGGAGTTTTGATACAATCATCTCTTCCTCCGTGAAACTCCGTGTCCTCCGTGGTTATATTCTTCCCGCCCTACTTATTCTGCGGAATATCCGGAATCGAAGCAAACCCCTTCTGCAAATCCGCGTCAGTGGGAATATAATCAGTCATCGTCTTGTTGTTATACGCCATGTACGCCGTCATGTCGAAATAACCCGTCCCGCTGAGGCCGAACAGAATAACCTTTTTCTCGCCGGTCTTCTTGCACTCAAGCGCCTCGTCAATGGCAACCTTGATCGCGTGGGAGGATTCCGGCGCGGGCAGTATGCCTTCAGTTTTCATAAAGCGCAATGCGGCGTCAAAAACATCAGTCTGCACTTCGGCACGGGCTTCCAGCAGTTTGTCCTGGTAGAGCTTGGTCAGAATGGCGCTCATGCCGTGGTAGCGCAGACCGCCGGCGTGGTTGGCGGACGGGATAAAACCGTTGCCCAGAGTCTGCATCCGCAGAAGCGGGGTGGTTTTTGCCGTGTCCCCAAAATCGTAAGCGTAGCGGCCGCGGGTAAATGAGGGGCAGGAAGCCGGTTCAACGGCAATAAAACGGGCTTTTGATTTTCCCTTGATCTTCTCCCCCATGAACGGGGCGATAAGGCCGCCCAGATTTGAACCGCCGCCGGCGCATCCGATAATAATATCCGGCTTGATACCGTACTTGTCCATTGCCGCTTTAACTTCCTGACCTATGACCGTCTGGTGGAGCAGTACATGGTTGAGCACACTGCCGAGCACATAACGGCATTTGTCGGTTTTAACGGCGGTTTCAATCGCCTCGGAAATGGCGCAGCCCAGAGAACCGCCGGTGTCAGGGTTTTCCGCCAGAATCTTCCGCCCCGATTCGGTGGTGTTTGACGGAGAAGGAACCACGTTGGCTCCATAGGTTTCCATCAATGCTTTGCGGTAGGGCTTCTGCTCGGAACTAACCTTCACCATGTAGACCGTAAGTTTTATATCATAAAAATCGCACGCCATTGCCAGGGCGCTGCCCCACTGACCGGCTCCGGTCTCCGTGGTCAGCGAAGTCAGTCCCTCCGCCTTCGCGTAATACGCCTGCGGCCCCGCCGAATTGAGTTTGTGCGAACCGGAAGTATTGGTTCCCTCAAACTTGTAGTATATCTCCGCCGGAGTTCCCAGAGCCTTCTCCAGAAAATACGCCCGTACCAAAGGCGAAGGCCGGAACGCCCGGTAAAATTCCTGAATGCCGTCAGGAATCTTGATAAGGGGGGTAGTCTCATCCAGTTCCTGTTTGACCAGTTCCTTGCAAAACACCGGTTCCAAATCAGCCGTGGTCACGGGCTGTAAAGTTCCGGGGTGCAGCATCGGCTCCGGTTTATCCTTCATGACCGCCCGCAGGTTATACCAGGATCGGGGCATCTCATCTTCCGCAAGATACATACGAATGGGAATTTTTTTAGCCATAATGTTCCTTCCTTCGGGGTTATGCCCCCGTGTTTTGTTTCTATGTATAGAAACAGTATCAGATATTAGGCGAATTGTCAAGAAAAAAATAACACTTGATAATCTATTGACATATATTTCTTTACAATGTATAGTATATGATATACAAGGAATGAGGGTAAATATATGGCACAGGTCAATATTCGTATAGATGATGAACTAAAAGTCCGCGCCGACAATATTTTTGAAGAACTGGGCTTAAACATGACGACAGCGTTTACCATGTTTATTCGTCAAACAATCAGGCAAGGCGGTATACCTTTTGAAGTTACTACCAGAACAGACCCTTTTTACAATGCGGAAAATATGAAAGTCTTGCGCCAATCCATAAAAGAAGCCGGAGAAGGCAGACTCACTGCCCATGAGTTGATAGAAGAATAAACTATGGAAAAATTATGGACAGATAAAGCATGGAACGATTATATATATTGGCAAGCACAAGACAAAAAAACATTAAAACGTATAAACCAACTTATAAAAGATATTGAACGCAATGGCGATAACGGAATTGGCAAGCCCGAAGCACTCAAAGGTGATTTATCAGGCTGGTGGTCCCGCCGTATAGATGATACAAACAGGTTGATATACCGAATAGAAAACAGCAAAATTATTATATCGCATTGCCGCACACATTACGGAGATAAATAATATTATGGAACGAATCATCATTCTGGGCGCCGGCGTCATGCAGGGGCCGGCGATCAGGATAGCCAAAGAATTGGGCTTTTACACGGTGGTGGTAGACGGGAGTTCCGCCGCGCCCTGTATCGCGATGGCGGATCAGTTTGAACAGATTGACCTGAAAGACAAAGAAGGGATCGAAGCCTTTGCCCGCTCACTGCGGCATTCCGGTGGCTTGGGAGGGATAATGACCGCGGGGACGGATTTTTCCGCCACGGTCGCCTGGGTCGCCGAAAAGCTGGGCTTGCCGGGCATTCCCTACGAATCGGCGCTCAACGCGTCAGACAAGGCCCGCATGCGTTCCTGTTTCAAACAAGCCGGTATCCCCTCGCCTGAATTTATTACCATTAACAACAGCGATAGAATTGAAGCCCCTCCTTTGCCCTTCCCCCTGGTCATAAAACCCGTTGACAATATGGGAGGCCGGGGCTGCCGCCGGGCGGACACGATGAAAGAATTTGGCGAAGCGGCGGCGGACGCTCTCCGTTTCTCGCGATCAGGCAGGGCCATTGTCGAGGCCTTTATGGACGGGCCGGAATTTTCGGTAGACGCCATTGTGTACCACGGTGAAATTACGATCTGCGGCCTTGCCGACCGGTACATTTTTTTCCCGCCCTACTTTATCGAAATGGGCCATACCATGCCCACCGTTATCGCGCCGGAACAACAGGCGGCGCTTCTGGAAACTTTTCGTGACGGAGTCCGCGCCCTGGGTCTGGCGGGCGAACACAGCATTGGCGCGGCAAAGGGCGACATTAAATTAACCTCCCAGGGCCCCATGATCGGTGAAATTGCCGCCCGGCTTTCCGGCGGTTATATGTCGGGGTGGACTTATCCCTACGCGTCGGGAGTGGAGCCGATACGCGCCGCGATTCTCGCCGCCATGGGCCGCAAACCGGATAAGCTTGTCCCGCTGAAAACCTGGACCTGCGCCGAGCGAGCTTTTATTTCCATACCCGGCACGGTTAAGTCCATAAGCGGAACAGAAACCGCCCGTGGTATGCCCCCTATACGCGATCTGTTTTTCCGCGTCGGTGCGGGCGATAAAGTCGGCTTTCCCCAGAACAATGTTTCCAAATGCGGCAATGTTATCAGCGCCGCGCCTGACCACCGTACCGCCGTTGAAGCCGCCGAAAACGCCGTCCGTTCAATTTTGATACGCCTTGCCCCGGACAACGCGGAAACCGCCGCCTTCCTTGCCGCCGCCGGTGAAAGTTTCCCGCCGGACGCTTTTCAGCTTTCAGCGGAACTGCGGGCCGTTCTGGAAAAACTCCCCGAAAGCAAAAAACAGGGAACAGAGAACCCCTCCCTTATCCCCTTTCCCACGTTCACCGGTTCCGATTTGCGGGACTATGTTAGCCGTACCGTCGCGGAAAGTCTTCTAATAATACGGGAACTTACCGGCCTTTCCCTGCCGGAAATCCCCACAGAAACCCTTAAATCTTCCGATAATATAGGTAGCTTTTTGGGAAGATCATTCTGGGCGGCGTTTGTCCGGGGCGGCTACCAGGGGGCTGTATACTATATTGATCAATGGAGAGGGGAACATTGAAACAGGCTGCCAATACCAAAACTATCATTATTACACTGATCTTATTCATCCTTTCCGGACTGTTGTACGCGCAGGAAGCCATCAGCATTGCCGCCAATTCTCGTGTCTTTAACCTTGACGAGACCATGAAACTCCTCTACGCGTCCAATGACAAGGATCGGAAAGAATTCCACTGGGACCCCTTTTTCCGGGAAGGCTCCTTCACCGTGGGCGGCCATTACGGGGCTTTTCCCACGGCGCTTTCGGCGGGAAAAAGCGGTTTTTTAATGGTGGACAACCGGGACATTTATACCGTTTCCCTGCCCTATCAGGACGGGGGAGAACTGGTTTTCCCCGAACCTTTTGTCAATACCATCAAAGAAGCTCTGAGCCGCAGTATCAACGAAGATTCATCCCACTACCGGATCGCCGCGATTATCATTGATCCGGGCCACGGGGGAAAGGACCCGGGAGCGGTGAGCAGCCATACCATAAACGGGAAGACGCTTCATGTAAACGAAAAAGACATCGTTCTCAATACCTCAAAACAACTGCGGAATTTGCTCGTCAAAGCCTATCCCGACAAACGGATACTGATGACCCGTGAAAGCGACATTACCTGCAGCCTGGAAGAACGCACCGTCATTGCCAACGCCGTCCCGATCAGAAAAAACGAAGCTATTATCTATATCTCGATTCACGCCAATTTTTCCTCGAACAAAAACGTCAAAGGCTTTGAAGTCTGGCATCTGAAACCCGACTACCGGCGTGACGTACTGGACCAGTCGCTGTTCTCCGATTCCCCGGAATTACGCAAAATAATGAATCTGCTCACGGAAGAGGCGTTTATCGCGGAAAGCACCAAAATAGCCGAATCCATCCTTGAATCCTTAAAAACGACAATGGGCTCCGCTATGCCTTCCCGCGGCCTTAAAGAAGAGGACTGGTTTGTCGTGCGGCGCAGCCGCATGCCCGCGGTACTGGTAGAACTGGGCTTTGTCAGCAACAAAGATGACGCCCTGCTGATGACCACCGACACGCACTTGCACAAAATGGTTGAAGCGTTGTATAAAGGAATCGCCGAATTTGTAGGCGATTTTGAGCGTTCAGGAGGGTTCATCGCCGGGCGATGAATGTCAAAATAAAGAACATTCTGGTTGTTTTCTCCCGTTTCCGTATATCCAAAAACAGGCTGTTGTTGTACGCCCTGGCGGCGCTGGCGATAGCGGCTTTGATTGAATTCCTGGCGGGGGGGCTTGCCAGAAGAACATTTGTGTTCTATACTATGGACAGCGGAATCGCGTCTGTTGAGGAAAGGTTCCTCAGGCGTTCCTCATCCCGGGAAGTTGATATAACCCGGTATGTGGAAGAGGCGCTTCTGGGGCCGGTTTCCCCGAATTCCCTGCCCCTGTTTCCCCAGGAAACAAGGCTTTTGTCCTTGTTGTACCGGGACGGGGTAGTTTATGTGAATTTGTCGGAAGACGCGGCCCTGCCGGCGGATTTGCCGGCGTCAGGGGTGACTTTACCGGATATGCTGGTGTCGGACGCTTTGCGGGGTTTACATGGTGGGGAGGTTTTCGTTAATATGAAAACTCTCTATTCCGGCGTCAAAAGGAACTTTTCCTTTGTAAGGGATTTGCGCTTCTTTATTGACGGAAAAGCCGCTTACGCGGGTGAATTCCGGTAAATGCCGGTTCTTAAGGACAGGCGGGCAAATTGGGGCTTTTTTTTGAGCTTGGGCCTAAAAAAACCTCAATTTGCGGTTTCGTGAAAAAAAGTAAATTTTGAGTGTTTTGTGGTTGACAAAACAGTTCGAAATCGTTACAGTTTTAAGTAACGCTAAAGTTAAATCAATGTGATTTATTGAAAGGAGCTTTGCATGAAAAAGATTCTTATTTTTGTCGCCATCGTATCATTAGTGGCGGGGTCCCTGTTTGCCGAGGAATCGGTTCTTATCGATTTCGGTAAGTTAGCAGCGGATATTCATGTTGCTGTTGGTCCGGATGATAAGGACAGTGCGCCGAACCAGAACCGCGCAACCATGATGGATTATTCCCGTGTACGGTTTGGGGGTTCCTTTACCGAAGAGCAGAGAAAGGTAATGCGGACATCGCTTGCCATTTCCAACTGGGAAGTACTGCTCGCGTCATCTTCGCGGACGGTAAACAACATGGTTCTCAGCTACACCAAGGAAGCCGACTCCAAACAATGGGGCAAGGTTATGGGCGTTCGGGTCCATTTCCCGCTGGAAAGCTACAACTCTTGGGCCATTATTCAACCGCCCTTTGAGATTCCCGCTTTTGAGCCGAAAGCCACTGTTGGGGATGACGGAACCATTGAACCGAATAAAGACGGCGGTAATGGTATTACCGGGCCGAGCCGCTTTGAAGACGGATACGGCGTAGTAAAGAATGTCGGAACCATTAAATCCCTCGCGGTCAATGTATACGGCTTGAATTTCCCCCACGGACTTTCCGCGCTTTATATTGACAGTTTCGGAAACAAGAAGTCATCGTTCATGGGTTACCTCGTCTTTGACGGATGGGGCGAACTGCGCTGGGACAATCCCAGTTACGTACAGGAAGTACGGAACCGCGACCTCCGCCTGTATCCCCTGTATCCGGCGTCCACCCCCTTCATCAAGTTTGCCGGCTTTGAGATCAAACGTGACGCGGCCAAAGACGGCGGTGATTTCATCGTCTACTTTAAGGACGTAAAGGTTATCTACGATAAAGCGGTTCTTGATACCGACAGAGACCTCGATGACGAAGCCCTGTGGAACATTATCCTTGACCGGGAAAATGCCCGCAAGAGCTGGGAAATGGAACGCTTTGGTCAGAATCAGGTACTCCGCTATCTGGACGGCCAGAAACAAGCTCGTGAAAATGAGTTTACTCCCACTCCGACCGGTGGCAATAAACAGTAAAGAAAAACCGGGTAACCGGCAAATTTAAACGAGGAACTGCCTGAAAACCGGAAACGATTTTCAGGCAGTTTTGTTATATATACTATGAAAGATGTTATTACTCCCAATAAGGAAGTCTTGCGGCAGGCTTTTGAATCCGCTTCCGAGATCAGGTCTCTGATTGTCAAAGATATCGAAAGCTGCGTAGAACAGGCGCTTTTATCATTGCCTTCCTCCCCTACCCTCAAGATACGCATAAAAGAATTCGACAGCTATTACAAGAAATATCTGCGTTTGCTGAAATCAGGCGTTGACGCGCCGCATATTACCGACCTTATGGGTATCAGGGTTATCTGTCCCTTTATTGAAGACCTTACCAAAGTGGAAACGCTGCTCAAAAAACATTTTGATGTTATTGAAACGGAACAAAAAGGGCATTATACCTTCAAGGAATTCGGCTATGAATCAATCCATGTGTTGATTAAGATACCCGATCATATTGTTCAAAAGAGAGGTCATACTAACTGCGATGTCGCTGAAATACAGATACGAACCATTTTGCAGGATGCCTGGGCCGAAGTAGAACATGAACTGGTATACAAGGCGGAATTCAGCCCCTTTGATATGCCGATGAAGCGCAAGCTCGCCGCGGTTAACGCGAGTCTTTCCCTTGCCGATATTATTTTCCAGGAAATCCGCAGTTACCAGAAACAGCTTAACCACCAGTTGGAAAGACGCCGGGAAACTTTCTATCAGAAGATTGAAGAATCTACCGACGCGCTGCTCTTCTCAGACCTTGCCCATCAGAAAATAGATCAGGAGACAAAAGTCGCGCCCCTGCACATGGACGCCAGTTCCATTGACGACCTGCTGCTGGGCGCGTTGTATGCCCACAATAAAAACCAGTTTGAGGATGCCATTGCCCTGTACAGCCAGATACTTGAACTGAAACCGGAAAAGTCCTCGGTTTGTTCCCTCATTTACAAACACCGGGGAATGGCAAATTTTGCCCAATCCAAATACGAGGACGCGATAGCGGATTTTACCAACGCGCTTGACCTGGATAAATCCTACAAAACCGCCTATTACCGGGGCGTTGTTCATTCCGTATTAAAAGAGTACTCCCAGGCTATTGACGATTTTACCATGTCGCTGGAATTAAACCCGTTTCAGGCCTTTTGTCTGTTCAGGCGCGGTCAGGCATATTACCATGTCGGCGATTATCCCCAGGCCCTTGCCGACTGCGAAGCCTCTTTGGCAATCGAGCCCGAAAACGAAACGGCGCAACAATTCCGCGCCTTGATCCAGAGTAAGCTGAAGATGTAATCATTGAACCAGAACCGCGACAGCGTCAGGATTTTCGCCATCGGCTCCATCGCGCAGCGATACCGGGGTACAGCGCAGGGATGAGCCCGGCGGGTACGCGTCTGAACAATTAACAAGCAGTTTGAGGTAATTTTCACTAACAGCCCGGCGGCGTCCCTCCGCGTCGGGGTCTCCTTTTTCTATAATGGCGGATAACTCGCGGCCCAGCCAGGCCTGGGCATAGTCCCGCCTGCCTTGCAGGGCTAACGCGGTCAGCGCTTCCACCCGCCGGGTTGTATCACGTTCACACACGGGGTTTTTCAGGGAAAAGGCGGCGGTTCCCGGACGTTTTGAGTAGGGAAACGCGTGTATCCACGCGAAGCCAATTTCCGCGCACAGGGCGAGGGTCTGGTCAAACTCGGCGGCGGTTTCACCGGGGAAACCAGCGATAATGTCGCAGGCCAGAAAGGGGTTGTCTTTGACTGAACGCAGGAGCGCCGCCCCCTGTTTTACCGTTCGCGCGTGGTAGGCCCTGCCCATGCGGCGCAGTACCGTATCACTGCCCGACTGTACCGAAAGGTGAAAATGGGGGCGTATTCGCGGATGGGCCAAAACCGAAGCGAGCTTGTCATTGATTCCTTCCGGTTCAAGGGATGAAAGGCGCAGGGCGATGGAGGCGCTGCCTTCCACAAGGTATCGCAAAAGCCCGGCAAGGTCGAGACCGGAATGGTTGTATTGGGTGATGTTCACGCCGGTAATCATCAGTTCGGGGCAGTTTCGCGCTTCAAACGACCGCGCTTCGGCAAGGGCGGATTCCGGCGGCAGGCTGACGCTGGGGCCGCGGGCAAGGCAGACACGGCAGTAATTACAGCCGTTATTACAGCCGTCCTGTATCTTTAAATAACCCCGCGAATGGAAGGAAAATTCTTCCGGCTTAAAACTGAAGGGGCCCTCTCCCCTTGCCTGTTCTATCCACGTTTCCAGAACGCGCGGCAGTGAACTGCCGTCCGCCGCCTGCAGCAGATACTCCGGCAGTTCAAGCAGCGCGCTTTTCGCCGATCCGGCGCTGTCGGCGCCGCCCTGCCCGCCAACCACAAAAAGCCGGCGACCGGAAAACCCCGCCGTGTTTTCCGCTTCAAGCAAGGCGATTTCAGCGGGGTCAAGCCGCGCGTAACAGCCGGTAACGAGTACGCATGAATCGGGATTTTCCCGCAATGCCTTGCGTATCAGGCGGCGGCTTTTTTGATCGGCTTTTGAGGTTACGGTGCAGGTATTGATGATGATTATCCCCGGCCCCACCGTTTCTGAGGAAGAGAGGGGAAAACCCGCTTTTCTGAAAGAATCGGCAAGGGCTTCGCTTTCAAGCTGGTTAAGCTTGCAGCCTAGGGTATACAGCGTGATGGAATACATTGAAGTTATCGGCTGGCAAGGGCCTGCCGTGTGCGATCCAGGCCGCGCCGCGCGTCGGGAAGCTGGGGATTCAGCGCGAGAGCCCTCTCGTAGGCGGTAACCGCTTCGGTAAGATCGCCGGCGTTTTCACGGGCAAAGGCAAGCCGCGTCCACCAGGCGGCGTTCTGCGGCATCCAATAAACCGCCGTAGAAAGGGCAATATCCGCGTGGCGGTATTTTCCCATCCGTATATAAATTTCCCCGATAAAATAATACACGTTTTCTATCCGCTGGCCGCTTGGGGCAAGATTCACATATTCCTGAAAAAACTGTAACGCTTCGTTGTTGTTCCCCTGATAGAAGTACGCCTCGCCGAGAATTTCCGCCACCCGCGCGTCATAGCGGCTGAGACTGCGGGCAACGCGGGCGGAACGCAGGGCTTCCCCATAACGGCCCAAACGCAGCAGGCTCCAGCAGCTTACCACATAGGATTCCAGACTGCCGGGGTCTTCGGTAATTTCTTCCTGACAGATTTGAATCGCCCGTTCAAAATTGCCCAGCCGGTACTCGGCAAGGGCGTCCGGTTTTACCTGCGCGAAAACGACAGACCCGGCTGTCGCCAACAGCAGGGCGGCGGCGGCGCTGCGTAGAGTGCTCATAATCCGGCGTTCTTCCCCACCATGGTACAGCGGCCGTTAAACACACAGCCCGATTCCATAAAAATCTCAGGGGCGGTCACATTTCCCTCAAGTTTACCGGTAACGGTAACTTCGACCTTCTCGGCGGCGGTAACATCGCCTTTTACATGGCCCCGGATTATTACCCGTGACGCGTCAATATCGGCGTTTACCACGGCTTCCCCATCAACGACCAGAAGCCCCTGCGCGCTGATTTCCCCGGAAAACTTGCCCCGGATAAGAAAAGGCTTCTCAAAATATAAGGTTCCGGAGAAATCAATATCCGGCGAGAGAATCGTGTCAAAATCATCATCTTCCAGAACGTCACTGTGAATATCGGTCACTGTACCCTCCGTGCGTGGAGCACTTGTCCAGAAATTACTATCAGTATATCATAAACGCAAAGGAGAAGACAATGGACTTTGTAGGTATAATGAAAAAGAAGGCCGTATCAAAGAGTAAAAAACTGGTGCTGCCCGAAGGGACTGAACCGAGGACTGTCAAGGCGGCGCGAATCATCGTTGACGAACGGCTTGCCGCGAGCGTAACCCTGCTGGGGGAAATCGCGGATATTCAGGCGGTGGCGGGAAAAGAAGGGGTTAATCTCGACGGTATAGATATAGTGTCCCCCCGTACCAACAACAAACTGGGCGCGTACGCCCATGAGTATTATGAACTGCGCAAGCATAAAGGCATGACCGAGGAACAGGCCAAAATTGACATGACCGACCCCCTGCGCTGGGGGGCGATGATGGTCCGTATGGGCGAAGCCGACGCTTCAGTCGCCGGGGCTGAAAATACCACCGGCGACGTGATAAGGGCGGGGCTTGCCATTATCGGCACGGTTCCCGGCCTTAAAACCGCTTCGTCCTGTTTTGTCATGGCGGGTCTTGCTCCCCAATGGGGCGCCGACGGGGCGAT